>WNFI01555204.1_pt1 | contig 17231 bp, 17 predicted proteins | sample 5400471 | NCBI WGS metagenome assembly WNFI01 (sample SAMN13153348, study PRJNA577476) | soil metagenome | isolation source: 100 cm saprolite on Douglas fir-dominated hillslope | place: USA:California | collected 2013-09-17 | reverse complement strand
TGGGCTCAGTAATTAAGAAGCGCCGCAAGCGGATGGCGAAGAAGAAGCACCGCAAGCTGCTGCGCAAGACGCGCGTCCAGCGCAGGAACAAGAAGTAGCGGTTTGCCTGGCGGGTCAGGGCTGACTCGCCGGGCTGGCTGCTGGGCGGGGTTGGCTATGCCGATGATCGGACTATGAGCGGCCCCGGGTCGCCGATCGCCGCCGGATGGATCAGGCGCCTGGCCGGTGCCGCGGATTTCCTGCGCCGGCGGGCTGCGGGCGATTACGAGGTTGATCAGGAAACCGGCTTCGATCCTGAACTAAACCGTGCCGTGCTGATGCCTGCCGCGAGGGCACTGTACAAAGCCTGGTTCAGGGTCCAGATGCGGGGACTGGAGCATGTACCGTCGACCGGTCCCGCCCTCATTGTCGCCAACCACTCAGGCGTGCTCCCGCTCGATGCGGTCATGCTCCAGGTGGGAATTCTGGACGAGCACCCCGCGGCCCGGAACTTGCGGCTGCTTGGCGCCGACACGGTGTACTCGCTGCCGCTGCTTGGCCGGGTGGCGCGGGCGAGCGGCCACGTGCCAGCCAAGCCCGCGGAGGCGGAGCGGCTGCTGAGCGCTGGCGAGCTGGTCGGAGTGTTTCCTGAGGGCTTCAAAGGGATCGGCAAGCCATTCAGCGACCGATACCGGCTGCAGCGGTTCGGCCGCGGCGGGTTCGCGAGGACGGCACTGCGGACCGGTGTTCCGCTCATCCCGGTCGCGATTGTCGGGGCGGAGGAGATCTATCCGATGGTCGCCGACTGGCAGGAGCTGGCATCCAGGCTGAAGCTGCCCTACTTCCCCGTCACGCCGCTCTTCCCGTGGCTCGGGGCGCTCGGTGCTGTTCCGCTGCCATCGAAGTGGCTGATCGAGTTCTGCGACCCCGTGCCCACGGACGGCTTCGCTCCCGACCAGTGCGATGACAGCGGGGTCATCGCCGGGCTCGCGGACAAGGTGAAGGACACCATCGCCACGAAGATCGACGAACTGCTCGCCGAGCGCGGCCCGGCCTTCGGCGCCTGAGCGCTCGGCGTCGCCGCTACCTGGACCGGTTAGCCAGGCCCGCCGCGCGGTGCCGGCGGACCGCGATGCCGGCGGCGAGACCACCGGCCACGACGCCGGCCCCGGCCGCAACCGGGATCGCAATGATCGTGACCCTGCGGCCCTTCCTGAAGTCGTGAATCGGCCAGTTCCGCTCCCGCGCGAGTGCCCTGAGCTGCGCGTCCGCGTTGACGATGTTCGGATGCCCGACCAGGTTGAGCATCGGCAGGTCATTGATCGAGTCGCTGTAGGCACTGCACTCGGCTAGAACCAGGCCCTCGCGCTCGGCCAGCGCGAGCACGGCCGCTGCTTTAGCCTCGCCGTGCAGCAGCCCGCCGACCAGCCTCCCGGTGTAGACCCCCTCCGAGGCCTCGGCCACCGTGCCAAGGGCGCCCGTCAGGCCAAGCCTGCGAGCGAGGATCTCGGCGAGCTCGACCGGCGTGGCGGTTACTAGCCAGACCCGCTGACCAGCGTCGAGATGGGCCTGCGTGAGTTCCCTTGAGCCCTCCCAGATCCGGCTGGCCATCGTGTCGTCGTAGATCTCCTCGCCCAGCGAGGTAATGTCTTCGACCTTGTGGCCCGCGACGAATGCAAGCGCTGCCTGCCTGGCCGCGTCGATCCGATCGGCGTCCTCGGCTCCCCGGACCCGGAAGATCACCTGGCCGATCGCCATCTTGAGCAGGTCGCCCGGTCCGAACAGCTTGCGTGCGGCCAGGCCCCTGGCGAAGTGGTAGATCGAGGCCCCGCGCATGAGGGTATTGTCGACATCGAAGAACGCGGCGGCCCGCGGGTCGGGAGCGACCGGCGGCGGCCGGCTGACCATTGCCGCAGCGGCGGCCGCCTCCCCCGCGACCGCGGCCCTGTCATGGCGTCTTGGTAGCGCCGTCACGGTAGTCGAGCCTAATGGGTACCCTTGGTAATCCTGAGCGCCCTCGCCGGGAAGGGCCGCTACTTAGCTGGTCAGCGGAGTTCGCCGAGCAAGCGGGTTTCGCGCCATAGGCAGGAATGACAGCCTCTCTGATAGTGGTCGCCCTGGGCGCTGTGGCCGCGGCGATAGGAACCGGTGCGCTAGCGGCGCGTTGCGTTCGGACGCCGAGGATCTTCCTGATCGTGTGGACGGTTGCGGTCTTCGGGCTGGCCGTCGCGCTGGCCGCCCAGGCGCTCGGCTACCTGTCCGGCTACAGCGAGGGGGTTTTCCGCAGCATGGAGCTAGGCGCTCAGGCCGTGGCGCCTCTTGGCCTCAGCCTTGGCCTCGTCGAGCTGATCGGCAGGAGCGTTCCGGGCCGCTTCGCCACGCGGCTCGCCGTGTCGGCGATCGGCGTCATCGTCCTGGTCATCCTGGGAAATGATCCGCTGAGCGCGGTCACCCCGCTAACGAGTTCCTGGCCGGACCCAACCGTCTTCTACCAGCTGATACCTGTCAGCCTGATCGACTTCATTGCCGTGTTCACCGTCGTCACCGCGGTGGTCAGCGGGCTTGTCGTCCTGGTCAGGTCCGGGCGCGGCCCGGCGTTCGAGCCGGTCGTCAGGCCCGCGCTCACCGCCGCGGCGGCCGCGGTCCTGATCGCCGTACCAGGTCTGATGATGTTCGCGCACGTCACGCTGACCAGCACGGTCTTCGCCCTGACCACGGTGCTGGCTGCGGCGCTGACCTGGCTCGCTGCGACGACCGCCAGCCGCAGGGGCCTCGCCGATGACCGCCTGGCCGGCGACCGGGAAGGCCGCATGCAGGTCGGCGGCCCTGGCTGGTACGGATCGGATGACGAACTGGATGACCCGCGCGACCGTCTCGATCCGGCCGATGACTACCTGAACTCGGGATACCTTGACGAGCCCGCCTACCAGGGTCGCCGCGGGTCCGCGCCAGGCCAGCGGTTCGGCGGCCAGGATTCTGATATCGGCTACCCGGCACTTGCCGCGCTCGCGGCCGAACGGTCCGACCCCGGTCACTACGGTTCTGGCGAGTATGACTCGGGTCAGTACGACTCCAGCCGGTTTGAACCTAGTCAGTACGAATCAGACCAGCTCGAACCTGACCCGCATGCGGGCGTCCGCGAGCCATACGGCGACCTGGCCATGAACGATAGTCACCGCACGCGTTTGGCTGACGGAGGCGATCCGCCGGGCCATTTGTTCGGCCAGATCACGATCTACACGCTGCTGGACGACCGGCTCGAGGAATTCGACCGGATGACCGAGCGGGTCATCGAGGAAGTCAGGTCGCAGGAGCCGGCCTGCAGCAAGCCAAGATTTCCCCGCTTCCGTCCTACTCGGCGATCTCCGACCTGCTGAGCGAGTCGGGGATCGACCTGACCGGTGTCACCCGGTCATCGCGGCGTGCCGCCGCCGGACACCACGGCCGGCCAGAGGCACGCGAGCTGCCCGCGTCTGCGCCCAGGCGGCACGCCGCGGGCGCCCCGGGCGCCACGGGGGGCGCGGGCGCCCCGCGCGACCCGGACGCCGATGAGCCCGGTTACGAGGGCTGGGCCGGGCTGCGTGATGAGGACTCCTGGTACCGGTGACCGCGCATACAGTCACCTTGCTGTCGCGGCCGGGCTGTCACCTGTGCGATGAGGCGCGCAGCATCATCGCCAGGGTCGCTGCGGACCTCGATATCGGCTGGGCCGAACGGGATATCAGCGAGTCCGCCGATGACTTGCAGGAGTACGGCGAGATGATTCCCGTCACCCTGATCGACGGCGTTCAGCACGATTTCTGGCGGGTGGACGAGAGCAGGCTCCGCCGGGCCCTCAGCTCGTAGCTCACCAGCGCCTGGCCAGGCGGGCTCGGCCGACTTTGTGCAAACGTTCACAAGGGCGTACGGTGTAGAGCGAGAGCATGAAGCGGACGGTCTGAGCAGGTCCCGCCCGTGGCGCCGATTCCCCCAGGAGTTGCCGGCGTATGTCCCGCCGAACCAGGTCAGACAGCAGCTTGCAGGGCATCCCGGAGGCGACCATCGCTCGCCTGCCGCTCTATTTGCGTGCCCTGTACGCGCTCGCAGACCGCGATATCGCGTCCGTATCGAGCGAGGAACTCGCGGCCGCCGCTGGCGTGAACTCAGCCAAGCTCCGCAAGGACCTGTCCCACCTGGGCTCTTACGGCACCCGCGGCGTCGGCTACGACGTTGACTACCTGATCTACCAGGTGTCGCGCGAACTCGGGCTCACCCAGGACTGGCCGGTGGTCATCGTCGGCGCCGGAAACCTCGGCCGGGCGCTGGCCAACTACGGCGGGTTCGCCTCCCGGGGGTTCCGCGTCGCCGCGCTGCTCGACTCCGATCCGGCCGTGATCGGCAGCGTCATCGCCGGCCACCGGGTCAGGGCGGCGGACGAGATCGAGCGAGTGGTCTCCTGACGGCGTGGATGTGCGTAAAGTCGACCTGTCGATCGAGTTGCAGATCCTCGCGTTCCACGCCCAGCGCCGGTCGGTGGTCCGGGTACTGCACCGGGGCGACCCCGGCGTCGGCGTCGCGGCCAGCAACGGGAGCCCAGCGGGCGCGAAGAGAACTCTGGCATTGGATGGTGACGGTCAGGTGCGGGCTGAGGCGGTCGGGACATGAGCGTGCTCGTGGTCGGCCTCAGTCACGCCAGCGCGCCGGTGACCACGCTCGAGCGCGCCGTGGTAGCCGGGGACGCGCAGGTCAAGCTGCTGCAGGACGTCTTCGCGTCGGAGAACGTCGCAGGCTCGCTGGTTTTGTCGACCTGCAACAGGATCGAGGTATACGCCGAGGTCGACCGGTTCCATGGCGGCGTCGCGGCCATCGGCGAGTTGCTTGCCAGGCACTCGGGGCTGCCGCTCAGCCAGCTGACGAAGTCGGCGTACCTGCATTACGAAGACCGTGCGGTGCAGCATCTGCTGGCCGTGGCGTGCGGCCTGGAGTCGATGGTCGTGGGCGAGAGCCAGATACTCGGCCAGGTCAGGTACGCCGTCAAGATAGCCCGTCAGCACGGGACGCTGAGCCGGGAGTTGTCCGATGTCAGCAGGCTCGCCCTGCGGGTCGGCCGGCGCGCGCACGCGGAGACCGGCATTGACGCGGCCGGACAGAACCTGGTGAGCCTGGGAATCGAGCTGGCCGCCCGTGCGCGCGACTCAGAGGCCTTGCAGGGACTGAGCGTGCTCGTCATCGGCGCCGGCTCGATGAGCTCGCTTGCCGTCGCAACCGCCGTCCGGCAGAAGGCCAGGCAGGTCGTCGTCGCGAACCGGACACCGGGGCGGGCGCAGCGGCTCGCCGGCAAGTACGGGTTGAGCGCGGCCAGCCTTGATGACCTGCCCAGGAGCATGGCCGCCGCGGACATCGTGGTCGCGTGCACGGGAGCGGCGGACCCGGTCGTCACGAAGGCCATCGTGCGCCGGGCTCTCAGCCTGCGGCCGGTCCTGGGTGCAGAGGCGGGCGAGCCAGCCAGCGCCGGCCATCGATCTGGAGACCATCGGCGCAGCCCGCGGCCAGGATGGACCTGGCGGCAGGGGCCTTGCAGGCCTGGCCAGCGAGTCCGACGTCGACGCGGTCCGGCGGATCGTGGCACTCGAACTGGCCGCCTACCTGAAGGCGCACAGCGCAGTGAGCGTGGCGCCGACCGTCGTGGCGCTGCGCGCCAAGGCCACCACTGTGGTGGAATCGGAGCTGGCCAGGCTGGACCGGCGGCTGGGCGAGCTCGATGCGCGAACCCGCCGCGAGATCGCGCAGACGATGGGCAGGATCGCTGACAAGCTGCTGCACGGCCCGACGGTGCGGGTGAAGGAGCTGGCCGGGTCGCCAGGCGCCGACTCCTATGAGATGGCGCTGCGCGTGCTCTTCGAGCTCGATCCGGTGAGCGTGCAGGCGGTCCAGCGGCCCGACGATGATCTGCTGGCATGGTCGTTGCAGGAGGCAACCGAGTGAATGGCGCACCGCTGCGGCTTGGCACCAGGCGCAGCCCCATGGCGATGGCGCAGTCGGCGCACGTAGCCGGGCTGGTCACCGCGCGGACGGGTCATCAGGTCGAGCTGGTTGGCCTCACCACCTTCGGCGACGTGAGCCAGGCTGACCTCGCGCAGATCGGCGGGACCGGCGTATTCGTCAGCGAGCTGCGCAAGCGGCTCGCTGCCGGGGACATCGACTTCGCCGTGCACTCGCTCAAGGATCTCCCGACCTGGCAGGACAGCGCGCTGACTCTGGCCGCGGTACCGCCCAGGGAGGATCCGCGCGACGTCCTGGCCGCCAGGAACGGCGCCAAGCTCGCCGATCTGCCCACCGCCGCGCGGATCGGGACCGGCTCGCCCCGCCGGGCTGCCCAGCTGCTGATGATCAGGCCGGACCTGCGGCCGGTGCCGATCCGGGGTAACGCGGGGACGCGCCTCGGCAAGATCGACTCCGGCGAGGTCGACGCCGTGGTGCTGGCTTATGCCGGCCTGGCCAGGATCGGCAGGCTCGACGCGGTGACCCAGGTATTCGAGCCCGATGAGATGATGCCGGCCCCCGGTCAGGGCGCTCTCGCCGTGGAATGCCTGGCATCCAGGCCTGATCTGGCTCGGCTGCTCAGCCAGGTCGATGACCGGCCGAGCCGTGCCGCTGCCGAGGCGGAACGCAGCGTGCTCGCCGCGCTGCAGGCGGGCTGCACCGCGCCGATCGGCGCGTATGCAGCCGGGGTAAATGCATTGCGGCTGGACGCGATTGTCGCGGCAGCCGACGGGGGAGAGGCACTGCGGGCAAGCGCGGCCGGGCCGGCCGAGCGGGCCGCGGAGATCGGTCGTCAGGTCGCTGCCGAGCTGCTCAGACGCGGTGCTGCAAAGTATCCGGATGTGTCCGCGGGACACCTGCAAAACGGGGACGATGCGAAGTGAACCCCACGCCTGACAAGAAGCCGGGAGCGAAGGGCGGCCAGGCTGGGCCAGCGGGATCGCCGGGCGGCGGCCTGGTCGCGCTGGTCGGTATCGGGCCAGGCGATGAGGCCTTGCTGACGCTCAGGGCGGCCGCACTGCTGGCGGAAGCCGACTTGGTCGTCGGCGCCCCGTGGGTTAACGAGCGGGTGGCGCACCTGCTGCACCCAGACGCGTCCATGGTGGATTCGGCGGCGCTGGACCAGGACCCGAAGCTGCTGATCAAGGCCGCCAGGGCCGGCCAGACGGCGCTCCGGCTCTACAGCGGCGACCCGTTCCTGTTCTGCTCGGCGGCGGGAGACGCCGCGGCCTGCGCCAAGGCGCAGGTGACATTCGAGATCGTTCCCGGCGTGTCGGCGGCCACGGCGGTGCCCGCGTACGCGGGGATACCACTCACCACCGATGTCACGGGCGACGTCCGGATCATCCACGCTGCCGAAGTCAGCCGCCTCTCGGCGGGCCCGGGCACGCTGGTAATACTCGGCGCGGAAACGGGCATCGCCGATATCGCCAAGATGCTGATCGCGGCCGGCTGGCCGGACACCACGCCGTTCGCGATCACCTGGAACGGCACCACTACCGACCAGCACACCGTGGTCAGCACCCTCGGCACCGTGAACGCCGACCTCAAGGCCGCGGGAGTGAGCCTGCTGACCGCTCATGGCCGGGCCATCGCCGTCGTCGGCGACGTGGTCAAGGCCCAGCAGTCGCTGTCCTGGTTCGAGACGCGGCCGCTGTTCGGCTGGCGGGTCCTGGTGCCGAGGACGAAGGAGCAGGCGGCAACCGTCAGCGAGCAACTGCGCGGTTACGGCGCCGTGCCCGAGCAGGTGCCGACCATCGCGGTGGAGCCGCCGCGCACCCCGCAGCAGATGGATCGCGCGGTCCGCGGGCTGGTGACGGGCCGGTACCAGTGGGTCGCCTTCACCTCGGCCAATGCGGTCCGCGCCGTCAGGGAGAAGTTCGAGGAGTACGGCCTGGACGCCAGGGCGTTCGCCGGGGTCAAGGTCGCGGCGGTCGGCGAGCAGACAGCCGCGTCCCTGCGGGCGTTCGGGATCTCGCCTGACCTGATGCCCGAGGGCGACCAGTCCGCCGAAGGGCTGGCGAACGCCTGGCCCGCCTACGACAACCTGCTCGACCCGATTAACCCTTCGATGCCGTGCTCTTCACCTCATCGTCGACGGTCAGGAACCTGATCGGGATCGCGGGCAAGCCGCACGCGGTGACCGTGATCGCGGTCATCGGACCCGAGACCGCGAAGACCGCGGCCGAGTTCGGCCTGCGCGTGGACGTGGTGGCACCGAAGCCGTCGGCCGCGCTGCTGGTCGACGCGCTCGCCGAGCACGGTGCGTCGATCCGCGCCGCGGCGATTGAGGCAGGCGAGCCAGTGCGCCGGCCCAGCGAGCGGCGCCGCGGGGCCCGGCGAAGGCTCCGATAAGACAGCGACGCAAGCGACGCCCAGGAGTCTCGTCATGGCAGCTGGATTCCCGCAAGCCCGGCCCCGCAGGCTGCGCAGGACCGAGGCGATGCGCCGGCTCGTGGCCCGCACGGCCGTGCGTCCGGCTGACCTTGTTCAGCCCCTGTTCGTCAAGGAAGGGATCAGCGAGCCCCAGCCCGTAAGCTCGATGCCCGGGGTGCTCCAGCACACCAGGGAGAGCCTGCGCAAGGCTGCGGCCACGGCTGTGGACGCGGGTGTCGGCGGCCTGATCCTGTTTGGCATCCCGGCTGAGAAGGACGCGCGCGGCTCGGCCGCCGACAGCCCGTCCGGCATCGTGCAGCTAGCGCTCGCCGACCTGGCTGCCGACCTGGGCACCGACACGGTCCTGATGGCCGATCTGTGCCTGGACGAGTACACCGATCACGGCCATTGCGGGATCCTGACCCCGGCAGGCGAGGTTGACAACGACGCTACGCTCGAGCGCTACGCGTCGATCGCGCTGGCGCAGGCGCGTGCCGGAGCGCACGTGGTCGCACCGAGCGGCATGATGGATGGCCAGGTGGCGGCGATCCGTTCCGCGCTCGATGCGGGCGGCTTTCCCGAGGTGGCCATCTGTGCCTACGCGGCGAAATACGCGTCGGCTTTCTACGGCCCGTTCAGGGACGCGGCCGAGTGCGCGCCCCAGTTTGGCGACCGGTCGTCCTATCAGCAGGATCTGGGCAGTCCCGACGAGGCCATGCGCGAGGTACTGCTTGACGTCAGCGAGGGCGCCGATATCGTCATGATCAAGCCAGCGCTTGCCTACCTGGACATCATCGGCCTGGTCGCGCGGTCGGTGCGGCTGCCGGTGGCTGCCTATCAGGTCAGCGGCGAGTACGCGATGGTGGAGGCCGCCGCGGCCAACGGCTGGCTGGACAGGGAACGAGTGATCACCGAGTCCCTGATCGCCATCAGGCGGGCCGGCGCGAGCATCATCCTGACCTACTGGGCTACGGAAGTGGCGACGCGTCTCCTCGGGTATGGCCCGCGGACCCAGGCGGATGCGGGCGGTGATCCAGGCGGCGATCCGGCAACGCGGAGGGGACGATAGTGGAGCTATCGGCGACGACGGCCACGCAGCTGGTCGTCGTCTGGGCGCCGATCGGCGCCGCCGAAGATCCGCGAGACAGACCCTGACGTTGGTGCGGTCAGCGGACGCTGGGGTCCCCGGGGAGTGGCGGGAAGGCCGACGGGGAGGTCAGCAGATGGTCGACGCGGTGTTGCGATCCAGGCGCCGCAAGGTCGGCGAGAAGCTGGCCACGGCGGCCCTCGGCTACGCCGCGCTCGGCTGGCCAGTGTGCGCGGGGGCGCGCCTGCACGGGCGCCAGACGCAGGCGGCGGTCGTGGGACGCGCGTGCTCCTGTGACCGCATCGGCTGCCCGGCCCCGGGCGCCCATCCGCTCTCGCCAGCCTGGAAGCGCGAGGCCAGCTCCGATCCCGTCGTCGTCGCGCAGTGGTGGACCGCGATGCCGCAGTCGAGCATCCTGCTGGTCACCGGACGTGCCTTCGACGTGCTCGACGTTCCGCGCCGGGCCGGATCGGCGGCGCTCGCCCGGTTGTCGCCATCCGGCCTGCGGCCAGGCCCGGTGGCGGCCGGCGCCCAGGACCGCACGCTCTTCTTCGTCGCCAGCAGGACGGCGCTGGCCGAGGAAGACGAGTGGTGGACCTGTCACCTGGACTGCGAGCCTGAGACGGTCCCGGCGATCACGGGGCTGCGGTGGCACTGCAGGGACAGCTACGTACTGGCCCCGCCATCCAGCCTGAGCGGCGGCACGACCGCCCGGTGGCTGGTGCAGCCCGACGCCGCGCCGCTGCCAGACGCGCTGCGCCTGCTCGAGGTACTAGCCGACGCATGCGAGGAGATCGGTCAATGACAGCGGAGCCAGCAGGCCAGGCCTCGGCTGACCTTTACGCCCGGGCCTGCGCAGTGACGCCGGGCGGCGTGAATTCGCCGGTCAGGGCGTTCGGCGCGGTCGGCGGGACGCCGGTGTTCATGGCGTCGGGCAGCGGAGCGTACTTGACCGACACCTGCGGCACCAGCTACGTCGACCTGGTGTGCTCGTGGGGGCCGATGATCCTCGGGCACGCCCATCCCGCGGTGACCAGCGCGCTGAGCCAGGCCATCGGCCGCGGCACGTCGTTCGGGACGGTCACGCCCGGCGAGGTCGACCTGGCCGAGGAGATCATCGGCCGGATGCCCGTTGAAAAAATAAGGCTTGTCAACTCCGGAACCGAGGCCACGATGTCGGCGCTGCGTCTCGCCAGGGGCTACACCGGACGCCGGCTCGTGGTCAAGTTCGCTGGCTGCTACCACGGGCACGTCGACTCGCTGCTGGCTGCGGCGGGCTCCGGCGTCGCGACGTTCGCGCTGCCTGACTCGCCCGGCGTGACCGGCACGGTCACGGCCGAGACGATCGTGCTTCCCTACAACGACCCGGAAGCGGTTCGCCAGGCGTTCGCCGAGAACGGCGGCGACATCGCGTGCGTGATCACCGAGGCGTGCCCGGCGAACATGGGCGTCGTCCCGCCGGCGGCCGGCTTCAACGAGCTGCTCTCGGCGCTCTGCGCCGAATACGGCGCGCTGCTGATCATGGACGAGGTGCTGACCGGATTCCGGGTGACTCGCTCTGGCTGGTATGGGCGTGAGGCAGTGGCCGGGGACCTCATGACGTTCGGCAAGGTCATGGGCGGCGGGCTGCCGGCGGCCGCGTTCGGCGGCCGGGCCGAGATCATGGACCTGCTGGCCCCGTCCGGGCCGGTGTATCAGGCGGGAACGCTGTCCGGGAACCCGCTCGCCACGGCCGCGGGACTCGCGACGCTGCGCGCATGCACGCCGGAGGTCTACCAGAAGGTCGACGCGGCGGCGGCCGCCATCGCCGGGCTCGCGGCCGGCGCCCTGACCGACGCCGGGGTGCCGTTCAGGCTCCAGGAGGCCGGCAACCTGTTCTCGTTCTTCCTCGGGGTGACCGGGCCCGTCAGGGACTTCGGCCAGGCGCGGTCGCAGTCCAGCGCCGCCTACGCCGCGTTCTTCCACGCGATGCTCGACGGCGGCGTGTACCTGCCCCCGTCGCCGTACGAGGCCTGGTTTGTGTCGGCCGCGCACGACGACCGCGCCATCGCCAGGATCGCCGACGCCCTGCCCGGGGCGGCGCGGGCCGCCGCAGCCGCAGCCGGCTGATTCACGTGCGCCCTGCGCGAGCCGCGACGTGTCGCGCATTACAAACGGCGTGAAGACCAGCGCCATCACACCGAACCCGGCGCAGCGAGCCGGCCTGCATGCATCCTGGCGCCAGGTAGGCTGGGCCAGCCATGACTGACAAGCGCCCGGCCGAGGCCGCCCCCGAGACCGGCCAGGAGACGACGATCGTCCATCTCGTCCGGCACGGAGAGGTAGCCAATCCCGACCGAATCCTCTACGGAAGGCTTCCCGGCTTCGGGCTGTCCGAGGACGGCCAGATGATGGCCAAGGCCGCCGCTGACTTCCTGACCGGCCGTGACGTCACCGTGCTCCGTTCGTCCCCGCTGGAACGGGCCGTCCAGACCGCCGAGCCGATCGCCGCGCAGCTTGGCCTGACGATCGAGGTCGATGAGCAGCTGATCGAGCCGTGGAATCACTTCGAGGGGCTCAGCGTCGCGGTCGGTGACGGCTCGCTGCGCTCGCCGCGGCACTGGATCTACCTGCGCAACCCGTTCCGGCCGTCTTGGGGCGAGCCCTATCAGCAGGTCGCGGCCCGAGTACTCGCGGCGGCCGCTGACGCGGCTAGGGCGGCCCGCGGGCACGAGGCAGTCTGCGTCAGCCATCAGCTCCCCATCTGGATGGCGCGCCGGTCGGCGGAGGGACGCAGGCTCTGGCATGATCCGCGCCGGCGCCAGTGTGCCCTTGGCAGCGTGACCAGCCTGGTGCTCACCGGGGAGAGGGTGACGTCGGTCAGTTACGCCGAGCCGTCGGGTTCGGCCGGATCGAGGGTTGCCGGCGCGTAGCCTAGAGGCTGCTCGATCTGTTGCTGGCAGGCCGGAGGCAGTTCGCCGAACCGGGTGCTGCACAATGGGTGGCGTACTACTGCCTGTAGGAGAACTCCTTGTGACCCGCCTGCCACGGTCCGCGCGCTCTGCCGCCGGGATGACGCTGGCCATCCGCGGGTTGCTCGCGAGTGCCGCGGTACTCGGCGTGGCGTCATGCTCGGGCGGCGCGATCGGGGCGAACACGCCGGTCAGCAGCGGGCAGAGCTTCGTCGGGGCCAGCTACAGCAGCACCTACTATGCGCCCGGCGCCCGTCCCGCGGCGCCGCAGGTCAGCGGCACCATGCTGACGGGGGCGAAGTTCAGCCTCGCGGCGCAGCGGGGCAGCGTGGTCGTGCTCAACTTCTGGGGCTCCTGGTGCGCGCCATGCAGGCGCGAGGCACCCGCCCTGGCGGCGCTCGCGACGTACTACAAGACCGCCCCGGTCCGCTTCATCGGCGACGACGTCCAGGACTCCCCGGCCAACGCGCAGGCGTTCGAGCGGACCTTCAGCATCGGCTACCCGAGCCTGAATGATCCAGGCGAGCAAGTAGCGCTCGCGTTCCATGGCGCGGTGCCGCCGGTGGGAATACCGACCACGCTGCTGATCGACCGCACTGGTCACATCGCTGGCCGGATCGTCGGCGAGGTGTCCTACCGGGGGCTGCGGACGCTGATCGCCAAGATACTAGCCGGGCAGTCATGACCCAGGACCTGGCGGGCCGCAAAGCGAGCAGCGACCAGGGTGGCGCGCCAGACGAGACCGCGGCTGACGCCAAACCGACGGCCGACCTGGCGCCCCGCCGGTTCGGCGTCATCGGCTGGCTGCGCTGGATCTGGCGCCAGCTGACGTCCATGCGGACAGCGCTGGTGCTGCTCTTCCTCCTCGCGCTGGCCAGCATCCCTGGGTCGGTGCTGCCACAGCAAGGCATCGATCCGGCCGCGGTGAGCCAGTACTACGCGGCACATCCCGCGCTCGCGCCTTTCCTGGCCAGGCTCTCCGGCTTCGACGTCTTCGGAGCGCCCTGGTTCGCCGCGATCTACCTGCTGCTCTTCACCTCGCTTGCCGGGTGCGTACTGCCGCGGGCTTACCGGCTCGCCAGGTTGGCGGGGCAGCCGCCGCCCAAGGCACCGCGCCACCTCGGCAGGCTTCCGGAGGCCGCCGGGTTCCTGGCGAGCGGCGCGCCGGACCAGGCGCTTGCCGCAGCCGCCGGCCTGCTGCGCCGCCGTCGCTTCAGGATCCGCACCGGCGACGGCTGGGTGTCAGCTGAGAAGGGGTACCTGCACGAGGTCGGCAATCTGCTCTTCCACGTGGCCCTGCTCGGGCTGCTCGTCTCGGTCGCGCTCGGCGGGCTGTTCGGCTACAAGGCGAACAAGCTGCTGGTAGAGGGCCAGACCTTCGCCAATACGCCGGTGGGACTCGATGCCTTCCACCCCGGCCGCCTGGTCTCGGCGGGCGACCTGCAGCCCTTCAGCATCACGCTGCGGAAGTTCACCGCCAGGTATGTCGCCTCTGGAGCACAGCGCGGTCAGCCGTCCTGGTACGGCGCCTCGATCCGGTACAACTCGCGTTACGGCGGGCCGCAGCGCGGCTATGACCTGCGGGTCAATCAACCGCTGATGGTCGACGGGGTCCAGGTCTTCCTGATCGGCCACGGCTACGCGCCGGTGTTCAAGGTCACCGACTCTCGCGGCGTCGTGCGGTTCGACCAGGCCGTGCCGTTCATCCCGGTGGAGCAGTCTGGGCTGACCTCGGCTGGTGTCGTCAAGGTCCCCGATGCGCGGCCGAGGCAGCTCGGCTTCGCCGGCGTTTTCCTGCCTACCGAGATCGTGGTCGGCGGCAGGCTCGTATCGGCGTTCCCAGCGCCGGACTATCCGAGGGTCAGTCTCGTCTCCTACGCGGGCAACCTCGGCCTCGACTCCGGGCAGCCGCAGTCGGTGTACAGCCTCGACACGAGCCGGATGCGGCGGCTGGCGGTCAGCCCCAGGCCCCTGGCGGCCGGCCAGTCCATCGTCCTGCCCGACGGGCTCGGGACGCTGACATTCGCCGGCTACCGGCAATGGGCGAGCCTGGCGATCACCTACGATCCTGGTCAGCTGCCCGCGCTGGTTTCCGCGCTGACAGCCCTGGCCGGCCTGGTCCTGTCGTTCCTCGTTCGGCGCCGGAGGATTTTCGTCCGAGCGGTCGCGGCGGCTGGCGCCGACGCGGCGGCGCCAGCCCGCGGCGCCGCTGACATGGTCGCTGACCAGCGGTCGACGGCGGTCGAGGTCGGTGGCCTGACCAGGTCCGATGCGGCGGGCGGGTTTGAGACCGAGTTCGCAGAACTGGCGAGCGAGATCATGCAGGAGGTCCGCGGCGGCGCCGCGGCCGCCGGGCAGTCCGGCGGCGAGATGGCGGCGGCCGGGACAAAGGGAGAGTGATCGGCAGTGCCCAACACCGGATTGGCGCAGGTCAGCAATGTCACGCTGGTCCTGGCCATCGTGCTCTATGCCGTAGCCATGCTGGCTTATGCGTGTGACTTCGCCTTCGGGAAACGGCGGGCAGCCGCGGCCACGCCCTCGGAGCAACGGCCAGAGCTGGTCGAAGCTGTCGCGCTCGTCGGCGCTGCGACCGGTGCTGAGCAGGCCGGGCACGCGTTCCCAGCCGATCCTGCCGACCCGTCTGAGCTGGCGGACCTCACCGGCGGCAGCACGGGGGGCGGGGCGGCAGGCGACGGCGCCGCGGGCAGCGGCAAGGGCCGGTTCCGGCCCGGGAGCGGTGGCCTGCGCGAGCCCGCAATCGCTGGCGCACGGCGGTCGCCGTGGCCGGAGGGGCCGTGGCTGCGCGTCGCGTTCCTGCTGACCTGCGCTGGCGCTGCCCTGCAGATCACCGCGGACGCGACCAGGGGAGTGGCCGAGCACCGCGTGCCCTGGGGCAACATGTACGAGTTCATCGCGGCCTTCACGTGCGCGGCGGTGCTGGTGCTGATACTGGCTGCGATCCGCTTCCGCGCGTACTACCTCGGCCTGTTCGTGCTGCTGCCCGTTGTGCTCGCGCTCGCGGTCGACGTCGTGGTCATCTACACCCCGGCCGGCCAGCTCGTGCCAGCGCTCCAGTCCTACTGGATTGCCATTCACGTCACCGCGATGATCATCGCGATCGGCATGTTCATCTTCGGCGCCGTTGTCACGGTGCTCTACCTGCTATCGTCCCGGCACGAGCGGCGGGTGGCCGCTGGCCGGGAGGCCGCAACGGCGGGCATCATGGCGCTGCTGCCCGGAGCGGAGAGGCTCGACCGGCTGGCCTACCGCGCGATCTTGTTCGCCTTCCCGGCTTGGACATTCGCGGTGATCGCAGGCGCCATGTGGGCTGACCACGCCTGGGGCAGGTACTGGGGCTGGGACCCCAAGGAGACCTGGTCGTTCATTATCTGGCTGGTCTACGCGGCGTTCCTGCACGCCAGGGCTACGGCGGGCTGGCGGGGACAGAGGGCGGCGTACATCCAGCTGTTCGGTTTCGGGTGCCTGATGTTCAATATCGTCGCGGTGAATCTATGGATCTCGGGCCTGCACTCGTATTCGGGAGTGCACTGAGGCTGGGATCGCGCCGTAACTGGAGTTGAGCCGGCTCAGAGCGAGCCGTCTTCTTCCCGCCACATCCGGATCCGGCGGTCGAGTTCGAGCAGGAACTCGGCGTTGTCATCAGGAGCAATGAAGCGCACCCGCGCCATGGCAGCTTGCCGGCCGCGCCTGGCGTTGCCGAACGGATAGTCCGAACGGTCGCCGCGGTTCGCGGGATGGGCATGCTCAGGTCCGCGCGCCGGTACCCAGCTTCCGGTGACGTCGTCCCAGAGCCGGTGCATGCGCACGTCCCTGCGTCCCAGCAGGAGCCAGGCCGCCGCACCGAAGATCCAGAAGCCAATGACCACGATCAGCCAGCTCTGCTTTGATGGCAGGTCGAAGTGATGCTGCGGAGTCATCGCGATGTCTATCACGCATGGTACGACCAGACCCACAGTTAGTAGGGCAAAGACGACGCCAAGTAGCAACATGGACGCAGCCTAGCGGCTCGCGGGACCTCTCGTGACCGATTTCGGAGCGCTTGACCTACCCGATCATCGACCATCCTGCTTCGAATTGGTGCATGCCTGGTGCTGACGTCGGGCCTGATGCCGTCGTAACCTGGCGCGAGACCTCGTACCCGGGAGCGACAGCTATGCGGTGGTTACTCGACCTTTGGCGTCGGCGCCTACCCGGCCGCAGGTCGCGTTCTTCGGCTCGGCAAGCATCCCGGCGGGCGGGGCCAGCGCCGCGTGCGGGGCCAGCGCCGCGTGCAGTTCCCGGCCGGTGGCCAGGACAGGGGCCGCCAGGGAGCCCTGAGCTGCCGCGAAGGGCCGCGCCGGTGCCTGGAACTGGGCAGCGGCCGACGAGCGTGCCGCGGTCGGGGACTGCTCCCGGTATGGGTGCGCCATTCATACCGGTTTCAAGTGATGGGTGGCGCATCCATACCGACCGAGCCACTCCGTGGCCGGCTGGGGCCCCGGCGATAGCTCCGGCGGAGGCCAGGCCTCCGGCACGGGCAACTAGGGCGCCGTCGCGTAGACCTGGAACGGGCAGTGGGAGCGGTGCGGCTCGCGCTGAGGCCCGGGCCAAGACCAGGACCAGGCCAAAGAGCGCCCAGCCTGCGGCGCAGGCCGAAGTCGCAGGCCAAGCTACAGGTCAGGCTAAGACCGCCGCCGCCGCCACCGCCGCCCCGGCCAAAGCTGGCGCCGAAGCCAAAGCGGCTGTTCCGTGGTACGAGCGCGCCAAGCGCACCAACTCCGCGCCTGGCCAGCGGCATTGCGGTCTCCTGGAGAAGA
>WNFI01156567.1_pt1 | contig 17231 bp, 14 predicted proteins | sample 5400471 | NCBI WGS metagenome assembly WNFI01 (sample SAMN13153348, study PRJNA577476) | soil metagenome | isolation source: 100 cm saprolite on Douglas fir-dominated hillslope | place: USA:California | collected 2013-09-17 | reverse complement strand
ATCGCTGCTTCATGGGAGGACACCCACAGGTGACACGTCCGGAGTGTTGCCTGTCTCCTCTATAGCTTGCAAGATGGGGAGTGGATTAGGATCCCGGAAGTCGATTGCGAAGCGTTTATCCATCGTAGATGAACTTCCAGGGGACAGACGGCTGAAGCTCAAACGACGGGAGCGAGTACTGGGCGATTTTGATCCGGGTTCAATTTGCGCAGGTCGCGCGGACGTGAGACTGAAACGAGCCCACCATGAGTCTGTTCGCTTTAATGGTTGGTGTGATGAGGAAGTTACTGTATGAGTATCGGAGCTTCGGGGCGACCGAGAAGTCCCTGAAGAAGGAGGATTGGAGGATGATGAGTTGGTATGTGACTGATCTGAACGAGATATAATGGGGGAAAGAGGAAGATGAGTATCAACTTGAGATGCCGAACTGTTTGAAACCAGACGAGGTCGAGCATTTCTGGCAGCGCTCTCATCCGCCTCATTACGTGCGAGCACAGGGGTGTATCGGCCGGGAGGAGGGATTGGGCCTTTCTCAATAGAATCGTTAAAGGGGTCACGATAGCTTGACTCTTTGTAGCGCGTCTCCGACGTACTGACAGGGCCTTGCAAATACTCAGCCGATTCTGGTACATATGAAGGTGGGCTCACATGCCCATCGATGGCATGTTCATTACTCGGACCACCGTTTTCGTCCAACAGCTGAGCCTGAGTATCGACAAACTCCATATCCCTTTCCCACCAATCAGGACTACCTTGGCCCGCTGCCGACGGTGCAGCAGTCCCGCTGACGGCACGTTGCACGGCCGCACCCGCAGATTTAATACTACCCGTTATACTCTCGCCCACCACCGACGTCCAGGTCTTACCAGATCCACTTCGTCGTTTCGGGCGTCCGCTGGATGCACCCGATCCGCTGCTGCCATTGCGCTGAACGCCAACGTTGTACAGGCCTAGATCATCAAACTCGCGCTCGTCTTCGTCGGCAAGGATGTCGAATCGCTCGCCGTTCCGATCGTTCGGATGAGAAGTGCCTTGGCGACCAAGGCCGAGCACAGCTAATGTGATGCCCTTCCTGCGACTCGGCCGGCCCCAGCCACCGGAGACAGAAGCCATAGGAACCCTTGTGCTGGTGGGGGAACCATCCTCGCCCTCTCCATGTTCATACTGATGGCGGCTACTTTGTGGATGAGAGGCGGCGGTAGCGCCAACGGGCGCTCCCTCGAAATCAGTGGCCACAATTTCGGAAGCACCACCTAAGGTAGCACCGCGGCTATGACTGCCAAGTCTATCCCTATCCTCCTCATCACGGTATGGAGAATGTTGATCACTCCAAATGAGTTGCTTTCCACTCTCGTCGTTCCGCCACTCATCCCCTCGTTTCCGGCGTAGATAGACCCATGTTCCACCAAGCGAGGCAATTACGAGGGCAGCTGCACCAAAAACGGATCCAACTGCGATAGCGGACATCTTCCTGTCATGTGCCGCAGCGCCTGCTTCATTGGTGATGCTGGGACCTAGAGAAGCTTCTCAGAACAAGTTGGGGAGCTGGCCGATGTAATGAAACTACCACCACTAACCATTATTAGTGCTGGATGACATGGACGCACTGGTATTAGTTGACGAGCTCACACTACTGCTAGTATGAGATGTGATGCTCTTAGTAGATCTGGAAGTTGACGGCCGAGGAAGATCAGTCCTGGTACGAGTTGGTGCGGGGCCTGGAGTAAAGATAGGGATATCCGACTCGGAGAGTATATCATAGAGCACTAGGTTGGAAGGTGCTGGCCCGTTAGATCCATAACCTGCGTCGACATGAAACCATTCAATGACATGAGATATTTTTGCATGATGTCCTCACGCACCAAAACCAACCAACACCCGGTCGTTCTTTAAACCGACAGCTAAATGCCCAGCTCTCCGACCAAGTAAATTCGCCAGACCTGATGCATTCGTCCAAGTGAGGGATTTCAAGTCCAAAACTGCGGCATCACCAAGTACGGCATGTGTGAAAGGCGAAACACCACCGTGAATTAGAAGCTTTTCGTTATCCAGCAGTGCATACGCGAAGTCGTGCCGAGGCGATGGAATGTATGGACTAGAGAACGTTCGAATGGACCATGATAATTGCGATGGACCGGCATCAAAAGGATGTGTCGTATCGGTTGTCCATATGGTATTTAGTGGTAGCACCTTGTACTGCCTTGGTGTATAGCCACCAAACACGAGGATGGTACCATTGGATAGGAGAGCACTGCCATGCCCCACCAACTTCGGAAATCGATCACTCAAGTTTTTGAAGGAGGGATGAGGGGAAGAGGCAGTGGAAGGGACGAATTGGTACGTAGAGTTGAGGGGAATTTGTGACCCATCGGCTTTCATGCCCCCTATTATCCATGCGGTACCACGTACGTTTGTTGAAGAATGGTGGATGCGACGCACAGGCTCATTCGCCCATCCTTGGTATTCACGCTGAAAAGTCGGAAATGAGGGATTCGTTAGAAGCCAAGCTGAGTCGGCATCAGTCGTGTTGGGTATTCTTGGCCCGTTATTGCCACCACCGCCGAAACCGAGGAAGTTTTGGTCGTTTAAAGCAGTAAGGGTATGAAACGCAATGCAGGGTGAGCCGACAGGTGAGTTTGAAAGATCCCCGCCGGCAAGAAGCTGCCATGGCGGGTTGGCAACAGCGAAGGAAGATGCCAAGTCCAGCGAAATTAATTCATCTGTGTTGGGAGCAGAGTAGTAGGAATATTTATTTTGTGGATCGACCTTTCCGCCATGTATTATGAGTTTATTCGACGTAGTGGTATAGGCTTGGCCCCATCTGTGAACATAGCCTTAAACATGGACATATTAGAAGCAATGAGATAATGCCCACCTTGAATGCGGCACATAAGCATCAGAGAAAGACAGATGAACAAGATAGATACACAGTATAGACCGTAACAAAGCACCAGGGAAGCACCAATGTCGATGTTGCCACACGTTGGAGCGCGTCAGCATCGCCTTATGCCCGCAAATCGAAGATATTATTTGTGCAGGGCACTTCAGATCAGTAAGTACGCTCAAGATAACAGGCGCTGACGTGGGTCCGTTGTCTTGAGAGCAGTCATGGAAGGGTCAACTAAGAGCGTTGAACGGTTGGGCGATGAACGGCTATTGCCGTGTCACGGGCTTGTGAGAACTCCTCCAGAGCCAGGTACATGATCAAAATTAATTCTCAGTCACTTCATCACGCACGGCTGATAGAAAATAAATTCTACATCACGCTGATTACGGCTACCTTCCACTCGATTTCCAGGATTCCGTCATTTTCACTTCCGGGGGTACCACGCACGGTTATCATTGTTCTTCAAGTGCGAGACTATTCGCGGGGTACCGTGTCGCCGACACTCAAGGTTGATACTCCAAAAAATTGCCGAGCGCATTGTTGGCATGCGTACTAATCCTAAGTCGCAACAATGGACTAAAATTGCACGCTACATATAAGCCCCCATATGAGTCCCCCTTTTGGTGGGGGCTTAGTAAACTAATAGGTACTACTGGGGTGGGCCCATTCTGCATGCTTCGGGGCCATGAGAAAACCATCGGAGGACAGAAAATCACTGAGCAGGACAGTTATATTACCCCGGTACGAATTTGCTCTAAAATCCTGATATCGTCCAATGTCACTTTCGGTCTCAGAGCGATCCCTCCAACATTATCACCTACCGGGACTACATATACCGAATGGGCGGAGCCAAAGAGACGGTGCAGTCGCGTTCCTCACATACCCGGTAGTCGGTTGCCAGGTTTAGGTCCCACACGTACGTTGAACCACCAGGTCCCTTGGGCTACAGGTTTGAGATTTATCCTCCAAGAGGACTCTCATGCTTCCTTTGTCCAGTATTATACTTTTTTGTGAAGACAAGTCTTCACATATTGCGTCACATCACTGTCTGGAGAGCGCAATGTAATCATCCGTTCCCACTGTGTCGCTTATTTTGACCGATTAGAAATTATGGCAACTTTGGCAACTTTCCGAATTGGTTTCTTTACAACTATTACATATCGACAACTTGAAGTAAGCACCAGGTAGGTGCGAGTTTAAGGCGCATCTATACCGAATCAACTTGTTTGATGAGATCTTTCCCTTCTTCCGCACCAGACGTCTCGATGAACTATAAAGGGGTTCTTCTCGATAAGTGTCACCTTCAATGTGCAAGGAAGGTTACCGTACGCTCTTGAAATATTCAACATATTTGGCCTGGGCTTCTTCCTTTGAGATGCCCTCCACGCTCTTCCAAGCGTCCCACTTGGCTTTCCCCGTAAAGTCCAACATTCCGGGACGCGAGGTGTTCACATCACCCACAGTGCCTTGCTTGTAATATTTATAGAACTGGGAATCGGGGATAAAAGTGTGTCACCAATTGCCGAAGATGAAAGATACAGATTTATTGGTGGCTTACGGTGAGCTTATCATCATTGGTTGGCTGGATCGGGCCCTCCTTTGGCAAACCCTGTAACACCAATGTCATCGCACAGTCCAAAAATCGACCCTGTAATGCGTACCTGGATAATCTCGGCAGCTTTGTTGAACTTATCAGTTGACATGTTATATCGTTCGTCGAAACGGAAGGTAGTCTCTTCGATGGGGGGTGTGTGAGAGGATTGAATTGAGGGAGATCGGGCATTGCCTTGTGACAGAATGTCGTAATTTAGTCGACGAAACCCTGTTGTCCTCATCCACAGTGCCATTCCCTGACATGGCTAGTATGTGATTGACCTTCCTGGACACCCCCTTTCCCCTAACCTGCCATCTCCTTGGGTGTAGCGGCTCCAGCAGCTCCTCCAACGCCTCAGGAAATCCAGCGCAAGCTCTCTGTACATGCAACCACACCAACTTCGATCACACCAGGTTCGACGCGCTGGCGCCCAACTAAAGTATGACTTGTAATGAGAGTCAATAAGCTTGTGTTACACTAATCTGGCCTGATAACAGAATCTCGTACCTGTCACAAATATCAGCAGCAACGAAAGCGACTCCGATGCAGGGCCACCAGCCGCTGGCTCTTACATCCCACCAACCCAGGTCGCCATGTCGCCTCAACCCCCTTTGTCCGTGATCACAGAACGGAGATCACCTTCTGGCGAGGAATCGGACGAGGATGAGGAAGAGGGGAGCGAATGGCGACCAGGTTCGCTCTACGACAACGAAGAAGCCAACGAGGAAAGTGTTGTCAAATCTGGTTACCTTTGGAAGAAGGGAGAGCGACGGAAGGTCAGAAAATGGTTTTAATTATAAGCGACATTTATTTACACCCATATCGTCCACTTCATTGTATCAGACGTGGAAAAAGCGTTGGTTTGTCCTCCGCCCCATGAAACTCGCCTATTATAAGAATGAACGAGAGTACCAATGCCTCCATATACTCTGTCTGGGAGACATTCATACCGTCACGGCCGTCTCCCTTAAGCGCCACACCAACACTTTTGGCATCGTCACCCCCACACGGACCTTCTACATTCAAGCATCCAGCCAGAAGGAATGTGATGACTGGGTAAATGCTCTCAATGAAGCTCGTAATAGGCTTAGGGAGATAGAGACTCCACTTGCCCCGACGCCAGTTGCTGTGACCCCTCGAGGCAGCGCCATTGGTGGCAGCTCAACTACAAGCCTTAGCGCTCGGCGACCCGGGGCTCCGCCTGCGATCACAACAACAAGATATGACAGTACACCCCTACAATCAGGTGTTCCTGTGACACCCACCTCGCCCATCGCGGGCTTGAACCTGTCAGGCGTGTCTTCGGATTCAGACGATCCATTCACCTCGGTGGCTGGCTCTCCGCCACGCACAAATATAACCGTGGTCCCCCCTCAGACTCCGACTACTGTCAAAGTCACTACCAACCAGAATGTCGGTATTTCGTCACCCCAGCAGCAAGCAAATAGCAATCAAGCCGTCCTCTCTGGCTACCTCATGAAGTGTGGGTCGAAGCGCAAAACGGCTTGGCGTAAACGATGGTTTACGCTGACGGCGGACAAGCTCACATATGCCAAGTCGCACATGGAGACAAAGCATATCAAACAAGTGTCGTTGGTGAAAATTGTTGATGCCATCGAATATTCACCCTCGAGTGCTTCGGGAAGCCACGGCGACCATCATGGGAAAGGGGACGATGGAGATGACGGAGGTGGTACGATGAAGCCGGGGCTGAAGCATACATTCAAGATCATCACGACTGAGCGAGGAGCGTTCTTATTGTGTGCACCGAGCGAGGAGGAAGAAATTAGGTGGTTGAGTGCTGTGAGAGCATTGATCGCTCGGCGGAGGAGTATAAGCTCAGAGGGGAGGCCATGAAAGCTAGGAAGGGAGGGGAAATGCTTGGGTGGTTAAGTTGGTGGACGTGAGAGTGGCTGACACGATGGCCCGGAAATGGCCATGATGGAGAGGACTTGTCTAGTGTTGAGGACGTGAAGTGATGGGAGGTGCGGGTATCTCGAACTTCATTACATTAAACAGCTGGTTTGGAGTCGTGGCGTGGATGTTTCGAATTGTACAATACATACAAACGGAATCATTTGCAGTTGCCAGGGGTATTCTCTTAATCCCAGGAATCCCAAATGATTCCACAAAAACTCATCAGCGGTACCACATAATCCGTATGATTTGCATTACCCTGATTCGTTTCCCTCAGCGAAACCACTTCTTTAGCCGAGCGTACGTACTGATGGGAAGGCTCTGAAGCCCTGAGAAGTATCCCCGCCGTCGAGCACCGGTAGCTAGTCCAAATATAGCGTTGTTGGACGGAAGGTCATCCGAGCCTGCAACTAACACGACGATCGATCGCCACACTCAACAACTGCCGAATGGGTTACCAAAGGAGGTTAGTAGCACGGTTGTCTGTTACTGCGGCGTGAAACATGGATTTCCAACGTCCACCCCACCGTTCGATGAGAACAAACCTAAGCGAGAGAAGCCTGAGGGGTTGGCCATCAAACACAGGTAATTTCCTTTGCTGCCATTAAAGGTTGTGTGCTTCGAATCCCTCCGCAGTATCGGATTCCCCCACGCGCATCAGACAGAGATCGCATCATGACATACAATCTCGACCAGCCCTTTTCCCGTGCTGAGAAAAGTGTCAAGCTGGGACAAAAGCAAAAGCAACACTTGAACTGAAAGTTCCAGCGGAAGGTGATGCGATGATGGTGCAGGTGATGTGAATGTGAAATACTGCGCGATAGGGAGATTCATATGATGTGAAATACCAATTTGATGTAACGTGCTTAGAGCGGTTCGACCAACTGATGAAGATTCACGCCGCTGGCGGGGCACCATGTCGTGCCGGCCGTTTCGCAAAGAGAACCCCTTGCAGGGGACCTAGCTGTATAATAAAGACTTTGTTCGAGTCTGTTCCATGTTCAGCAAAGACAGTCAAGTCCGTTGACTTTGCATCAGAGAAGGTTCCATGGAAGGCGCATTTCAGCTGACTCCCCGCAGAAACAACCGCTTTGCGAGCGGGGAAACGGGAACAAGAGGCCGGAAGATATTACCAAACTCCAGTCAGCCGAGAGAGTTGCGTCAAAGGAACGGACCCAACAGAGTGTAGCATGAAAGAACAATTCGCCATTTCCAGTTATGATTCACCAATACATATACTGGGTTGTCAGTATTGTGAAAAAAAAAACCCGCGCTGAGGATTGCAGGAGATTTTGGTCGAAGTTTCCCGAAAGGAATTCACCCAATCGCGACTACGGGGATGAATGAGGGAGAAAGCTCAATGTGGGTGTATTACGAAGTACCAAAGAAAACCGACTGTCATTGTATGAAAATTTCTCGATCAGGACTGTCGGTAACGCAAATACTGTAACTAGTGCCCCACGGCAATCACGACCCGATGGCGTGGTACGACTCAGCGAGAAAGATACATCCGTTTCGCGATGATGAAGGGCCACAGCGTATAGGGGCACAAATCGTAGGAGCTGTGAAATAATTTTTCACTTGGCGGTGAAAATCAGAATTATTATTATTATTTTTCGGGGTGTTAATTCCCGCTCTCGGTTCCGAAACTACCCCAGATCCTCGATAATGCGTAGAAGCATAAAAGATGCTGCTCCTCACGGAAAAGACGCGTCATTCCTTCTTTTTGGACTTTTGATAGTGGAGAGACACACTCCGTAACTTGTCAGAATGGACCGTTTGTCAAACTACTTGGTTCGTATCAATGGACCAGCTCTATCATGCTCTCGTGGTCGCCGACGAAAACCAACGGGAGACAACGTCGCTAACTCCTTCGCCTTCATAGGCGCACAATTCGGCTCCCTCTTCTCCCCGTAGAGGCCGCTCAATTGTCTCGGAACGTTCTATTTACATCACACCCTGGCCCACTTCCCATACTGTCCAAGTGTGTGCATTTTGCTTTCCCATGCTCGCTTTCACCTTTCCACGCCCATTGTCTCCGTCGTTGTCTCATGTTTTCCCTCTCAACCCTAGCAGAATGACACCGTGTGTGATAGCATGCAAGCGCCGTTCCCTTTCCCAGACGAAAGGGAAGCTGTTGGTTAGTGACTCAATTTCGGGTGGAACCCTTCCATCTTAGCAATTACTGATTCGAATCCTCCACTAAGACTCTCTTTCAGGACACCATGGACAGCTTCCGTTCCGCGAATTCGGCAGCGAGTCAATACACCTGGTGGAAGCTACGGGTCATGTTCAGGAAAGCCCCCTGTTCACGGCGTTCTCGTCTCCACATTCACACAGCTTGGTCTCTGGTGGCTCGTCATATTTCGTCCGCGATCCCATCCGAGTGACTACACTTCCTCAAAGTGCAGCTCGCCCTTGCCCCTGCCTAGCCTCGTATTTTTGCCCCCATACATGGGGAACTGAGGATGAACAGACTGAAACCAGCGGCTCCACACATCACGTACCACCCCAGGTTCTCATACATGAGAACAGCGACCTACCTCTCTTCTCCGCTCACCCCGCTGATGCCTTCCAAGAACTCGCCAGCGGGGGAGGCTTCTCCAGTGTTGTTCACTCCTCCGCTCTGTCGACTTGGAGTGAAAAACCGGATATTCGCGCAATGGAACACTCCTCGATAATCCGTCCAGAGCCCCCTTGTATCCCCCATGCGATTCGTACATTGAACCGTGCTGCCAACAGTGTCGTCTGTGACCATCCTTTCGGTATACCGCTCCCTCTCATCCCTGAAGGATTCGCCCTAGATAAGGATGATCATGTGTGGATGATGAACGAGATACTTACCTCGGTGCTGACTCTCTCAGAACCACTCTTGCTGAACGTGTATAGACTGGTCGCCCGCCACCCTTACGGGGTGATCTGCTTCGAGCGTGATATTGGCGTGGCGAATAAGGTGAAGGCTATATCTGCTGGAATACGTTTGTGCTGTTATTCATCATGTCCCTCCTTTTATGCCGTTAGCCTGTGCTAGCCATCGCAATGATCTCGGCGTTGGCGGATTGGAAAAGGCGACATGAGGATTTAGGCAGGTTGGACAGAATGGATCTTTGCTCCCAGGCTGACGACATTCGGGAGTTCCTCTTTTCTCACCGGTTTCTCGAGCACGCCCAAGTCGTCACTCATCAGCAGGGCCCACCGAACACAGTTTTCATGCAGCACGGACCGCCCCTCCCAGATTTCACCCTCAAACTCACCGAATTGTACGTGCTGGCAGCTGATGCGTATCTGGAGTCGGTGATGTCCGGGGCGCCTAATGTTCTCTCTGTGTCGTTCCGAATTCAGACTTTGGTCGGAAAATTGCTCAAGCATCTGAATGCGTTTGAAGGGGCCATGGGAGAACGAGAACGTAAACTCCTCAAGTTCCCCTTTTTCGTGGCTATCACCATGATGACTTCCGAGCTCGCACCGCAAGTGAGGGAGTGCTTCCGGCTCTTAGAAGCACCGCCGTGCAAGAAGGCTATGAAAGAGGTGAGTGCCTCTAACCTAGGCGGGTTATCGACCGGGCCATTGATACGACATCCTCTTTCGCTACATTTCGTTCTTTTAGATATCGAACCTCGCTTTAGCTCTCGTATGCAAGCGCCAGAGCCAGCCCCCCTTCGATTCAGCAGGTAACCAGGACATTCCTCCTGTTACCTGGCGAGATGTCGTCTTTGCAAGCCTTGGATCAAGGAATGATGAGGTTCCCCCCATTTGTGATACCCTCTGGATCTGATCATGAGGTTCCCCACCCTTTTTGCTTTTTTCTTGCTTATATTGTGCATTGTATCTGTACCTTTTTCGGTTTGTTAATTTCGTATGCTTCACCTCTCACTTACTCTTGTATGCCAAAGTGTAATGTGAATCATGCGATATTCTATAATCATGCCCACATGCGCAGCCTCTTCTTGCTTCCTGCCTTTTCTGTGCACCTTAGCTGTGGGACGTCCACGCCCAATGAAGCTTGTGTTGCGGATTCTCCCAGTTCTGCTTGTCTCGCTTAACGTACAATTTGTCGTCAGCGACTGAAACACCCGTTTCACCGACAACAGTCATGAATATGTACACAATCCTGGGCTTCGTCTATATTTCCACCATATCTCCGTATCGTTACCGCTTACACCGAAATAGTATGATATTCGTGGAAGATCACCTACTCTGTAGGGATGTCATCGTCCGCAGCCGCCGGCGTATGAGGTTATTCAGGGTCGAGTGGAAGCAGAAATGATGCCACATGTCTTCTTGCCTGATCACCTCGTGCGGACGGAAAGCGGCTATAGTTGCTCAAGGACGACGTCACCGGACAAGCAGCTTGGTGCCATATCGACTCGGGTCACTGAAGGCGAATATGATGGACGACACCGAACCCTACAGCTAGACGTGGACACACGTGTCCAAGCCCCAAGCATGCTTGTATGGCACGCAGGATGTGGCCAAAATGCAGACAATTATGTGAGAGTAATGTAACGCAGTCTGGCAGAGGGCCAGTAAAAATTCAGACAGACGACAATACAATCCCCTTGTACCGATGCTATCGCTTTGTGATCACATCATTTACCTGGGTAAAGAGGAATGAGGTCTTTTGATGCCTCAAACTATTACGTAGAATTTGAATCGCAGGGGCGTCGTGTCCATATAAGGACACAGTTTTTTAACCGAACTCGCGTGGTCGAGTCGATCGTGAGCAAATCGCCGGATGGATCCCGCCATATCAAATTAGGGAACTCAACCGCTGGCCTTCAGAAAGGGAAGAGCGCTCCAGTAACTACAGTGTAACGCAGTAGAAGCAGAGGGGGGAGGCTACTACTGACTAGAGACACGTAATCTGTCTCAGTGAGCTCCACTACCTATCCTTCTATGTTCACAAGCTAAGCGGCAGGAGACGCCAGTGTGCGAATGAACTTCTGAATCAGGGCAACAGGGATCGTCGCCCATAAATCGGGGAATCATGACCCAGGAAAACTCTAGATGCCAGGTGTGGCGAGCCTAGAACCGGCATTAGTTGTGTCCCTATTCTTAGTTAAACGCCAAGGTTTGAGGGCTAACTTCCTATACTGGTAAGATACGGGTATGGTAGAGCCGGGCCCAAGTTTCGATGATACCCTGTATCATACATACACTGCTGCGTCCGCCGCAGACAGGAAACCACAACTCTGGCTCCAGCACCGAAGGGAGAAAGTATGTGGAGGGCGGGTGTAGCCAACGCAACAGCAAGGATATCATCATGCAGGGCATGTCCAATTGAGCATGTACCACGTTTTTGTCTTGTCATGCCCCTAGGATTATTACACCGCGCGAAGCATCCCGTCTAATTGATGAAGCCACAGGAAGTAGTTTGGACTGATTGGCCGATGTCCATTGGGGCTCAATAGGACCATCGAGACTCAACCAGGCTTTGAACGTGATCCAACTCGAAAGCTGTGTCATGTCTAATTCGACTAGAACATCTTCCTGGGCCACTGATCGGGTCCCCATGCATGGCACCATGTATATACCATAGGACAGGCTCGTGGCGGAGACTCGGGGAAAAGTTTTTTGGGATGTGTCCTCGCTGAAACCCGCCGGAGGTTGCCCGTGAGTGATGAGTTCGACACCCAAGTAGTACACAAGTTCCTGAGCATTGTCCGTATGAAGCTTTCGCGTGCGTTTGTGGTAGGTTAGGTGGACTAGCAGCGTAACGGTTAATTACATAAGGAGGCGTTTTTGGTTCACAGCCGCCCTGCTCAATTCGTGAGACGTTGAATGACGCCGTGAAATGGAGCGGTGTCTCCACGCGACTCGGTGAAATGTTATTCCTCGAGGCCACGACTGTGACGTGCACAAACACTTGCCGCTGATGCAATCTGTCTCCGCATTTAATTTTTCGTGCTCGTTAACTGCTCCTTGCCAGTGATTTCCTTTGGTGCCAGTGCTTGATCCTTTGGCCTTCACTTTTCCAGCCGCTGATTTTGTCGAGAAGCCCTGCCGTTGCCAGTGGGTCCTACGTAAGGTTATGAGTGGATGAAGCTGGTATATATAACTGACCTTGCTTTAACAGGCGAGGATCCACCTTAACTTAAAAAAGGAAGTGTCCGGTATGTTCGATAGAACGAATTGCAGGAAGAACAAAGGCAAGAATCTAGTGTCGTCGTTTGGGCGTTGTACCAGAAGAGAAGGGTCCAGAATAATCCAAAGATTACACCGCTTGCTAAGCTTCATTCCGAAACGATTTTTGATGATAATGTGTGTAGTCTCACGATGAAATTAAGGGACGCCTGTAGCACATGGATCTGATGCCTATGGATCTCACGAAGTGCCTACGATCAACACATCAACGCTCCTGTTCGTCGAAAAATTGGAATGATAGATGGGGATTCTGGATTCCGAATTGTAAACAGGTTCACGCCGTGAACGTGGCCGCATATATTGCCTTTACATGCAGATGTCTAACGTTGTGGCAATTAAAGTAGTTTATGTGCAACTTGGGTGGTAGGTCATGACATTCCACTATATCGCAATTGTTGCTAGGCGCTCATGGATAGAACTTATTGTGTGTTACTGTGCTCTTTTGCAGATCTCCAATTCGGCTCCTGGCTTCCCTTACGTGGACATACCTCCGAATCAATCACACAGCGCTGGATACTATTAGGTAAAATCTCACTTGCCTCTCCCTGTTCCGTACACCTGCGAATGACTCTGCCTTGGCGGTTGTCATGCTCAAGCTGCGGTGAAAATTTGGAAACGCCAAGTACCACTACCCCGGACATATCATCCTGAAGGGGGAGTCATTAATGGTTTTACTAATGATGTCCCTTTATCTCTTGTCGTCGGCTTGGGCGCTCCGGGATGGTTTGCGGTATCTTTCTCAGGGGTGAGGGCCACGATACGCATCTTCTCCACTAGACACCCAGCGAACATTCCCTGGTTCCCGCATGGGAAGTAGGATCGGAAATTGCGGAACACCCATAAACGCCCCCAGGTACAATGCGGCCGCAGAAGCATATCTCATGCCTCGCCTGGCCACTTTTGTGCGGCCCTGAGAGTGCTGAGCTGTTCTAAGTCATGTTTCGGAATCAGGCTTTGTCATCCCAGTCTCTTTACGCGTTCCCCTTTTAGAGAGCGGCGGCTCGAGGACGGGCGGCCCCCCTATCTCACACATGTCATCTCGTCCAGATTCCTACCGCCTCAATAACCAGAACCACATTCCTCCTCATCCCGCAAGCCCGTTTGCTCTGCCCATTCGAGATCCCCATGCTGATGAACGTCCGCGCTTTGCCATTCGCGACTCTGAAACGAGCTCGTGTAATGATCAACACGGAGCCCATAGGGATGCACCTTGCATGCCATCCGCATTGCAGGCGATCAAGCGAGCATGTGAAGCTGGCTACAACGGAGGTGATCCTTCCTTTACACAGTTGCATGCTTTCTTGAGACTCGGAGGACGGACTCTAACCCACTCGGACCACCTTTGGATGTTCAACGACATCCTGGCGTCTGTCTGCATCATGTCAGAGCCTGTATTATGGGCTCTGTACTTGCACGACTTCCAGTGCGGATGCATGGGAATATCGTTCGGACGTCAGATTGGCGTGGCGACCAGCGTAAGTCCCTCATCGCTACTATGCCATTGCTCCCACTCATTCACGTTCGAATTAGTACATGTTTGCCATTGCGTATACCTCCGTTATGGCAGCCTGGAAACGGCGAGAGGAAGATAGGGGAACCTTGGATATGTTGGAACTCGATAGGCATGCCACGACTATTGGTCACGACTACTTGTCGGTTTCTTCTTCGGAGCTCCTCATTTACGACTTCCGCCACGGCGTCCACGACGAGGCCCCTGCACGCCATGGGGCAAGCCTAGCCCCAATTCCTATCTTTTCCCTTCAGGTTTCCACGCTGTATCAGCTAGCAACACATGCATATCTAGCTTCCGTGCTATCCGTTTCACCCCGTGCATATTGGGTTCTGCACCATGTCAACGCTCTGGTTCGTGAATTGAAGAAGCATATTGAGTGGACAAGTGGCAAAATGAGCGCCCAGGAACGCAAATTGCTCAAGTTTCCTCTCTTTATAGCAGCTACCATGGCAGGCCATGAGCTTGAAGCTGACGTCGACGAGTGCTCGAGGATCCTTTCCGTGGAGCCATGTGGTGAGGCCATGGCTGAGGTAAGGACCCACAAATATGGCGTTTATGAACACATTATTAACCCGTGGGGTTGCTTCCTTATTTTTCAGATCCAAGGCTACGCTTCGATTCTGCGTTGTTTGAGGAGCAATCTTTGGAGGGCGGGAGTTGTAGTTCCACCCACCTGGAAAGATGCCATCTTTATGACCAGGAGGTCCACTCCTGACGACGTACCTCCCGTCATGGGCGTCCTCTGGATCTGAGCGTCAGCACTGTCATTCTTTTCCACAATTTCCGCTCGACCACCGCCTCCTATAACAATCCCCTTCATCGTTCTTTTCTTATTTCGTCCTTGCGTTTGCACACCCCTCCCTTCTTCTCTTCTCTTATATTCCATCCGTGCGGACGTCCGAAAGCCGTGCTTCTCCGTCAGTGCCGCCCTAGTTTCTTTACTCCCTTTCATTCTTTGGATACCTTCCTCCAAGATCTGCTCCGGCCCCAGCTTTGTACAACACCCACATATCCGCTGGTGAGTTTGGATTCGGGATTCCAAGGCTATACTAAAGCCCTCGGTCTAGACCTCTATCATCCGAACTATCCACCCTGGTTTCATGGCGGCTAAATCGATACCCATTTTCGACGACTTCTTCAGCTCATCCTCTTCAGAACGCTCGAATCAATAACATTCTGATCGGTCTTCGCATTCTTCTGCATTTCAAGAAATGTATAATTCTTTAGTTACTCTTGGTTTGTGTCACAGTGTTTGTAGAATGTAGTGAATGTGCGACCATATTACCCATATCGCGAGATCTGAACCTAGTGGCCCTACCAGCGCTATACGTCTATCCTTCATGAGCATCCTTTTTGGAGCAGGATGAATGAGGAATGGCGGCATCCCTTTGTCCGCCACATTGACGAGAAGCAGGGATAACAAGCATTACACGCCGAAACAACCCTGGAGTCCCCCTGCAGGCATTTTCAGAGCAGGCGTCTAATGAGATAACTTCCCGTGTATGTGTGATAGTTTTCATATTCCGCACAAAGGGAGGGGAATTGAATTGCCCTATCTTGGTCCCCTAAATCGACCCGCCGACGGAGATCGAGTCCGATGGTCGGACTAGGGCGGAGAGAAGCTCCCCCATTGAGCTGTAGTTTTTGGGAAGCAGCTACTATTGGCCAGTTGGTACACCAAGATTACTACTATATTGCACCGCAGCCGGCAAGTTGAGTTGGGTCTCAGTTTAGGCGTGTGCCAACGATGCGTGGTGAGAGGAAAATGAATTATCTAAGCCCTCACGAGAAACCATCAAGCTTCGTGATTCAACGGTAGCGAGTTCTCTCAGAAACGCGTCCATGTCTACAGCAGAGACAGTTGGCCGAAGCGACGAGGGCTTTTTCACATCCCGACTACTTTCCCTCATAGCGGACACCGAGCCTAGCAAAAATTAAAGATGAAATTTGATACCTCGAAGTGACCCACTCGCCGTTGAGACCAGGAAGCCATCTCTATCTGCTATGGCAACCTTCCGGTGGCGGAGGCGGCATCGCTAGATCTAGATCGATCAGCCCAACCTTAATTCCTGGCTAAAAGCTCATACAAGCGCTCCTCTTGAGCAAGATTCTCGCAATCACACGCTGTCGAACGCAAACTCGGCTGTGCCAATAATTTGCAATTCCTTCAAGTTTGTATAGCTCACTTTTCGAAATCCATAGCACGAGAAGGCCCAACTTTGCAGCCAGATTTTGAGCAGCGGAGGGGCTGCGAGTGACGAGAGTTGAATTGGGTATCGTTGTATTACATGGGGTTCATTTGTTGTCCTTCCTATTCCGTTTCCGCATTCCGCGTTCTCATTCTTCACTGCCATCCGGCCATTTTCCGCATTTTCCGCACGGCCTTGTGATCGCCTCACGCCGTATGCCCAATGCATGTATTCCCGGATGAGCCATTGCATCAAGGCATAAACGTGACAGAATATATATCCCTAATTGCTGGCAAACTTCCGATGAAAACATCCAGCCGAACACCGAAGAAATTTTTATATAACAGCAAGAATCAATGAAATGATTTCTTCTCAACGTTTATCCCTATTTTGAAATTCATCTGGGTGTTGTTACGGTGGAGATTGCTATCACATCAGGTCTGTGTTGTACGAGTATGATGAAGTCGCTTTCTGGAGCTATAAGGGAAGTGATGGATTCCCAGCGGGTCAAAGAAATACGATCAATTGAATACTGTAGCCCCTGTTTCGACTTCTCTTGGGTGTTCTCCAGGGTGACATCTGGACTGACCATGTTGGGTTGTGTCCGTATTCTGGCATCAAATAGATTGCCGCGGGCTGATGTGCCCATTTTTTGAGGCATCACCAAGAACCATGTAATTAGACGCACTGGGTGCATGGCACCCACTATAACATAAGTGAGGATACGAGCAGGCTTAGTCGCAATGTTTACAAGTGACTCGCCGTGAGGCGAGTATTAGACGGGTGTTGAGTAGAAAGCAGAGGGAGACATGTAAGTGCATGGAAACATAATAAACACTGTAGTAGGAAGGGGGAAACATAAATAAGAAACGTTTTCGCAGGGGAAGGAGTGGAAAGCAATCAATGGGTGGCAGAACTCGGGGTTAGCCGCTTGATCCTTTATGTCCATCTTTCGAATCATTCATTCCATAATCGGGTAAAACTATA
>WNFI01103344.1_pt1 | contig 17231 bp, 25 predicted proteins | sample 5400471 | NCBI WGS metagenome assembly WNFI01 (sample SAMN13153348, study PRJNA577476) | soil metagenome | isolation source: 100 cm saprolite on Douglas fir-dominated hillslope | place: USA:California | collected 2013-09-17 | reverse complement strand
GCGCGTTTCCGATGACGAATCAAGAAAAGTGACGAGCGAGGGGGAAGGGGCTTGCTCGCCGCGTTTCAAGGTTCGTTCCCACCTGCCTCTGAGAGGGAAAGCGATAAAAGGTATCTTGTTGATTTATAAGGGCGTTCTATAAAAACTGCATTAACGAAACCTTAATCTGCATTGTTGAACGTGGTATGCTGTTCTTAGTGGAGGGGACAATGCAACTCAAAGCGGTTAACCAACGACTGAAGAAGGGCGAAGGCTGGATCGGATATCGCAACACCGGCAGCAGCGGACGATCCAAATTCCTTTACTTCTCTTTTTACCGCGACGGCAAACAACTCTTCGTAAACACGAAGACGAACGATCCTGAGGAAGCTTACGTACGACTGCTCGAAGCACGCGGCCAGGTGGAACGCGGCGTCACTCTACCCTCGGAAACGGGACGGATCAAGTACGAAGACCTCCGCAGGAAATACGTGGACGACAAACCCGCCAGAGAGCTTTCCCAGAGGTCGCAACTAATCCACCTGGACGGATTCTTCAAAGGTATGAAAGCCTCCAGCATCACAACCGACACTCTCCGCAGATATGTGAACCTACGCCGCGAGAAAGTCGAGGGTCCTACGATTCGGCGCGAGTTGACGAACCTCCGCGCCATGTTCAATCTGGCCAGAAAAGAAAGAGCGCTCTCCCACGACCAAGTTCCGCATTTCCCGATGCCCGAAGATTCCCTCGCGTGGGGGCAGTACATCACCCCAGAACAATTCAACCGGATTCTAAACTTTCTTCCTGACGGCAGCAAACGGGGCGAGCGCGGGCGAAGATCGAGTTCGAATCTGCGGCCATTCTTCCTTTTCTTATACGCTACGGCTTGCCGTCTCGGTGCTGCTCAATCAATCCTCTGGAAAGGCGTCAGCGAAGACTGCACGGTGATCGAGATTCCTGCGACGGATACCAAGAACAAACAACCATTGCGCCTGCCACTTACAGGTCCGCTACTTGAACCGGTCGTCGAGGAATTGCGTAAACTGGTCCGAGGCAAGGACCCAGTATTTGTTTCTGCAAACTACCAAGAGGAATGGGCGAGGGCGTGCGCCAAAGTTGGGCTTGGAGCCTACGACGAAGAAACGCACCGAAAGACCGGAGGGGTTCGCATCCATGATTGCCGGTGTTCGGGTGCAATCAATCTACTGGAATCGGGAGTTGACGAGGGATTGGTGCTTAAGATAGGTGGGTGGAAAACACGTACGATGCTCGACCGCTACAATGTCACCACTATAGAGCGACTCTCGACTGCACTAGAAAAGGGCGGGAAATACGTGACCGACCGAATTGCGGTTGCTGACGCGTCACGCTAAACTGCGCTCAGGCGCAACATTCGCCGGAATCTTCACGGCTTGATGCGTAAAAGACGCGGACCTACAAAAGGGACTACGGAAGTAGCGGTAACAACTGAGGGTTTCTTGAACCGATTCTGAAGAGACACAAACACCAACCCTTATATTTGAGTTGGTGCCTAAGCACTGAGGTTACCGGTTTGTTTGAGCTACCGGGCTCTTGTCTATTAGCAGCCACTTGCCACTGTCGTATTCCTGGGACTCTATCCACGCCAACGGTGGCAGCGTGGACTCCAGAAAACGACCCCACGTCCCGCTCGGGACGCTACTTGTCAGACCGGGGATGATCCGACGTAGGGTTAGAATACCACCCAAAAGCATATCCTGTCAACAACGAAAAAGAAGGCCGAGACTTTACGCCCCGGCCCCGCCCCGATTACCTCTTTTTCTTTTGCTCTGGAACCACGCTCTTACGGCTGGAATCGAACAGATGAGCACTCTCCTCGCGCTTAGCGAGCACGTGCTTACTCCGTTCCTTCGCAACTTCTAGCCCGTTCTTTTTGCTAGTGACGTGCCTGCCAGCGGTTGCCGCGCTGGATTTTTCTGTGCGTTTGACATCCTCGCCCTTGCCTTCGAATTCGCCCTGCAGAGGTTTCGACCCGCTGGCGTCTTCGCTGTATTCATGCTTTTGCGTTTCGTTCTCTACGCTTGCCTGGGCGTTCGCCAAGCTACGTACACCTTTGTTTTCGATCGACATTTTGTTGCTCCATGGAGTGCTGCTATCGGTCGTGTACACCGACCGTTTTCCCGACGCTGTTGGAGGCGGAAACTTTTTCAGGACTTCGGCCGCGCGTTTTTGCTTCTAACGGCTCGATCTAGACACCCAAGAAAGAAGCCCAGAAATTCCGTTATGTCTGGAGTTCCGGCAGTTTGGGTTTTACCTAAAGCCAGAAAGTATTCGTGCTGCTCCAACATGAGTTGCTTCGCGATACTGCAACTTTGTTGAATGTGTGGGTCCACTTGAGCTAAAGCCATTTCGGCAATCGCCCTGGAGATGCGTCCATTCCCGTTACCAAATGGGTGCACAGTGATAAACCAAAGTGTAGCGATTGCCACACGCAACAGCGGATCTATCTTTGACTTTCCGTTGAACCAGGCAAGAAACTTTTCCATTTCTTCTTCGAGTTTCTCAGCTTCGGTGCAAACAAAGCCGGTGTCTTGGAAGTAGATTGGGCCCTCCTCTATGCCACGGTATTCACCAATCGGAAACACACAGAATCTTGTCTCGTCGAAAAAGAACATGCGGTAATGCCAGTCGGACAACGTTTGCTTCGTTAACGGTTGATTGAGAGAACGCATTGCGTCCGCCATGATCTCAGCCACGCCTTCGGAATTCCCATGCTCGTGATCGATTCCTTCGGAAAGGATACGCTCCCACGTCGAAACCTCAGCCGTAGAAACATCGTCGCATTGATCCCCAACTGTCTCGAGAAGTTGCCCGAGGTTTGAGCGGACTCCGGAAAGCAAATGGTTGATCTTTACCTGGTCCCACGTTAAATCTTCGACCGCAGGCTGCGCGCCGCGTAGAAATAGAATTTGATTCACACCGATGTAACGAGCGCGGAGGTCTTGAAGATACTCTTCTGTGTGTGGTGCCATTTGTTTCTCCTTGGCGGGGCTGATTAGCCGAACTGTTTGCGCTCGAATAAGCCGACCGCGCGCGGACCTGTTTCGATCAAGATATTTGTGACGCGATCACCGTTGGCGCAGCCGGACACGAACTCGCCGTTTTCGATCTCAAAGTGGAGTGCGCACAGCCATTTTCTTTCGGGACCGACATCGATAAATCTGCTCGCGGTAGATTTGCACTTCTCAACTGAGCACCTTTTCATCGGGCGCCTCTGTCTTAATCGACGCCGGAAATTCATGACCTCCCTCCAGGATCATCTGGGTCGATCGCAACCACGTTCGTCGCGACCGGCTTGGCCCGGGGGCGTCGGGGTGGCCGGGGATTCCGGTGATTGACGCCGTTCGTGTCGCGGAGCGCTCCGTCGTTGATCTTTTTGGTCCACGAGTCGTCAGATCTCTTCACCGAGTCGAACCGAACTTTCGCTCCCTCAAAATATGTGCGGCGAGTGACTGGGTCCGCGCCAACGTAAAACTTCTGGCCGGCTTCAGTGACAATGAAACCGAATTGTTTCGCTGAATCCCAAAACTTAACTATGCCTTCCAACATCCTAAGTCTCCTTCGCGTTGGGCGCGGTACGATCAGTTACTGATGCACAGAAAAAGAGAAGGCCGCCTCGTTGGGAAGCGGCCTTCGCATCAATCCTTGCTCTGGTAACTCGTTAATTGTTAGTGGGCAACCTGCACTTCCTTGAGGGCCTCGTCGAATGCGCGCGAAGAAATTGGACGCGCGAGGATGTCCCCGATCAGGCCTGCCGTCTTGACGACGTGAGCGATTGGCTTATCTACTTGCTGCGGGCGCTGCGCGTATCGTCGGCGTTGGCGTTCACGCTTGCGGATGTTTGATTGACGGCTCATTGTCGGAACTCCGCTCCACCGTCGGTGAACGATGTGACTTGCGATGCCAACTGGCCTGAGTCCATCAAGCGATCGAACACGGATTTGTAGGCCTTGTTGTTTAATTTCCGTTTCACTTCTGCCGTGCGGAGATGAACCCAGTCGCGTCTGACTTCGGCTTCGAGCTGTTCGGCCGCGGTCAACGGAGGAGGTGGCGGGGGAACGACCGGGCGCGGTGGGCGTTCGCCAGCTGAGATTTCGATGTTTTCGAGTTCGGCTAGGGCTTCTCCCGAAAGTTTCGCGATGAAGGTGACGACTCCGTTTCGTTGAATACGTAGGAAGCTCTTGCAGATAACCCGGTAGATCTCCCTGGAAAAATCTTCGCGCGCTACTTGGCCGGCGTATCCCTTCTGGTCAACGAGGGACGCGTACATCATCACATCATCTTGCGCCTCCGTATCCAGGATCAAAGCGGCGCTAATCCTCCGGAAAATGTCGTCGGGTCCTTTTTCCGTGTAAGCCAACATATTCCTGTTGATGTCAAGGAAATCGTTTTTTGCTTTCTGGGTCAAATCATTCGTCGTGCTCATCAAATCACCCCTGCGGCAGTTGCCTTATTCAGTAAGTCTTGAAACGTGTTCCAGGGGATCAGCTCCCCGGCTAGAACAACCATCCCGTTTTTCGGGCGCAGATTCGAGCTGGGCTCCACGAGAAATTTTTGAGCGAAGGCTTCAATTTCTTTGCTGGCTCTCGCCTTTTTCGTTGGTTGACCTAAAGGCGTCACAGCGCCGCCTATCTCCTGATCCATCTCGGCCTGATAAGCTTTGCGAACATATGTCGCATAGCCGGGATCGGATTGCGTTCGAAGCTTTCTCTCCGAAGAACTGGCAGTCTCAGACCAAGTACGGTACTCCTGCCATTTCAGTTGGGAATCGGTAAGGACTTTTCCATCTCGACCCCTTGGGCGGTTATCCACCTCGGGCTCCACGAGCTGCGCGGTCTGCGGGAGGTTCTTCGCCTGCAGTTCACCGCTGTCTATCAACAGTTCGATGGCGCGCGTAAGGTGTCGAATCGAGATATTTGGACCACCGGCGATTTGTTGTGCGGCCGCAATCATCTTTGCCGCATCTTCGTCGCCGAGCTTGCTGACGAAATACTCCGTCTTGTAAAGCTTCCCGATCTCCGTGCTGGTAAAAATTTCTTTCAGCGTCGACACGAGCTCATCGCGGTCGTCGATTTCGAATGTTACGTCTCCTTCAGTGTTTCTGCCGATCATCTGATGCTCCCCGGGCGCCGGCGGAAGCCGACGCGTGAATTTGGTGTTGCTGGTTCTTCCGGCTCAGGCGCTGGTGCGCGTTCGCCGTGCTGCAGAAAGTTCAGATCCTGCGCTCGCTGCAAACACGAGAGGGGATCTTTGGCGTAAATCAATTGTGGGTCGGGGACGCCTGGGACTAGGCATTTCAGCAACCACATCGCTCCGCCGTCGGGACGATTCACAGGAATCAATTTGTACCACCGTGCTTCCGGCGAATGCTCATCATCGAGAGTTGCGCGGACTAGAGTACGTTGATCGCCGTACTGCGGCTGTGACGACTCGTTCGAGGTGAACTCGATACGGCGGCCGTCGACGCAATCTTCGATCCAGGCGTTCTGGACGCCCAGGGATCGGAGTTTCGTAACGAAAGTTTTCGCCGCGGCCTCGCTCATCTTGGCTGCTTGACTGGTGTCGACCACGAAGAAGGGGACGGCAACAAATTTGCCGTTGCGCTTCTCTTCTCGGTCGCGTTGGTAATACTGGGCTTCGCCGTGAATCATTACCCCGACGCGGGTTCTTTCGGCTGGCATGGCTAAATTTTTCCTTGGGCGATCAATTTGTCAACTCCGCGTTTGAAGGATGCCGACGCGCGGTATTTCTTCACGACCTCGATTCGGGGCATAGCGTTATAGGTCTCGACCGTGAGTGTCGCTTCGCTCTCTTCAGCGGCAACTTTTGCTTTGAGTTGTGTGCTGAGATACAAATCGTAGTATTTTTTGAACTGCGGATCAGTCGCGTACCGTCGACGCTGCTCAAACGAACTGACGCGAGGGCTTTCTATCCAAGCGACAATTTCGGGCGGAATGAGCGGCGCTGCGGGAGTCTGCTCCGCTAGCGAGCCTCGGAAAGGCTGGATTTTCCCGTCATGGAGCAACTGCAAGTAAAACCTTTCGAAGTGCGCTGGCGCGGGATAACCTCCTGCTTCCTCGAGGTAGTTCTCAACTTCTCCGCGGATGAGCGCATTGGTTTTTGCGTCCGCTGAAAATCGGCGGTGCAGCATCCACTCGGCCTGTGCGTTATCGATTTCTTGTTCTGTGTCGTACATGTTCATGCCCGTCCTTCAGCTTCCATCTCTTCCAAGATCGAACCGTATTTTTTGATTGGTATCTTCATTGGGTGCTGTTGCTTGAAGTCTTCCACTTCATCCTTGCTCATCGCTGTCGATAGAAAGGTTTCGATAGCACCGCAAATCCGCTGCGAAGCCAATCCTTCCAACTCGTCCGAAGAGCCCACAACCTTATAAAGAAGTTTTGAAACTTCGAGGTAGGTGGGGGGAATCACTCCGTCGAACTCAATCCGGTTCGCTTCCCTCGGGGCCACGTTACTGAGGCACGCGAACAACATCTTGACCGGATCGAGGACCCAGTTGTATCCCGCCGAGAGGTCCCACAGCCTAAACATCTCGCTAGTCTTGTCCTGGGGTTCCATTTTTCTCCTTTTGCTCCTGGAGCATCTTTTGCCACAACGCCACCGGGCTTGGGGCTGGTGCTGCTGGGGCCGATGCCGATGCTGCGGCCTGAACAGATTTCTTAGTGTCCACAATCTTCTGGAGCATACGTTTCTCTTTTCGCCGTTCCACGCGATCCAAGCAAACTTGCTCCGCGTGATCGACTAAAGCTGAGATTTGGTTCAGGTGTCGTGCCGTTTGCTGTAACAACGTCGATCGTCAGCCGGGCTTTGAGCTGTTGAATTGCTAAACTGCGTAAATTAATTCCGCCGCCGCGGGGTCCACCTCTGGGCATGATTATTCTCCAATCCGGCTGTAGACCGGTTTGCCTGCGGCATCTTTCGACTCGACTACTTTGCCGAAGGCGATAAGCCGGTAAAGGTCAGAGTTTATTTCTTCCAGTTTCCTGTTCTTCTTGAACAGATCCTTTCTAATCGTCTGCGCAGATCGAGGGGCCTCCGTTAAGAATTCAAGAATTCTGGACTGCTCCTTCGACAACACGCCTCCGAAGATCACGCGCGCCGATTCTTCGCAGTAGTCCCACACGACCCTGGCAGCCTTCAGGTGATCGCTATTGATGTTCTCCGCGCGATCGAGAATTGCGAACAAAAGCGCCAGTCGAATGACCTGGGCTTCTGCGCGGGAAGTGACCGCACCAACTACCCCTGGGCTCGATTTGGATAAATCTTTGTAGATCCTTCCCCACATTTCCCGGGCGTTGCGATCCATGTACATGCGTGACTGCTTCTGAGCGTGTTGCACACACTCGAATAGCTCCTTCACTTCCTCGGTCCAGTCAAGCGGCTCTCCACCGTGAGGAAGAAGAGCCTGCCGCTCCACATAACACCAGAGGAAACGATTGCCGAAACCGTTGAACCGATCGGCTTCCTTCAACAAAAGGTTCAGCTCCTCTCTCGTGATGTTCGCCGAAATTGAGATGTGCGGGTTGGAACATTGCGATGATCCACTCTTCGCCATGTTGCGAATTGGCTTGTGGTCCCACGAATCGCGAATGACCTTCGACAAAAGATTGTCCTGACGACCGGCAACGGCAAGGATTCCAGCAAACTCACCTTCGGAAATGAAGAGGCGCTTGTCATCCACGCCGGGGTCAGTTATCTGAAATTTGAGTTCACCTTGTTTGTTCTTTACTAAACCCGAAGCCACATCACGAACCAGACTGATGACGATTTCTCCGGAACCCAATCCACTGGTGCGTCGATCAGCGAACCATCGGGAATCGAGTTCACGAGCAATTCGATTTATCCGATCCTGACCCGTGCCTTTGCGCGCTTTGGAACTCTGTCCAACCGTGACCACGTCGATGTTTCCGAAGTGCTGTGTATCTTCAATCTGGTAGTACGCTGTCCCGCCGATGATGTTCCCGAAGCAAGCCAGGAACTCCAGAAGGTTTCCCATCGGATGAGATTCGGTCTGAGGACGAAGCTTCTGAATGATGCGTCCGGCCAAGCCATAGAAAGCTTTTTCCGGTATCGGAGGACCGGCTGGAGCCCTCAACGCATCTGTCAGAAAAGTTTCTTCCTCGACTTTTGCAGCACTGACGCCTTGAGTTAAGAAATTTTCTGCTTCCTCCGCGCCGAGTTTTTCAACCAACTGCATTGCGGTGTAAAGGTCTGGTGGAACTTCGAGATGGATGCCAAGACTTTTTGCGTCACTCGTCAGTTGCCCGACAGAACTCAATTCCGGATTGTCGCGAGCATCTTCTAAAATCTTTTCCACTTCAGCTTCACTGAGTGGATGGCGAAGATCCATGGTGTTGTGAGTTTGAACGAAGCACGATTGCAGGTCTTGATTTTCTGGATAGTCGTTTATGGCTTCGTATGCCCAGCGTCTTAGGGCTTCGACAGCGCGCTCTGGAGACACCTTCAGCTCTTTGACTAATCTCACGTTTGCCATGTCAGTTGTCCTTTTGTAACTCGTCCCAGCCGTACAACGGCGATGGCATGATCAGGGCTTCGATTACATCTTCTAAAACGTCCAGATCGCGCTTGATGGTGACGCTGGCGTGATGCGTCTCGACGTGTCCGATGGATTCGTACCGGGCTTCTTCCCACGGGCCGCGGAATGTTTGGCCACAGGCGCAACGTAATGTAAAGGACCCCATTACGGAATCGAAATAGGACACAGGCGCAGCCTGGACTTTCTCAGTGGACTTCGCAGCCTCGCTTTCGGTTTCAAAACTGCCCGTGCAATCTTTCATGGTCGGTCTCCCCGAATGTGATTTGAACTTCGCTCGCCTCGGGAGACAATCCGTAACCTGGGGCTTTCTTCTTCTGAACACGAGAACAATCCGTTCCCGTTTTACGACTGTTCTAGATCTGCGATCCTCGACCACACCCGGGTTCCTGGGGCAACCTTGATGACGGTTCCCTCGGCGTCACTTCCAGTTCGTGGAACCGCTGACGGAAAGCGGCTGATTCCGCGTACATCTTCTTTTGCTGAACGACTGGAATGGCGTCAAGCTCGGCGTGAGTCTGTGGAAGATTCTCCTCCTGCGTTATTGCTTGGGCTTCGCGTAGCATCGAAGCAGTCACGGGTTGACCGGTCAGATCCGAGACATAGGCGGTGGAAAATCGCCGGCGTCGGCGCAGTAACCGCGCGATCGCGTCGGCCTCGCTGTACGACGTGGCGGGGCAAGAACTCGGTACGATCGAAACTAGGATCTCATTTCCGTCGATCCTCCTGACGAAGGTATCAGCGTCTATTTTGATCAGGAAAGCCTTTTCATCCAACCTTTCCATAAAATCTCCTGGCCGCTGTGCGGCCCCTGAGGGATTAGTCTTCCTCTCCTCCCTCACATGCATAGGGGCAACTTTCGCCCCAAAAATTCGGCCACGACCCGTTTTGCGCGAAGTACGCATCAGATACGCATCAAGTACGAATAAAAAGGGGTCTCCAAAGCGTCGAAACCACCTCGGAACCGCGAAAAATATTTTCGGCGGAAAAACAAGGCTTCGGAAACGTGGCCTAGTCCTCCTCGACCTCGTCGTAATCAGGTCCAGCTGAGTTACCGCCGAAGCCGCCAGACACACGCTTGGTGATTACGCCTTGTTCAAAAGAGGACAGCCCATAGGTGGGCGCAAATGTCTTGGAGGCCCTGTGTTTGCCGCCAATGATTGACAGATTGCTGCCACCCCGACCGATCATCTTATCTTCTGCTCCGGTAGCTGATTCGAAGGGGTCGTCATCATTCTCGGCGCCTGGAGATATAACCTGGTTGGGCTCAAGCATCCCGACGTACCAGGCGCGATTAACCAATTTGTCTTCCAAACGCTTCAGATAATCTGGATATTCAAACCCCGCACGGCCGTAGAAGCCGTCAGCAATACGGGCCTCCAAAACCTCTTTGCTGATCTTCCCGAGAGCATAGTCCTGATAGAAGGCAACCTGCCCCGGTGTGAACGCTGGTGACTTTTTCAGATTGAAATGAGGTGATTCGAACAAGGCGGCAAGCTGCCGCTGCGTATACCCGTGCAAACGTCGCAGGCTGTACTTATCGTAAGTCCTTTTCACCCACTTCTGTTCGTTCTCTCGACGAACTTCGTGACTTGGTTTGGGTGGCTGTTTTGCTAACTTCGTGACGCGCTTCTGTTTCAGGATTTGCGCCACTTCTTCCTCTAGCGATGGCTGATCTGAGACAGTCAAATCCGTGCCGAGATCTGCGCCGGGGTGATGTATCCTACGCTCAAGCTTCTGGACGCGATCATGCAGCTCATAACCTTCTTTTAGATTGCCCGTCGCTGTCCTGGAATCGACAATAGGGTGGACAACAGGCTTCTTAGCGTTACGAAGAATAGGTTGCGACGAAGACGGAGGGAAGCCGCGCGGCTTCACTGATAGTGAATCTCCGACAAGCCCTAATCGGATCTTAGCTAAGGGGGGAAGATCGTCCGCGTCAGACGGAACTAAAATTGATCCGTCACTGCCTATTCGCGAACACTCTCCACTGACGATGCCGTCCTCGTTCTGACGTTGGCCGTCGTTCGCGAAGATTTTCTCATCTTCTTCTTTCTCTTCGTGGGCCTTATAGCCGGATACGGATGTTCGAAATTTCTTACAAGCAGCCTTCTGACAAACAAACTCTTTTGGCTCCTCCCAGTTGTTCTCCTTGCATCTTTTGATGTCCTGCGTTACGTCTTCAACCGTCAGACGCACATCACAGTTGATACACGCTTGAACCTCACCGTTGATTTCATAAAAATCGGAACCAGCAATGATGGTGTCGAGATCTTGCTCGGCCGGATCGAAGAATTTCTCTTCGGAGTTTTTCGTTGACGTTTCCTGGCGTTTTTCTTTCTTCTGAGATTTACGAAGGCTCTTGATTTCCGCCGCGCGAGCTTTCTTGCAATCATCTCGTTTGCAAACTTCTGGCGCGGTCTTATCCTTATTCCCCCAATCTTCGGAACGAATCAGGCGCTTGCAAAAGACACACAACGTTCCGTTATCGCGCACGGTGATGCCTTCGCGCGGAGAGGCTGCGACGTTGCCAAACTTATTTGACTGACTCATGCGGCACCGCTGCACGCATTTGCGCGAAGGAAGCGGCGCAGACCTGTCCGGACGGCCATCTCCGCACGATGATCTGAAGGCGTTTTTGCCGTGACGAAGTTATGGCCGCTCGTGGTGTGCCTGAACACGAGGTGCTTGTGCTGGCGTACCAATTGGAATCCGTTCGCGCGGAGGAGTTGTTGGAGCGTGCGACTCACTGGGCGCGCTCGTCACGGTCCATCTCATCCAGAATGTTCCTGGGCTCGCCTGTAAAGACGTAGGAAAACCAGATGGTGCCGTGATCTTCTATAAGAACTCCGTCTCGCAACAGTTCGTCGGTTACACGTCGGTATTCAACGCTATCTACACCGTCTTTCCACCCGAGAGCAGCAGCTGCTGTCCAGAAAGCGCGCCAACTGATCGCGTTTAACATCTGACCTGTTGTCAAATTTGTTTCGGTGCTTCCATAAACACCTCCTTAAGGTACCGCCTCGCTTGGCTGCGCTGGTCGGTTTTAGTTCACTGCGTAGATTGGGGTTGTCTTCGCGAATTCTTCTTCCTCGCATTCCGGGCAGTCGTTGACAGAGCTTGCCGCCACTTTGACCGCCGCCCAAAACAAAGCGTTTGCGACAGCAAGTGGGCTTTTGGTCTGCAGCTGTTCGCTAATGAGTTCGGCAAGCGCTTTGCTCATATCGCTGGATTCTTGGCGAAGCGGATCTTCGTCTCCGATGTTGTGTGCAAATTCGTTCGCGAGCGTTCCGATCCCGCTGGCGCTGCACAAAACGTCTGCGGCGGTTGAGCAGGAGTGAGCCAGGATGCTCTGAACGAACTCCGTGTTTTCTTCCAGGGCGTCTTGCATCTCGGGACCGAACTTGCCTTTCCGTTTTGCTTGACCCACGTTGCTCTCCTTTATTGCCGCCGACGCTTGATCGTGCTGCGCCGGTCGGGATCTCCGACGATCTACGCTGCTGCATTCTTCTTGGACCAGAACGCTTCAGCTTCGGCGCGGCTCTTGAAGCTCCCGACGAAGCTGATCCCGTACCAGATGCTGAATTTTCCGCTTTCGAGTTCATACACTTCACCCACCACGTACTTTTCTTCCGGTGCAGTCGTGTGCGCGGATTTCGACGCAGACGTGGCGACGCGATCGACATTCCTTATTTGTGTTTTGGAATCAGACGACGAAGGACTCGCCGCTTTTACTTCATTAGTTGGAACTGCAGCTGACTGTGCTTCGGATGAGAACATAGACACACTCTCGGTGTTGGTTTCCGAGAGGTTTTGGCATCAGCAGGGATTGCTGAGAGGCTGAACTCTAGAGTGGCACCAGGGCGATGCCAAACATGTTTCTACACCCTAGGCTGTAACGTCGCCCAGCTCCCACCGCTCCACCATCACGCGGCACGACCGAACGAGAATCAGATTTTGCCCGATGGCAAGCATCCTCGTCCAGCTTCTGGCTCTTTACATATCGCCAGCGGTTTTGTTCGATAGACAACCTGTCGGTCCTTCTCTGGCTGGACCGACCTTAATTCCAGAACCAGCGTAACAGACTTTGTGGCGCCGTGTCTAGCACTTTCTATGCCATCTCAGCAACTTTATTCTTGTCTTGTGGAAATCCTAGCGACGAAGTGTACAACGCAACTGCGCCACCTTCCCGCCAATGCGTATCGGGCCACGGTGCTGGAAGCCGCTGGAGCCTGCTGTCGTATCCCGTTGACATTGGATGACAGGTTTCTTCCTCCGATGGCGGGACCCACCAGCCTCTACCAACTTCAGTTGCTGTCCCGACTAAAATGTCAGACCAGACTGACAACTGACCGGCTCCTGTAACCTGCTGACAACGCTGCTAGTTATCTGCTCCAGCTCGCAGCAGACGTTGGATCTGCGGGACCCGGTCGAGCATTTGTGCATGGTTGTCGTCGTCCGATGACAGTTCCTGGGGAATCGCTAACAGAGATGAGGTGATACTGCCAGTTTGTTGTCGGTTCTCGGCCATGAGGTGATTGCTTGTCAGGGGTCGAGCACAGGGACGTGATGGGCGCTTGAAGGGCGAGCGCCTTCAAGGGGCTTACTTTGAGGCGCCCGAGCTGGGGAAGTGAATGCCGCGGGAGTTGAGCCGGTTGGATAATCGCTCAGTGGCGCGATTGCTCAGTGGCGCAATCGGCTGATTGCGGGATCGGCCGGGCGTGTCCGGTGAAATGTCCGGATTGGGGCAGGAGGGATCAGCGGCTGCAGATTTCGAGGCTGTTGGGCGCGGGCGCGGGAGCGGGGAGCGGTGCAGACCCGGCTGCAGCTTTTGCAGCATCTACAGACAGCATTGCAGGTGGAGGGCGCCGGGGTGCCCGGTTCGGCCAGGATTGGCGGGGCAAAAGAAGAAATAGAAATACGTCGTCGACCAGTTTGGGCGTAAGGCGTTCGCCAACTCACGGTGATCAAAACAGGTCCAAAAATGGTTTCAAAAGGGGCGTTAGAAATACGTCGTTTCTAAAATTGAATTCTTAAAATATATGGCAAAAAGTATGAAAAACGATCCTGACAATGGTTGAACGCCCTACGCCCAATTACCTCCGCGACGTATTTTTTACGCCGCAGTTTTCCCGAAATTACGACGTATTTTGAACGCCCGACCATTTACGCCCGATTTCTCCAAAACGACGTGTTTTTTACGCTCAGCGTTCAAAATACGTCGTCCAGCTTTCCAGTGAACGCGGCGCCCAGCGGCGCAAGACTTTTCCCAGGCAACGGGCCGCAACGAATGTTCTTCATCCCGGACGACGACGGACTCTTATTTTCGGGGCTTTGTTAGCGTCGTCGTTGATTCCGCGGGAGTTACAGGCGGTGGAAACGCGTAGGAACCTCCAGGAGCTTCGAGACCCACCCTATGGTCCGGATCTGCGTCCAGATCTCCGATCGTGCTCGCAGGCCGGCAAAGCGTTTGAATGCTGCAGGTTACAGGCGCCGGCTTAGATGTCTTTCGGGACTTCGGCGAACCGAACGACCGCAGACAGCTGCGGAGCCCCAGTTATCCGTCAAAAACCCATACGAATTTTTATTTTTGATGGCAGTCTCGATCAGCCAGGTAACCGGTAATCGCCGGGGCAGAAGTGAACGGCCCTGGCCCGGAGAGTAGGCAGGGTCCCCTTGATAACGTCCCTATAATCAACAACATACGAGACACGAGGTAACAATCCGCGCGCGAATCCTGACTGTAGGGGAGGAGGAGAAAATCCGGCATTAGTGCACACCTAAACGCGGATCATCCGGAGAGCGGCGCGCAAAGCTTGCCCGGGAGGGTTTTGCGAAATACCGGTAAATCCCTTTACTTTCAACGGTTTACTTGTCTCTTTCAATCACATATAAGCACGCGCGGTCGGATCGCGCTAGAAAAATCAGGAGAATCTGAGAAAAACTGTAAACACGCGCACACGTCCACACATGCTTGCACACACATGTGCATCCATGCATGGCCACTTACTGTCAACCAACCATAGGCAGATTGTGTCACCGCTAACCTTCCGAGCCTACGCCACTTAGCCAACCGGCAAATCGCTGCATTAATATGTGCACATCGATGTACATTCGTGGGCACTTTTGGTCACTTTCCTGGAACTCCCCGCAAAGCCTTCGTGTATTTTCAGTAAGTTAGCGTGCACATGATTGGTCATGCGTGTGCATGTATATCATGCATCCGGGCAGTACAGAAAGACCAGACGCAGCAACTGGAAGAACTGGCCGGACGGCAATCCTCCCCGAGACGAATGGCAGTCTGACCCACGGATTACTCCCGGGAGGAAGCCAAGTCTGAATCCGAAACGGTCACAGGATGGCCAGAGTACGACAGCAATCCTCACTGCAGGTAAGGTCACTGCGAATCTGAGAACTGAACGCGTCTGCCAGTTGTGCCACGCGCGAGGGAAGAACAGAGCGGGGCGCGTCTCACGCGTCTGGTGGATAGGCTGAATGATCTTGGCCAGTAGAAACGAACCCCCCAACAAAAACTTTGACAGCAACACACAGCGAATCTTCAAACGGTTCGCTGTCCGATGTTTTCAAAGGAGACGCCATGCAAGCTTTCGAAGTGAATGGGAGTGAGATAGCAGACAAACCGGACGCAATCCGGTATGCAAGGGCGACTGCCGAAGAGTCCGGCAAGCCTGTCATGGTCTGGCAGTCTGGCTTGCCCGTGGTCTGGATTGCGCCAGAGATCAAAATTGGTCGCGTGACACGTCCAGTTTGAAACGGGGCCCCCAGCGCCGTCTTATTCCCTTCCCGCATTTTTCCCCATAACGCAGAGCACAGCATGCAATGCCTGAACTTGAGAGCAGGCATTGCGCGAAGTGTTCTCACTTTTCGGAGGTGAACCAAATGGGATTCATGCAAAAGCAAATCACCGCACGTAAATCGTGGTGGCAAGTAGAAACCACAGACGGCACGGAATTCTTGCCGGTTGATTTGATCGGCGAGAGCCCAGCGGACTCTGACGCGTTTCAACCGTACTGCGAAGGCACGGTCCAGACGTGGGAAAAGATTCAAGGATACGGCGCGCGTCTGTCCGCTCCTGGATATCTGGATTGCACACCATGGAGCGTATTCGAGACGGAGGAAGAAGCAGAGCGATATTTGGAGGAAATGTACGGAGACGATGAGGAGGAAAGCGAATGACACAGACACCCAACAAAGACCGTGCAGTCCGAAGAGTCAAGGCAGCAATCGAAATGCTTTGCGCTGCAGCGGACAACCTGCCAATCGACAGTCATGTCAGAGCCAAGATCACACTCAGACGGCAAGACTTGGAAGACTTGCTGACGGAAATGGAAAAGTAGCGCATAGGGAATAGCGCGTACAGCGGATGGTTAAACTTTCCGTTGTGCGAGACGTTCCCGCGTCTCTGTCTAACACCCTCGTTTTATTCACACCTCACAGGCCTACCCGTTGCGCGCATTCCTTTACTCGGAGTGTGCGCGCCGATGTGGGTTTAGAGAATTTTCGAAGGAGGATTGATGAGCGACATTCAAGAACGCGTAAGCAGTGACTTAGCCGAGCAACTCTCGGGTAAGAGCGGATCAGCAGCTGACTTGCGGCACGAGATTGAGCGGCTAGAACACGATTTTGACTTTGATTCCTTCGCGCCTTACAGGCATGAGGAAGACGAAGTTATCAACGAATTGGAAAAGGAATACTGGCAAGACGCAGAGGACATCTGCGGGGATAAGACGTACAAGGCTACGGAATGGGAAGAGGCAAGGCGAGCATATGCAGGATCACTTGCCTATACCGCGTATTCATCCATTTGGGAGCAAACCAAGCAAGAACTAATTGAGGCAGTCGAGCAATTCGAGTCCGACGCTATCGACTTTGGTTGCGACGAACCTGTTATCTCCCTCTCCCTGTCTTGCCTTCATGGTTGGGCAGCACATAACCGCGAAGACGCAGACGAAACGATGTATTTCGAGTCTCGCCAGTTAGATGGGTGCAACGGACTCGCTCGACAGTTCTCAGGCGTTTGGATGTCCGTGTGTTTTGTTCCCGAGAAAACCGAGAACTCGAACCCTAGCAGCAAGTAACCCAGTAAATGCCTCACGCGCTAGGCCATTCGCAAAGAGTGGCCGTGCGGGGAAGCATTTCTTTTCCCCACAATCCAAACGAAAGGCAGAACAGACGAACCATGAAAAACGGTAAACGCATTCTCAGTGTCACTGTCCGAAGGATGATTGACGAATCCCCGGACACATCTTGGCTCGGCGAGTATTCCAACCGGCCAGAGACAGAGTACGCAATTGACCGCGCACACTCGGAAGACTGTGCCAGTGTTCGACAGGACATCAGAGCAGCAAAGCAGACTCTAGAACACGTTCAGCAAACCATCGGAGATTTGCATAACGCGGTCTTGGCTCAATACAACGGAACGCTGGCGAACCAAAAGCTTGACTCAGAACGCGATGCACTGGATGACGCCTACAACGAAGTAGGCGAATTGATTGACTCTGTAGATGAGTGTGACTGCGGATTCTCCGCCCATTGGAACAACCGCGAGTACCGCTACTTCAACCCCAACTATAAAAACTATGCAGGTTTGCCAGAGGATGAGATTCGCAAGTATTGC
>WNFI01392232.1_pt1 | contig 17232 bp, 4 predicted proteins | sample 5400471 | NCBI WGS metagenome assembly WNFI01 (sample SAMN13153348, study PRJNA577476) | soil metagenome | isolation source: 100 cm saprolite on Douglas fir-dominated hillslope | place: USA:California | collected 2013-09-17 | reverse complement strand
CCGGTGGCGAACGCTCAAGTCTCGGTCGCTGAAGGCGCCAACGTACGAACGACCACGACCGATGGGGCAGGGCATTACCTCGTCAAAAACATGGTCGCCGGGACGATCACGGTCGTCGCGATGGATCCTGCCACCGGCCTGCAGGGAAGAGGCACCGGTGTGTTGGTGACGGGCCAGTCCGTCAATATCAACGTAATGCTGGGGGCAACTGGGACTATCAATGGTGTCGTCATGAAAGCCGACGGCATCACACCGGTTGGTGGTGGCGCGACTGTGACGCTATCCGGTCAGACATTCGTCACCACAACCACCGATCCGGTGGGGAGATTCTCGTTCACCTTTGTCCCGCTGGGCCCGTTCACGATTGATGCAACTGATAGCAATGGGAATCACGGGCGCACGACAGGAAATCTGTTTGCGACCGGGCAGACCGTGGGCGCGAACGTGACCTATTTAGGTCGCGGCACGGTTTCTGGAACTGTCGCCGACTCCGGCGGAATTGCGGTGCCCAACGCTGCCATCACGCTTACGAGCAATTCCATTTTTAACGGCACCTTTACCACCGTCGCCGACAGCACAGGGAAATACAGTTTCGCCACCGTCTTTGTCGGGCCTTTTACTGTCACCGCGCAGGACGCCATCGGGCGTCGTGGGGGGCAAGCCACCGGCAGCATCACTTCCGACGGCCAAACTGTTACAACCAACATCAAGCTTGGTGCAGCCGGCACTATCACGGGCACCGTGACGAAAGCGGATGGCACAACGGTGGTTGCGGGAGCACAGGTGTCGCTGTCGGCCTATGGTCTTTCGACGATTACCGACGCCAACGGCAATTACAAATTCGACATCTTGCCCACCGGGAACTACCAGGTTTCTGCGACCGACCCGTCCAGCGGAGATCGGGGCATCGGCTCCGGCGTGATCAGTTCGCAGGATCAGATCGTGCCCGTCAACATCAAGTTGAACGGTTTGGGGCAGGTGGTGGTGACGGTCGTGGACGGCGCCGGCATCCATGACAGTGGCGCTCAAGTCACTTTGACCAGCTCAACCTCGTTCGGCGGAACGCAGACTGGCGTTACTCAGTCGGACGGTACGTTCACATTTGCGAAGGTATTGGCGGGTAGCTTCAGCGTCAACGCAACGGATCCCAACACGCAGCTGTCTGGCTCCGCAACCGGAAATGTGTCTGTGAACGGCAGCACGCCGGTTACTGTACAACTACAACCCGCAGGAACCATCGGTGGAACTGTGTTCGGGCCTGATGGGGTGACTCCAGTTGCCGGCATCGGAGTGCAACTGCAAGGACAAGTGACTCGCAGTACTACGTCAGCTGCTGATGGCACCTTTCAGTTCACGACAGTCCCGACCAGTATTTACACGCTGGCGGCCTACGACGGTTACAACAATCTGCGTGCCAGTGTTAGCGATGTCGCATTGACTACGCAAGGCCAGACCGTAACCCAGAATTTAATACTGATCGGCGTTGGAACCGTGTCCGGTCAGGTCACTAATCCTGATAGCACCCCATCGGTTGGCATTGGCTTAACTCTAACTAGTTTGGCGTCGGGTTACGGCCGCTCGTTCTCGTCGCAGACGGATATCAACGGGAACTATTCAATCACGCAGGTGCCGGTGGGTAGTTTCAACGTGAATGCCCTGCAACAAAGCGCTTCGCAACTGCTGGCCGGTACTGCGAGCGGGCAGATCACTTCAAATGGGCAGCAGGTTACGGAGAACATTCAGCTATCGTCGACCGCCCTCCCAGTTAATCTGTCGTCGCCTGCGTATCTCTACGACGGCAATAACTTCGCCTTTAACATCACGAAGACGGGCACGATCGCCGATGGATTTGAATACACGTTCGACGGAGATTTCAACGTCTATAAGGGCGCTATGAATCTCAACGTCATCGTAAACAGCACCGCTAATCCGTTCACGGGTGCGGCTGTGGGGACGTCCCAACAAAGTGGCCAGGAAATTGATATTCAGCAGCAGAACTTGGCCGGGCTGAGTGTGACCCGAAAGATCTACGTTTCCAACAATGGGTATTTCAGCCGCTATCTCGACATTTTGAGCAATCCCGGAACGACACCGGTCACGGTAGGAGTGCAGTACACCTCAAACATTCGGCCTACAAATACCGGATTCCCGGAAGTGGTCAACACCTCAACTGGGAACTCAGCGCCCAGTAATCTCGACGACTGGATGACGCTTGGCGACAACTTGGACCAGGATCCATACCTGACCTTCAGCCGCACCAACTTTGTGATTCCGGAGCTTGCGTTTGTATACCAGGGGGCGAGTGCGCCTCTGCAAGCGACCTTTGCATCTTTCAACCTCGTGCCGGTCACGATCAACGCGCAAATCTTCTCAGGCGGCAGTACCGAGATCGGGCAAGTCCAGTCCGAGTGGGACAACGTTACGATCCCAGCCGGCGGCTCGGTTGCCTTCCTGAACTTCGTCGCACAACAGACCAGCCGCGCCGGCGCGTTGGCTGCGGCGCAGCGCATTGTTCAACTGCCAAGTGAGGCTTTGACCGGCATCAGCTCGGCTGAGCTGTCGGAGATCCTGAATTTTGCAGCGACGGCCACCAGCACCGCTCCCGCCATGCCGCCTCTGAATGCCAATGTTGCGGGGAAGGTACTGGCCTCCGATAATCTGACCCCGATACCCGGTGCGACCGTCACTTTCCAAAGTTCGTTGCCCTACTACGGACGTCTTCACAACGTAGGTTCGGATACCAGCGGCAACTACGCGATAACCGCGGTCACCGGAAATACCGGCAACAACGTGATTATCCCCTCCGCTCCCTACACGGTTCAGGCAACCGAGCAACCGACATTGGTGCAGTCCCCTGTAGCCAATGGAATATTCGATCCTAATGTCCCTCTTCTCTCCCTACAGAATATTGTTTTCAGCGATACTGGCATTATCACCGGCACGGTCAGCAGGCAAGAAGGGGAGGTGGTCAGCCTAGGGCAGGTATCATTAGCAGGCACGGGTTTTGCGGGTAGTCTCAGCACCACGATCGCAGCGGACGGAAGTTACGCCTTTTACGCTGTTCCTGCTGGACAGTACACCGTGATTGCAACGCTTCCGAACCCCATGGGGACAGGTTTGACCGGAAGCACTTCAACTAGTGTGTCCAATAGCCAGACGAGCTTGGCCAACATCGTTATTCCAGCTACGGGCGCGGTTACGGGTACGGTCACACGCACAGACGGAACCGAAGCCGTCAACTTGACGGTGACGATCCAAGCGGCAAGTTTCTCGCGCACCACGGCCACGGACACGGGCGGACACTTCACCTTCACCGACCTGCCGACCTCCACCTTCACACTGGCGACGTTCGACCCGCTGACCAACACGGCGGCCAGCGCCACAGCCACAATAGTGGCGGACCAGACGATCACTCAGAATTTGTCGCTTGTTGTGGGCGGTACTGTGACCGGCAAGGTCAGCGAAAACGGTGCGCCGGTCTCAGGGGCGCAAATCACAGTTACGGCCAACAACGGCACATTCAGCGCGGCCACAAACTCTGCCGGCGTCTACACCGTAAACCAAGTCGCGCCTGGCAATCTGGTTGTGCAAGGTGTGGACCCAGGCAACAACGACCGTGGCCAGTCCACCGGGACGCTCGGCTTCTCGGGCCAGTCCGTTGAGGTTGACCTGCAACTGGTTCCCTCCGGTACAGTATCGGGAACTGTATTGCAGTCTGACGGTGTAACTCCGGCGCCAGGGGCCCAGGTATTGTTGTGTCAAGGGCTCTCCGCTGTGGGCTGCAGCGGGTATTCGGCCACCACAGTCGCAAATGCAAACGGCGCTTACACGTTCCCCGGTGTGCCGCTGGTTGGTTTCGCGGTTGATGTCACAAACACCAACGGTGATCGTGGCCGCACCACAGGCCAACTCTCCAACAACGGCCAGACCCTGACGTTAAATGTAAGGTTGAACGGGTTCGGTACGGTCAACATTACGGTCAAGGATGCCTCGGGCAACCTGATTCCCAACGCACAAATCACCCTCACTGGCGAAACTCAGTTTGGAGGGACGCTCAAAGGCGCGACCCAGAGCAACGGCACCGCGCAGTTTAGCAACGTGCTCGCCGGACCATTCTTCATCGCGGCTACCGATCCGGTCACCTTGCTCGGTGGCAGCGCGAGTGGCAGCGTCGCGCTAAACGGTTCGACCAGCGTCACAGTCAACCTGCAATCCGCTGGCAATATCTTGGGGATCGTCTACGGTCCCGATGGCAAGACACCGCTTTCGAATATGCTTGTGCAGTTGTCTGGCCCTACAAGCCGGCAGACCACAACTGCGGTCGATGGGAGTTACAGCTTCACTGCAATTCCGCTCGGCACCTATACGCTTCAGTTGTTTGACACCGCGAACCGACTGCGCGCTCAGGCAAGCGGAGCGGCGCTCACCAGCAACGGCCAAGTCTTGCCCGTAAACCTCATCGAGGCAGCCATTCTGACATCGTTGGCTCCGTCGACGGCGACGCAAGGACAGACGATTTCCGTCACGGTGCAGGGTGACTCGACCAGCTTCACGGCTGGCACGCAGTTTAATTTCGGAGCGGGTGTTGCGGTCAATTCGGCGACTGTGAGTTCCTCCACCTCAGCAACTGTCAATATCACGGTTTCGCCGATCGCCACCATCGGCTCACGCACCATAACCGCGACCACTAACTCCGAGGTTGCAACGGGTACGAATCTATTCAGCGTTGCCGCAGGTTCAGCCTCGATTGCCTCGGTGAACCCGAATACGGGCAAGCAGAACACCGTGGGATTGCAGGTCAGCGTCACCGGCAACAACACGCACTTCACCCAGGCGACACCGTCGGTCAGCCTCGGATCCGGTATTAGTACAACCCAGGTCCAGGTGATCTCCGACACGTCGTTGACGGCTACCGTCAACATCGCGCCGTTTGCGCCGATTCAGGCCAACACGGTTACGGTGACCACAGGCGGTGAGCAGGCTTCCCTCACCAATGGCTTCTCAGTGACGATTGGCAACCCGTTTGTGGCGTCCGCCGCTCCGATCAGTGCGAATCAAGGCGACACGCTCAACGTGAACGTGACTGGCCAGGACACTAACTTCGTGGCCGGAGCAACTGTCGCCAGCTTCGGTTCAGGGATTACCGTGAACTCAGTCACCGTGACCAGCGCGACCGCTGCTACGGTGAATCTCAGTGTCGATCCGGCAGCCGTGGTAGGTGTGCGCACGATCACCATGACAACCAACAGCGAAGTTGCCATTGGTACAGGCCTCTTCACTGTGCAGACCGGCGTCGCGCACATCGTCTCGTTGTCGCCCAATACGATCATGGAGGGCTCCACCGCGACACTCAGCATTACTGGCTCGTTTACCAACTTCCAGTCGGGCGTCTCTCAGGTTGTCTTCAGTGGAGATGGGATCAGCACGGGAGCAGTGATCGTCAATAGTCCGACCAGCATCCAGGTACCCGTCACAGTGACCGCCGGCGCTACGGCGGGAGCACGCTCGGTGACTGTCACCACGAATGGTGAGGTTGCCACCCTGGTCGCCGCCCTTACGGTGAACTCCGGCCTGCCTGCGATTACTGTGATTGACCCGAACGTGGGCGTGCCGAATTCCACGCTCCCGGTAACTATTACCGGCAACTTCACACACTTTACGGCCGGCAATACTCAGGTCAGCTTCGGCGACGCCATTTCGGTTGGCGGAGCGGCAGAGGGCACCTTTGGTCCATTGACTGTGAATAGCACGACCTCGGCCACAGCCACGCTGGCTATCGACCCGGCTGCCACGCTGGCGCCTCGCAACGTCGTGATTCAGACCACGTTGTCCGACGGCACGGTTGAGATGCTCACGGTGAACGCAGGCTTTACCGTGAAGCAGGTTTCGACAACGCCGCCTTCGCTGGTCAGCTTGAGCCCGGCGTCCAATGCGCAGAACGTTCCGTTGAATACCAAGATCACTGCGGTATTCAGCGAACCTCTCGACCGGACCACCGTCAACTCCGGCAACTTCTATCTGGTGGCGACCAATTTCGGCTGCTACTACGCGTACTACTACGGCACGGCGACGACCCCCGGCACACTGACCGTAGATGCTTCGGGCCGGATCGTGACGTTTGTTCCTTCGTCGCCGCTGTCGGTGGGTGCAACCTACACGATATGTCTGAACAGTTATCCCCTTGGTTCTACCTTTAAAGATCCATCGGGCAATGTCTACACCGGTTCTTACACGCAGTTCACAACCGGATTCCAGTCCGACAACACCGGTCCGGCGTTTATTGCAGCCAACATCCAGAATGGCGATGCCTCGGTGCCGACCAACGCCAATGTTGTGCTCGGCTTCAACGAACCCGTTGATCCGTCTACGGTGCTGAATGGAATTCAGATCCTGAATGGCGGGTCACTGGTCAACGGAACTTTGGGCTACTCGTCCGACCACTCGCAGGTTACGTTCATACCGGCGGGCGGATTCACTCCGAGCACCAGCTACACGGTCGCTTACACTTCGGCCTTGCAGGATTCCGCGGGCAACCCATTGTCCAATCCGGGCAGCTTCAGCTTTACGACGGGCGCCGGCGCCGACTACTCGTACGCGCAGGCCCTCAGCTGGAACCCGGCGGGCTACGAAACGACCGGCGAAAATCCGACCCTCTCAGTAGTCTTCGATCAGCCGATGAGCCCGTTGATGGCACAGAATGGCTACTACAGCGGCTACTACTACGTTTACAACAGCGATACGGGTCTGAACGTACCGGGCACGACAATCTCTCTGTCGCCGGATGGAACCAGGTTCGCGCTCACCTTGGCTTCGCCGCTCGAAGCGAGCACGCAATACTGCTGGTATATGTCGGCGGCAAACCGGGTAGGCAACTGGTCGTACGCCGGTGACTGCTTCGTCACCGGGACCACGGTGGATACCACTGCGCCGACCGTAACGGGCATTTCCCCGGCGGCAGGCGACGTGGGTGTCGCACCCAACCCGCAGATCCAGGTGGTGATGAATGAGCCAATCGACGCGACATCGGTTAGCCAGTCGATCATGGTCGCGCCAACCGCAGGAGGCACAGCGGTGGTGGGTTCAACGAGTCTGGCCTACGATCACGTCACGCTAACCTTCTCGTCGACCAACGGTGCGCTGCTGGCGCCTAGTACCACCTACTCGGTCATGGCGTCGGGCGCAAAGGATGTCAACGGAAACGTGATGTCGTCCTACTCGTGGAGCTTTACCACGTCCAATTCCACGGTAGGAGATACCACGCCGGGTACGATGACGATCGCACCGGCAAATGGCACAACGGATGTCGCGGTTGACGCTGCGATTTCGTTCTCGTTCAGCAAAGCAGTGGATCCTCTGAGCGTCAACCCGCAGACCTTCAACGTAACCGACGCCACTGTAGGCACGTCGTTGGGTGGCGCGATCACGATCAGCAGCGACTTCCTGACCGCCACCTTTACTCCAACCTTCCCATACGCGGGAAGCCACCAGATATGCGTAAATGACTATGGCATCGTGGACGTTTCTGGAAATGCATTTACTGCTCCGCCCACGTCCTGTTTCACCACGGTCGCCTCGGTCAACAATGTTCCGCCGGCCGTTGTCTCCGTAATGCCGCCAAATAATGCCGTCGGTATCGGACCAGCCAGTCCGGTCACGGTTACGTTCTCCAAACCGATGGATCCGTCCACGCTTTACCAGAACATGGCATTGTTCGTGGGCAGCGTGCTGTACAGCAATGGCGTGAGTCTATCTCCGGACAGCACGACGGCGACCTTCAACGTAGGACGTCTGTCCTACGGGACCGCCTACACTGTCGTGGTAGGCCCCAACGTCACCGATGTGTACGGCAATCCGCTCGGTTCCGAGTTCACGTCTACCTTCGCGACGGTCCAGAGCGACAACACAACCCACCCCTCCGTCACCGCGTTCCGTCCCGGCCAGGGCGCCACTAATGTTGATCCCAACACGCCGTTGACGTTCTTCATCAACTCACCCATTGACCCGACGACGGTGAATGGCGCCATCCACGTTGCGCTGAATGGAGCCCTCGTCTCCGGAAACGTGTCGGTTGACAGCACGAATCAGATTGTCACCTTCACGCCAACCAGCGCGCTGAAGGGCGGCAGCACGGTGCAGGTTTGGTTCTCTGACACCGCCTCCGATGTCTTTGGCAACACGCTGTACAACTACTACACCAGCTTCACCGTTGCGCCGGACCTGTCCACGACACCTCCATCGGTGATCTCGGCCTATCCGAATTGCTGTAATAGCAAGACGCCTGTGAATACTGTGGTGGATATCGAGTTCAACAAAGCGATTGATTTCTCCACAGTCAACAGCGGAAACTTCTTTGTTTCTGATTGCAACGGATCATGCGGCTGGTACACACCGGTGCCGATTCCTGCCAATATTACGCAGGCTGCTCCGAATGTCCTGCGTTTGACGCCGCAGTCACCCTTGACAGTGGGCAGCCAGTATGAGGTTGTCCTTGGGACAGGCATTCTGGACACCAATGGACTTGCATATCCGGGCGCTACAGGATCGGATTTCACCGTTTCAAGCGCTGCCGACCAATTGCAGCCGTCGGTGGCAGCCTTTGCACCTGGACAAGGGGCGACCGGTATCGGCGATAACGCGATCATTCGCGTCACCTTCAACAAGAACATCGATCCACTGACGATCAATGCCGCAACCTTGACACTGTCGTCCGGCGGCAACACGATTCCGTACACCTTCAGTTATGACAACGTCAGCCGTGTAACCATCACGCCCGAAGGCGCGTTGCCGGATTCCGCTCCGATCACGGTTACGGTTACCAATGGCATCACCGACGGTGTCGGGAACGTTGTATCTCCCGCCGCCGCCACTTTCCAGACTGCGGCTGGACCAAATTTCAGCGCGCCGCATGTGGTCTCCAGCACAATCGGTTACGGCGATACGAATGTGCCGCTGAACAGCGTATTCACTATGACCTTCGACCGGCCTATGGATACGCGTACGTTCGTGGTCAACAGCAGTGTCCTGTTGCAGGATGAGTATCAGGGCGGGTATGTTCCGATCACGCTTTCGTTCAGCCCGGATGGAACGCAGCTCACGGTTGCCCCCGTGTCGGCGCTCGCGGTGGGCCGCAGCTACTACCTGCAGACTTGCAGCGCCCTCGATCTCACTGGGAACGCAGAAAACTGCTATTCCGCCTACTTCACGACTTCTGTCGTGACGCAAACAGGCGGACCACAGATTCTGCAATCCGTGCCGAGGGACGGAACCACTGGACTTCCCGTGAACTTCACACCCGAAGTGCAGTTTGACCGGCCGATTGCGGAACCCTCCGCCGCCAATGTGACCCTGGTAGGCAACGGAGCTCCAGTTTCGCTGACCCCTGCGTTCTTCAATGGAGACACCGTGGTGCGCTTCCAGCCCGCAACTGTGCTGACGCCAAACACCAGCTACGTCTTCACCATCAGCGGAATCACCGATCCTGCCGGTAATCCGGGATCATCAACAACGGTGCATTTCACCACCGGCGCAGGCATTGATGTTGGATACCCGTACGTCGTCAGCGCTAACCCGCTGAGCGGCGCCACCACGGGAACGCATCCAACCATTGAGTTCGTCTTCAACAAGCCGGTCGATCCAATCCGTTCGTCAGGATGGTTCCTTTATAACCAATCCGCGAATACGAACTTTGCTGGAGCAGCGCTGAATTTCTCCAACGACTTGACGAGCGCCACGATCACTTATCCTGGCAATCTGGACGTCAATACTAGTTATGAGTTCGGGTTGGGATATTTGTATGACCTTAACGGTAACTCCGGTTATGGCTGCTGCTGGCTGTTCACTACGGGATCCGGTGCCGACACTAGCCCTGAAACCGTGACCGGCGTGGTGCCAGCGAACGATCCGGGAGGTTCCAATCCGGTTCCGCTGAACTCAACAATCAGCGTCACGCTGAGCAAGTCCATCGATCCGGCTACCTTCACTCAGAGCGCGCTGACACTGACTCCGTCAGTCCCGGGAACTGTCTCCTACTCCGGAGATGGGCTGACTCTGTACTATGGCCTCTCCACCACGCTAGCTCCCTCAACCAAATTCACCATCAGCGTTTCCGGTTTCACCGATGTCGATGGCAATGCGGTGCAACCGTTCACTAGCAGCTTCACGACAGGAACAGCCACCTACACTTGCTGCGGCAACATTATCTCAATCACCCCGGCAGACGGCTCGCAGGGAGTAGATCCCGCCATGCCGTGCAATTCGACCGGTCGGTCTATCCCGCCAGCGCGAGCTCGAATTCCGTCCAGTTGTTTGACGTCACCCACAACTACGATCCAATTGGCGGCAACATAGCCTTGTCGAGCGACGGAATCACGCTTACATTTACTCCGCCGTCGCCCTTGCCTCCCAATTCGACTATTCAGCTACAGGTGAGTTGCTCATATTCCGTAACCGACCTCGCCGGTAACGCGTTCAATTGCGCGACGGCGCAGTTTACGACGGGAGCAGGATCTACGACCAATCCGCAAGTCGTATCCGTGGTCCCGGCGGATGGCGCATCGGGCGTGGGACCGGGTGCAGCCGTGACGCTTTCGTTCAACGAATCCATCGATCCGAATACGATTACGTCAACAAACTTCCAGCTCTTCGACGGCTATACGAACCTTCAAGCCTACGTAACTCGCTCGTCGGATAACCGCACGGTGACGATGTCCACGCGTCTGCCTTACAGCTCCACGTTGACAGTGATCGTGAACAACGGTGTCGTGGACCTCAGCGGCAATCCGATAACCGCGTCGTTCCGTAGCTCGTTCTCCACGATTCCGGCGCCCACGACTGGGTTCACCCCGAACGTGACGGCTATGCGGCCTGGAAATGGCAGCAGCGGCGTCCCCACGACGACTTCGATTACGCTCTACGCGAACTCGCCGGTGGATCCCTCGACAGTGCAAGGTCAAGTTGTCGTCTCGCAGAACGGCGTCGCCGTCACAGGAACTGTCTCTGTAAAACCAGGCGGTAGCGCGATTGTGTTTACCCCGGACGCGGCTTTCGCCTACAACGCCGCGGTGCAGGTCTTTGTACAGCCTGCGGTGAAGGACACCTACGGCAATTCGTTCTCCACGTATTCGGCCCAGTTTGTTACAGTCGTCGACTATGCCAATACGCCACCGGCGGTGCTTTCGGTGGAACCCGGTTGCTGCACTGCGGTTGCCACCAATTCCATCGTCGATGTGCAGTTCAGCAAACCCATCGATCCCACCACGGTCAATGCCAGCAACTTCGCTTTGTACAGCTGCAATGGCTGGTGCGGTTGGTCGAACACCCTGGTCTCGACAAGCATCAGCTTCCCGGCGCCCAACATCCTTCGATTGACGCCGTCTTCTCCGTTGGCTCCCAGCGCACAGTACGACATCTCCATCGGTACTGGTGTCGCCGACCTGAGCGGAAGCATCTTCGCCGGAGGAACTTGGTCCTTCGATACTGGCACTAGCTTCGATACGATACAGCCGACCATTGCGGCAGTCGCTCCTCCGAATAACTCAACCAACGTCGGCGACAACGCTACGATTCGCTTCTCGTTCAATAAGTTGATGGATACCATCAGCATCAACACGTCGACTGTGACCTTGACCAGTGGAGCTAATCAGCTGGCGTTCACTGAATCGTTCAGCACACAGGATAGTGTCACGTACGCTGTGCTGACGCCCCTTGTTACGCTGCCGGACAATGCTGCCGTCACGCTCTCGCGTGGCAACGGTATTACTGACCTGGTGGGACAGTCTTTGACAGCTCAGACAGTAACCTTCAATACCAGAAACGGACCTGATCTGACGCCACCACAACTCGTGAGCCAGAGCGTCACGAGCAATCAACTCAACGTCTCAACCAATAGCGCGTTTACCTGGACGTACAACAAGCAACTCGATCCAAGCGCTTATCTGTTTGTGTCGTTGTACAGCTACGCTCTTAATCAGAATGTTACGGTCACCGGTTCAGTCAGCACCGATGGGTTCACAATCGCGTTAGCGCCGACTTCGGCGTTGCTGCCTGCGACGCAATATCAGCTCTGCGCCAATGGCGTGCCCGACGTGGATGGCAATGTCGCGAACAACTCCTGCGTCTACTTCACCACCGCCAGCGCTCCGGATACGACACCTCCGCAGGCGCTCTACACGGTCCCACCCGCAGGCACGACTGGAGTGGTACAGAACTCGATCCTGGAAGTGGTGTTCGACAAAGCCCTGGATCCAACGAGTCTGGGCAGTGTAACCCTCAGCAACAACGGTACGGCGGTATCGGGTACTGCATCGCTGGCCTGGAGCAACTCCGCAGTACGCTTCACGCCGTCGAGCCTCCTGCAAGCCAACGCGAACTACACGATGACCGTTGCCGGAGTGAAGGACATGGCGGGTAACACCATCTCCAACCCGTACTCGTTCAGCTTCACTACGGGCGCCATGACCGGCTCTTCGCAGACGCAGCTCGTTTCGACCAGCGTACTCGTGGCTGGAGTTGCAACGCCCCTCACGAGCAGCCTCACGAATGTGGATGTAGGCACGACGATCCAGCTTACTTTCTCGCAGCCGATTGATCCCGCCTCGTTCACCTATGGCACGGGCGTCACACTCGCCGATACCAGTATCAGTGACTACAACGAACAAAACGTGCCGTTGTCTCTGATCGCCGTCTCGCCTGACCAAATGGCGGTTACTCTCGCGCCGAACGCTAATCTGGGCGCCAGTTCGCAATTCCAGCTCCGTGTCAGCTATGGAACCGGCGCGATTTACGACACAATCGGAAACGCCATTGTGAACGGCGCGTACTACACCTTCACAACTGGAAGCACGACTGCTACCACAGGGAATCCGCTGCCGATCTACAGCACAGGACTTGGCACGGGAGGTAACGGCGCGCTCGCCGGAGGGTCAGCCGATCCCAACTGGTCAGTGAGCAATACAAACGTTTGCTGCCAATACAGCGGTACTGCGACTGTTCTGAGCGCGTCGAACCTCTACGGTTCATGGAATGCGGACGATTCGACGTCGCAGTGGATCTCCTGGTCCGATACCCACACGGGCGGGCCAGCAGGTTACACGTTCACGCAGTCGTTCGATCTGACCGGATACGATCCGACCACAGCGGCCATCCAGGGCAAGCTTTGGGTGGATGACGGCGCTTACTTGTACCTGAATGATCAGCCTCTGACCTATGCCGATAACACAACTTGGTCAGGGACCGGATCGCCCGGCGTCCCCTTCTCGATCGGACCCAACAACGGTCTATTCCAGAGCGGAGTGAACACGCTGATGGTCGTGATCACGAGTTCAGACTCGAGTTACGAGGGCATCCGCGTGCTGATTCAGAGCGCCACCGCAGCTCCCGTGCCTCAGAAGAAAGGGCAGATCCTGCGTAAGCGCAATCTGTTCTATGCTTCCGATCATGGTGCCGGTTCACTGCGCATCGGCTCGGAACAACTGCAAACCGCGCCCGAAATGTGGAACGCCACCGAGTGGCTCGCGGGCTTTTCGTTGTTGGGCCGCTCGAAGCCGAAGGAGCAGGTCGTAATGCCGCTCACGCGGAATTTTGGCCCCCAAAACCTTCTAACGCAGCCACCCGACTTGGCTGCCCGGCCGTTTATCACAACCGCCCGGAATGAAATTCATCCGGACCGTTTGCAATGAGCCTAGAGGTCTGCTGTCATCGCCTGCGTTGGGCTGTGTTGTTGTTCGCTTCAGTTTTTCTCTGGATAGAAGCTCTTGGGCAGTCGCCGTTTCCACCCCGGTTGCCGCCTGTCAAACCTGTGAATCCCGCACAACTTCGTTTCACAGATGTGACCCAAAAGCTGGGGATCGATTTCCATCACCAGCCGTCGCTGACCTCGCAGAAATACATTCTCGAAAGCATGGGCGGCGGAGTCGCGGTATTTGACTTTGACAACGACGGACGTCCGGATATTTTCTTTGCCAATGGCGCCGCCATCCATGACCCCATGCTGCCCGGCGCTCGTCCGGAAAAAACCGGTCCTGCTTTCTGGAATCGACTCTACCACCAGGAGAAGGATGGGACTTTCACCGATGTGACAGAGAAATCGGGTTTGGCGGGAGACGGATATTCTCTCGCGGCGGCAGTGGGCGATTTCGACGACGATGGTTTTGACGACCTCTACGTCACCGGTTTTGATCGCAATCATTTGTATCGCAATCGAGGCGATGGCACATTTACGGATGTGACGCGGGAGGCAGGTGTTGCCCCTGGCGGTTTCTCCAGCGCTGCTGCCTGGGTGGACTACGACAACGATGGTCGGCTCGACTTGATTGTTCTCCGGTACGTGTTGTGGGATTTTAACCTCGAGAAACGCTGTGGCACGCCGGAAATGCGCCAATACTGCGGCCCGGAAGAATTTCCGCCATCAACGCTTACCCTCTATCACAACGAAGGTGGGGGCCGCTTCAAGGACGTCACAATCAAGGCTGGTCTTGCCGGACTGAAGATCAAGGGCCTCGGCTTGGACATTGGCGACTACGATCACGATGGATGGACGGACATTTTTGTTGCGAATGATATGTGGCCGCAGATGCTGTTGCATAACAAGGGAGACGGTACATTCGAGGAAGTTGGCCTGCACTCCGGAATCTCCACTGACGACAACGGGCACGATTATGCCGGCATGGGCTTGGACGTGGCCGACTATGACAATGACGGTTGGCTCGATCTGCTGATCGATAACCTGAGTTTTCAACGCTACGCCCTCTATCGCAATGCTCACGACGGAACGTTTACCTACACCAGTTCCACCACTGGACTCGCTCAAATTACCGCGAAAATGGCGGGTTGGGGCTTACGGATGGCCGACTTCGATAATGACGGACACAAGGATCTCTTCGTGGCGCAGGGGCATGTGAACGACGGAATTGATGCCGCGATCCCGATGATTCACTATCGTCAAGCTCCTTTGATTGTTTTGAATACCGGGACCGGATTTCAGGATGTCTCAAGCCGGGCTGGACCGGTGTTTCAGGAACGATGGGACGCCCGAGGCCTCGCCATAGGCGACCTGCACAACACCGGAAGACTCGACGTGGTGGTTTCCACCAATAGCGGTCCGGCCCATGTGCTGCGCAGCGATCTTTCTGCGCCGCGGCACTGGCTGACGTTGCAGTTGGAAGGCTCGCAATCAAATCGCGATGGAATTGGGGCTACCGTCACGGTTGAAACCGTCGACGGAAACCGCCAGTATGCGACGGTGAAGACCTCCGCGAGCTACTTCTCATCCAGCGACGCGCGACTGCACTTCGGCTTGAACCAGCAGCCGATGGTCGCGCGAATCGAGGTCCGTTGGCCCAGTAAGATCGTCCAGACTTTTACGGATATTCTGGCCGACAGGGTGCTGGTGCTTTGCGAAACGGACAATCCTGCGTTCCAACCGCTGGCGCGGAGAGTCGATGTGCGGGAAGATTTGTGCGCGCCTTGGCGCGGACGCCATCATTGAAATCTATAGTTTCTGTATTTACCCTTTCTACGACCACTGAGGTGTGTGTTGAGATCCGATCCATCCCGGCGTGCCTTCCTTCAGCAGTTCTTGGCTACCGCAGGCGCTGTGACCCTGCCGGTCTCGAAACTGTGGGCTGCGCCTGCGAATTCATCGATCCGCTACTTGGATATCGCGAAGCGAGCAGGCATTGATTTCCTGCACTACACGGGAGCGTTTGGTAAGAAGCTGCTGCCCGAGACCATGAGCTCTGGATGTGCCTTCATCGATTTCGACAACGATGGCAACCCGGATATTCTGCTGATCAACGGCATGGATTTCCCGGGACATAAACGACGCCGCTCCACCATGAAGCTTTACCGCAACAACGGTGACGGCTCTTTTACCGACGTAACCGCACAAGCTGGCCTGGACTTCGAAATGTACGGCATGGGTGTGGCCGTTGGCGATTACAACAATGACGGTTGGGAAGATATTTATGTGACGGGTGTTGGGGAGTCTCGTCTCTTGCGCAACGATCACGGACGTTTCCACGACGTGACTGCAGAAGCGAACGTGCAGAACAACGGTTTTGGTTCCAGCGTCGCATGGGTCGACTACGACCGCGACGGCAAACTCGATTTGCTGGTGGCCAACTATGTAGATTGGAGCGAAAAGGGCGACCTGTATTGCTCGATCGACGGCCATAACAAAGCCTACTGCACGCCGGAATCCTATAAAGGAGCTTCCTGCCGGCTGTTTCACAACTTGGGCGATGGCCGCTTTGAAGACGTCACTAGGCACGCCGGACTTTACGACCCAACGTGCAAATCACTCGGTGTAGCCATTCTCGATTTCGATCAGGACGGATGGCCTGACATCGCCATTTCGAACGACACGCAGCCCAACAAACTCTACCGTAATAACCGTGATGGAACTTTCACCGAGAGTGGAATACCGTCAGGAATTGCGGTTGGCGAGGCTGGGATCGCCAGAGGCGCCATGGGCATTGATGCGTCAGATTATGACCACTCCGGATATCCAAGCCTGGCGATAGGGAACTTCTCTAACGAGATGATGGCTCTATACCGCAACGTTAGAAATAGGCTTTTTATTGACGTGGCGCCGGTCGTGGGTATCGGTCGCGAGACCCTCCTATCGCTGTCTTTTGGCCTCTTTTTCTTTGATTACGATCTGGACGGTTTCGATGATCTGTTCTTAGCCAACGGCCACGTAGAAACCGATATCGCGCGCATTCAGCCCAAGGTCGGCTATTCTCAGTTTCCGCTGGTGTTTCACAATGATGGAGTCGATTCAAGAGGGAACACGCGCTTTAGCAACGTCGGCGCCAGTTTGGGTTTTACCAGCATGTACGTTGGGCGAGGCGCAGCTTACGCTGATATCAACAATGATGGCGCTCTCGACATTCTGATGACGACGAACGCGGGTCCGGCTTGTCTGTTTGAAAATGTCGGCACCACGAATAACGGCCTGCGTATCAAGTGCGTTGGACGCAAGTCCAATCGTAGCGGGATCGGAGCAACGGTGCGTGTGCACACCCCAGCGGGTGTCATATCGAAAGTCGTCCATTCAGGGTCCAGCTATTGTTCGCAATCGGAACTGACTTTAACCTTTGGCATGGGCAATCAGACCGTCGCTGAGCAGGTTGAAATCTCGTGGCCGAGTGGTGAACACGATGTCCTAAAAAACATTCCTGTGAACGCCACTTACACTCTAGAAGAAGGTGGGAAGACTCTAAATACCCGGCC
>WNFI01274115.1_pt1 | contig 17232 bp, 17 predicted proteins | sample 5400471 | NCBI WGS metagenome assembly WNFI01 (sample SAMN13153348, study PRJNA577476) | soil metagenome | isolation source: 100 cm saprolite on Douglas fir-dominated hillslope | place: USA:California | collected 2013-09-17 | reverse complement strand
CTGACCAGACCGGACAGAAAGCCGCTAACGCCTCCCCGGCCGGCAGGCCGCCCTGCATCTGGCGTGCCTGATCGTGCCTAGAGCTGGCCGACGTCGGTTACGCGCAGGACGGCGGCGCCGGCCTCGTCGGAGGCATCCAGGTCGATCACCGCGCTGATGCCCCAGTCATGATCGCCGGCCGGGTCGTCGAAGATCTGCCGGGCCGTCCAGTGATCCCGGTGCCGCTCGATGATCAGCAGCCCGGGGCCCCGCGCGTCGGCGCTGGTGCCGATCTCGCCGTGCTCGTCGAAGTACGGCTCCAGCGCCCCGGCCCAGGCGTCGGCGTCCCAGCCGGCGTCGGCGTCCAGCGCGCCCAGGTCCCCGTAACGGCGCAGCGCGGCCAGTTCGACCCGGCGGAACAGGGCATTGCGCACCAGGACCTGGAACGCTCGCTGGTTGCCGGTCACCGCGGGCGGGAGCTCGTCGATCGGGGCCGCGGCCGCTTCGGCCGGGTTGCGCAGCCGCTCCCACTCATCGATCAGGCTGGAGTCCACCTGCCGGACCAGCTCGCCGAGCCACTCGATCAGGTCGGCGAGCTCCTCGGTCCTGGCCTCCTCCGGCACGGTACGCCGCAGCGCCTTGTACGCCTCGGCCAGGTCGGCCAGCGGCCGGGGATAGGTGACCGACTCGAGCAGGTCCATCCGCTCCTCGTACTCGATGCCGTCGGCCTTCATCTGGGCCACGGCCTCGCCGCGCGCCTTGAACAGCTGCGCCGCCAGCACCTGCCGCGGGTCATCGAGGGTGGCCTCGACGACCGACAGCACGTCGAGCGGGTACTCGGGAGACTCCCGGTCCAGCAGCTCGATGGCGGCCAGCGCGAGCAGCGACAGCGGCTGGTTGAGCGCGAAGTCGTCCTGCAGGTCCACGGTAAGGCGCCACCGGCGGCCCTGCTCGTCGAGCACGGGAAGCCGCTCGACCACCCCCCCGGCCAGCAGCGCGCGGTAGATGGCGAAGGCCCGCCGGATGTGCCGGCGCTGAGCGGCCGGGTCCTCATCGTTGTCGGTCAGCAGGTGGCGCATGGCGGCGAACGCGTCGCCGGGCCGGCCGATCACGTTGAGCAGCATCGCGTGGCTCACCGCGAAGCTGGACTGCAGCGGCTCGGGGTCGGCGGCGACCAGCCGATCGAACGTGGGCTGGCCCCAGGAGACGAACCCCGGGGAGGGCTTCTTGCGCACCACCTTGCGCCGTTTTTTTGGATCGTCCCCGGCCTTGGCCAGCGCCCGCTCGTTCTCCACCACGTGCTCGGGGGCCTGCACCGCCACGTAGCCGGTGGTGTCGAACCCGGCCCGGCCGGCCCGCCCGGCGATCTGATGGAACTCGCGCGCCTGCAGGTGGCGGCTGCGGCTCCCGTCGTACTTCGACAGGGCGGTGAACAGCACCGTCCGGATGGGGACGTTGATGCCGACCCCGAGGGTGTCGGTGCCGCAGATGACCTTCAGCAGGCCGGCCTGGGCCAGGGTCTCCACCAGCCGCCGGTACCGGGGCAGCATGCCGGCGTGGTGCACGCCGATGCCGTGGCGGACCAGCCGCGACAGCGTCTTGCCGAAGCCAGCGGTGAACCGGAAGTTACCGATAAGCTCCGCGATCGCGTCCTTCTCCTCGCGGGTGCAGACGTTGACGCTCATCAGCGCCTGGGCCTGCTCCACCGCCGCCGCCTGAGTGAAGTGCACGATGTAGACCGGCGCCTGCCGGGTGGAGAAAAGCTCCTCCAGCGTCTCGTGCAGCGGCGTCATCACGTAGGAGAACAGCAGCGGCACCGGGCGCTCGGACGAGCGTACGGCGGCGGTCGGCCGCCCGGTGCGCCGGGACAGGTCGAGCTCGAACCTGCTGACGTCGCCCAGCGTCGCCGACATCAGCAGGAACTGAGCCCTGGTGAGCTCGATCAGCGGGACCTGCCAGGCCCAGCCGCGGTCGGGGTCGGCGTAGAAGTGAAACTCATCCATGATCACCTGCCCCACGTCGGCCTGCGCCCCGTCCCGCAGCGCGATGTTGGCCAGGATCTCCGCGGTGCAGCAGATGATGGGGGCGTCGGCGTTGACGCTGGCGTCGCCGGTCATCATGCCGACGCGGTCCGCGCCGAACATGTCGCACAGGGCGAAGAACTTCTCCGACACCAGCGCCTTGACCGGCGCGGTATAGAACGAGCGCTCCCCCCTAGCCAGCGCGGTGAAGTGCGCGCCGGCGGCCACCAGGCTCTTGCCCGAACCGGTGGGGGTGCTGAGGATCACGTTGGCGCCCGAGACGATCTCGATCAGCGCCTCCTCCTGATGCGGGTACAGCGACAGGCCCGCCATCTTCGCCCAGCCTTCGAAGGCGTTGAAGAGATCATCGGGACCAGCGGTCCCGGGCAGGTGATCGGTGAGCGTCATGGCCTCACGGGAACAACGAGCCGACTGCTTGTGTTCCGCTGGTCATGCCTCTTACCGGTGTCTACCAGCCAAGCGCGGCGTCGTGGGCGCGCGACCAGGTTGAGCTGTACGAGCGCTCCGGCGGGACCGAGGGAACCGAGATGAACGGCCGCCCGGTGGTCATCTTGACTTCGGTGGGCGCGAAGACGGGAAAGATACGCAAGACACCCCTGATGCGTGTCGAACACGATGGCGAGTACGCCGTCGTTGCGTCCCTGGGCGGTGCGCCCCAGAATCCCGTCTGGTACTACAACCTGACCGTGAACCCGCATGTGGAACTGCAGGATGGCCCGGCCAGGAAGGACTACCGGGCCAGGGAGGCTTCCGGCGAGGAACGCGCGACCTGGTGGGAGCGCGCCGTGGCCACGTGGCCGGACTACGCGGCGTATCAGGAGAAGACGACCAGGACAATTCCTCTTTTCGTCCTCACGCCGGTCGACGCATAACCTGGAGGACGTTCCCGGCGAGCTCGCCGTGCGCCTGGTCGCCTCGTATTCGTGCCTGACGTGCTCTGGTATACGGCCGCGCTCCGATGTCATCAGTCCCTTCTCCACGGCCCAGGCACGGATTTGGCGTGACCGCTCGCGGTCGGCCTGAGTGCGCCGGCCTGGTCGCTGCTGGACCGCCGTTCTCGCCCTGCGGGCAACGGCGATGTAGCGGCTGGCCATCTTGCGCAGCTCACCGGCGTGAGCGTTGCTCAGGTCTATCTCATAGTCCCTGCCGTCCAGGCCAAAGCTGACCGTCTCGTCGGCGGCCTTGGCCTTGTCAAGATCATCGACCAGGGTCACGGTTATGCTCCGCATTGGGCTATTCCTTTGCTCTTAGCTGGCAGGCTCGTTAACCAGCCACGAGATTGTTGCGTCTCGGATTGCGAACCGAAAGCGGTCACGTTGCTCGCGAGCAGGAGGCCGGCGCTGTTCCCAGGCTCCGCCTGGTTGAGCAGCCCAGTGATCTCACATGCCTGTCATCTTGAACTACCCAGGTCAACTAGGGTGTAACAGTGCGGGCCGGGACATCGACTCTTCCAGTGAGATGCCCATCTAGCAACCCCAGGACGGCCATGACCGTTGACCCGGCCTCGGAATGGCCGCTGACCGCCCAGCTGGCGCAGGTCCTTCGCGCCACGATCCGAGCGGCCGAACTGGAGCCCGGCGACAAGATCCCCAGCGAGCACGAGCTCGTCGGCCAGCACCACGTGTCGCGCGCCACCGCGAACCGGGCGCTGACCATTCTGGCCGACGAAGGCATCATCGCGCGCCGCCGGGGAACCGGATCCGTGGTCACGTCCGCCGGCCTGATCTCGGAGGTGCAGCCGACGCGCGGGACGCGGATCTCGGCCCGGCTGCCGACAACCACCGAGCGAGACGCAGCCGGCGCCGGGCTGTGGGTTCCGGTGCTGGCCATCGTCGAACCAGGCTCACCCGAGCGGCTCTACCCCTCCGACCGCGTGATCGTCGTCACCTGACCTGGGAGTCTCAGGATCAGAGACCGGCGGCCGACAAGGTGTGCGCGCTCGCGGTCGCCGAGTACGGATTGAGCGTGCTGCGGACGATCAAGGGAAAGGAGAGTACCCACTCCTCTCCATTCTCAACATATAGCGCACCGGGGGGCTTGCGGCAAGACCCGGGTCGTGCCGCATAATCGCTGGCCGAGGCCAGAACCAATGGAAATGGGAGTCACGGAATGCGTGTGCTGTTGTCGGCGTATGACTCAAACCACGCGGGATCGTGGAGCCAGGACCAGAGCACGAGAACCGTTGCCAGCGATCTCGGATCGGAGCCGATGAGGTGAGTTCTCTGACTGCCAGCGTGTTTGATCTTCCCGCCCGGCTCGCCGCCAAGGCCGACCCGGCGCTGATCGGCGGCGACGAGCGGCATTTCGCGGCGATCGCGGTGAGCCTTGAGCAGTCGATCGCCGGCCTGTCCGCTCGCCTTGATGCCGAGCGCAAGGCGCCCGGCGGCATCGGCCAGGCGGCGCTGGACCGGGATCTGGAGGTCCACCGGCTGACCGCCCGGCTGCGGGCCCTGCGGCGCTTCGGCCTGGACCTGTGCCTGGGGCGCATGGTCGGCGCGGACGACCGCGAGCCGGTGTATGTCGGGCGGCTTGGCCTGACCGACAGCGCGGGCCGCCGGCTGCTGCTCGACTGGCGTTCGGCCGCGGCGGAGCCGTTCTTCGCAGCGACCCACGCCAGCGCGATGGGCCTGGCCAGCCGCCGCCGGTACCGCTGGACCCGCGGCCGGGTCAGCGACTACTGGGACGAGGTGTTCACCGCGGACGGGCTGGACGGGCACGCCGCGCTCGATGACCAGTCCGCGTTCATCGCCAGCCTGGGCGCCAGCCGGTCGGCCCGGATGCGCGACGTGCTCGCCACCATCGCGGCCGACCAGGACGCCATCATCCGCGCCGGATCGGCCGGCGCGCTGGTCATCGACGGCGGCCCGGGCACGGGCAAGACCGTCGTCGCCCTGCACCGCGCCGCCTACCTGCTGTACTGCGACCCGCGGCTGGGTCACCGCCGGGGCGGCGTGCTGTTCGTCGGCCCGCACCAGCCCTACCTGGCCTACGTCGCCGACGTGCTGCCCAGCCTCGGCGAGGAGGGCGTGCAGACCGCCACCCTGGCGGACCTGGTCGCCGAGGGAGCCACCGCAGCGGCCGAGACCGACCCGGACGTGGCCCGGCTGAAGTCATCCGCGGACCTGGTAACGGCGATCGAGGCGGCCGTCAGGTTCTCCGAGCAGCCGCCCGCCGAGGGGATGACGGTCAAGACCCACTGGTCCGACATCTGGCTGAGCGCCGGCGACTGGGCCGAGGCGTTCGAGGCACCAGATCCCGGCACCCCGCACAACCAGGCGCGCGACCAGATTCTGGACGAACTGATCGCGATCCTGATGGACTCCCGCGGCAGTGACGTCCCGGCTGACCTGTTCCGCACGTCGCTGCTGCAGAACCGGGAGCTGCGCACGGCCCTCAACCGGGCATGGCCGCTGCTCTGGGCGGCTGACCTCGTCGGAGACCTGTGGTCGGTACCCGCCTACCTGCGCCTGTGCGCTCCCTGGCTCAGCCCCGACGACGTCCAGAAGCTGCAGCGCGCCAACGTGCAAGCCTGGACGGTGTCCGACCTGCCGCTGCTCGACGCGGCCCGGCAGCGGCTCGGCGACCCGCAGGCATCACGGCGCAAGCCCCCGACCGCCTCGCCGGCCCGTTCGCGCACATCGTCGTCGACGAGGCCCAGGAACTGACCGACGCACAATGGCAGATGCTGCTGGCCCGCTGCCCGTCCCGCAGCTTCACCATCGCCGGAGACCGCGCCCAGGCCAGACACGGGTTCACCGAATCATGGCCAGACCGGCTCAAGCGGATCGGGCTCGACCGGATCAACCAGGCCTCCCTGACCATCAACTACCGGACCCCCGAAGAAGTCATGGCCGAAGCCGAGCCCGTCATCCGGGCCGTCCTCCCCGACGCCAACGTCCCGGCATCCATCCGCAGCACCGGCCTCCCAGTCACACACCGACCCGTGCCGGACCTGGGCCCGATCCTCGACACCTGGCTCGCCGCGCACGCCGACGGGACCGCCGCCGTCATCGGCGACCCCACATTCACCGCGACCTCCCGCATCCGGTCACTGACCCCGGAACTGTCAAAAGGACTCGAGTTCGACCTCGTCATCCTCATCGACCCCCAGACATTCGGCACCGGCATCGAAGGAGCCGTCGACCGCTACGTCGCGATGACCCGAGCCACCCAGCAACTCATCATCCTCACCAGCCCCTGACGTAGGCCAAGACAACGTTCTCACCGCCCGACGATCATGAGGACCGCTACCGGAGTTCAACGGAACGCGGGGCGGCCGGCACGCCGCGCGCCGCGCGGGCGGACCCGGCGGTCAGCCCTCGAGGGAGCCGGGGCTGGCGGGGACGTCGATCGCGTGCTCCCGGAGCGCGGCGAGGGGCACGATCTCGAGCGTCCGCTCGTGCGTCGAGGCGAGCACCACGAACGCCGCGGCGCCGTCGCGGTGAGCCCGTAGCCAGTTCGCCGCCGTCACGCACCAGCGGTCCCCCGGCACCAGGCCGGGGAACTGGAAGTGAGGGACCGGGGTGGAAAGATCGTTGCCGATCCGCCGCTGGTGCTCGAGGAACTCGGCGGTCACGACGGCACAGACCGTGTGGCTGCCCAGGTCTTCCGGCCCGGTCTTGCAGCAGCCATCTCGGTAGAACCCGGTGACCGGGTCGGTGCCGCACGGCTCAAGCTCACCGCCCAGCACGTTGCGATCGCTCATCACAGCATTATCGCTGAGCCGCCAATGCCTGCTGGTCACCCGGACCCGCCCGCCGACAGGGACGCTCCAGGAACGTCGCACGTGATTTCCCTCTCCGGATTGCGCCAAAGGCGTCGACGCGGCGGCCAGCCTGTCTGTCCGCTAGTGGGGCTAGAGGTGCCACCCCTTCTTGAGGTGCCACGCGGGATTCTCGGCGACCGCCTCCCACTCGGCCATCGAGCCGGGCGGCTGGGCGCGGTCGACCTGCGGCAGCGTGTGATTGATCCCGTTGGCGACCTGGATCAACACAGTGACCCCGTCCGGCCGCTGGTCGTAGATGCCGTAGCCGTAGAAGCCGTAGGCATCGGCGTACATGACCGCGTCACGCTCGATGCTGCCGCCGGGGAGCGTGCGCATCGCGCAACTGATCGGCAGGGCCCCGGCTGGGCGCTGGCCTTCGTCCGTCCACAGGGGCTTCGGGCAGGCCAGCGGTTGCGCGAACATGGCGGTCGGCTCTACATCGACGATGAGATCCACCGCGCCCTGGCCGTCGTTGTAGTCGACCTCCAAGGTCCCGTCCCCCGTCGACGAGTAGGGGTTGACGTTCGACAGGCTCGAGCCGGCGGGCAGCAGGCTGCGCAGCACATGGAGCATCTGTGCTGTCGTCATCTCGTAACCCGGGGCCAGCTTCTTGAAGCCTCCGGCGGGGTACCTGCGCCCTGGGGATTTGGCGGGGGGCCGCCCTGACGGCCTGGCATGCGAGCTGCGCCCCCACGGCTTCGGGCTCGCGTGGCTGGTCCCCGCATGCTTGATGCTCGCATGGTTGCGCAGCGCCCCTGCCGCGGCTCGCGCGCCCCGCGGATGAGCCAGCGGCACACCCGCAGCCAGGGTCGCCGCCGCCAGCACTGCGACCGCGAGGCCGCTGCCCAGCACCATCCACGCCCGGCGCCGCGCCCGCAGCCTTCGGCCCCGCTGCTCGGCACGGCCGACGATCGCGTGGACCGCCGGGTCCAGGTCCCGCACGGCCCGCTCGAAGATATCGGCCATGCCTTCCTCAACCAGCATGTCAACTCCCCTTGGGTATCGCCTTGCGGGTCATCTGCGAGTAGTTATCAGAGCGGGCGTGCCACAGGCGGCGGTCGAAGAGCACCACGTCACCCGGCCGGACGCAGACCTCGGTCGCGCCTTGTGGGTCTGGCCACTCGACGTCAGGCCCCGGCGGGCCCTCGACCCAGTTCCTGAGGTGGCTGCCCGGGACGACCTTGAGGTTACCGCGGCCGCTCCCGGACACATCCGAGAGCCAGAACGCCAGCTTGACCGACAGCCGGGACCGCGGGTCGGTCTCCAGCTCGCGGTTCTGCCTGCCGCCGTCCTGGTGCCACATGTAGCGCAAGGGCCTGGGCGCCCGGACTGGCGGGTGGACATCGAGGTGCGAATGGTAGAGGTGAACGTTCCAGCCCAGCATCGACCACACCAGCGGGAACGTCCGCGGATGATCGACAAGCCCGATCGCGTCCGGGCAGTTCGTGATCGCGCTGAGCAGGTGCATCGCGCCCCCGGGCAAGAGCTTGCCCGCGGCCTTCCGGGCTTCGTACACGCGGTCGAGCGCGTCTGTGTAGAACGCGACCTCCGGCTCGCTCAGCGCGCCTGGGATCACCAGGAAGCCGTTCTTCTCGAACTCGGCACGCTGCGCCGCTGTCATCGGTGCGACGACAGCCGTGTCAGCCAGGCCGGTCATGTGGACTCCGTTCTCTCTGGGGCAATAGGGGCGGGTGTTGACGACGTCATCCTTAAGACGCTGTGACGCCCCTCGCGAGTAGCGCCTGATGCCTGGGCCGCTTGCCCCGACCCGGTCGGGGGCGGGCGGAACGCCGTCGCCAGGCCGTTACGGCCGCGCGGAAACTCCGAGCTGGTTGGTTCAGCCCTGCGCCTCGATGACCTCAGTGCCGCCGGTGGCCGTCGGGATGGGGAAGCTGTCAGGCCAGTCCCAGGCGACGCGGGTTGCGGGCTAGGACAGGCCGCCGAGGCGGCTCAGCGTCTCGTCGGCCTCGCGCACCAGCGCAGAGATCACGTCCGCGACCGGGCGGACCTCGTTCATCCGTCCCACGATCTGCCCCACCGGCATGGGTATCACGTCCGGCTGGCCGGCGCGCATCAGCCGCTGGTGCGCCTCGCTGACCAGCAAATTCTGCAGTGGCATCGGGAGCGGATCGGGAGCGCCCGGCTCGGTCCAGGCCTGCGTCCAGCGGTTCTTGAGCAGCCGGGCTGGCTTGCCGCTGTAGATGCGCGAGCGAACCGTGTCCGACGACGTGGCGGCCAGCAGCGCCTCGCGCAGCGCGGGCACGGCGGAGCCGAGCACGTACTCCTCGGTGGTGAGCCAGGCCGAGCCCATCCACACGCCGACCGCGCCGAGCGCGAGAGCGGCGGCGACCTGACGGCCGCACCCGATCCCTCCGGCCGCGAGCACCGGCACCTGCGCGCCGACCGCGTCCGTGATCTCCGGTACCAACACCATGCTCGCGATCTCGCCGGTGTGGCCGCCCGCCTCGTAGCCCTGGGCCACGACGATATCCACGCCGCTCGCCACATGGCCGCGGGCGTGCCCCGCCTTCCCGGCCAGCGCTGCCACGAGCATGCCCCGCTCGTGGGCGCGCGAGATCACGTCGGGCGGCGGCGGCCCGAGCGCGTTCGCGATCAGCCGCGCAGGGTGGGCCAGGGCCACCTCGACGTGCTGCCGGGCCACCGAGTGCAGCCAGCCGAGCACACCGTCGCCGGCCGCGGAGCCGCTGGGCAGCGGCGGGACGCCGAGCCTGGTCAGTGTCTGCTCGACGAAGTCCTTGTGCTCGGGGGGAATCATCTTGCCCAGGTCCACCGGGGCGCCCTCCGTGGGTATCCGGGCGGGCATGACGACGTCGACCCCGTACGGCCGGCCGTCGGTGTTCGCGTCCATCCAGCCCAGGACGGCGTCGAGCTCATCCGGATCGTTGAAGCGCACGCAGCCCAGCACGCCCAGGCCGCCCGCGCGACTGATCGCCGCCGCCACGTGCTCCGACGGGCTGAACCCGACGATCGGGTGCTCGATGGCCAGCAATGCGCACAGCGACGTCCGCATGGTCTCCTCACCCGGCTGGCTGCTCGGCAGCTGCAGGCTGCACGGCTGGATGCTCGGCGGCCGGGTGCTCGGTGACGTACTGGTGCGCCCACGTGTAGTCGGCCTTGCCGGCCGCCGTGCGACCAACCGAGTCGACCAGCCAGAGGCTGCGCGGCACCTTGTAGCCGGCGATCTGGCCGCGAAGGTGCGCGTCCAGCGCGGCCAGATCGAGAGCCTGGCCCTCCCGAGGCTGCACCAGCGCTGCGACGCGCTGCCCGAGGCGCTCATCATGCACGCCGATGACCAGCGCGTCGAAGACGTCACCGTGAGACTTCAGCGCGCCCTCCACCTCCTCGGGGAAGACCTTCTCGCCGCCAGTGTTCACGCAGGTGTTGCCGCGGCCCAGCAGCGTCACGCTGCCGTCTTCCTCGATCCGCGCCAGGTCGCCGGGCACGGCATAGCGCTTGCCGCCCACCTCGGTGAACATCTGCGCGGTCTTGACCGGGTCGTTGTAGTAACCGAGCGGAACATGCCCGCCCCTGGCGATCCGGCCGACCTGCCCGGGGCCTGCCCGGCCGCCCTTGTCATCGAGCACGATGACGTCTGGGCCCGGTGTGACGGTCGGACCGCCGCGCTGCTGCGCGCCCGCGGTCACCACGCCCATGCCGGTAAAGCCGGTCTCGGTAGCGCCGATCGCCTCCGTGATGAAGACGTTGGGCAGCGCCGCGGCGCAGGCGGCCTTGACCACAGGGGAGAACAGCGCCGCGCTGGACGAGAGGGCGACGAGAGACGAGGCGTCATAACCGCCCTCGTGATAAGCCTCGATCAGCGGCCGGGCCATCGCGTCACCGATGACCATCATGACGCTGACCTTGTGGCGCTCGACCGTTCGCCAGATCTCGTGCGCGTCGAAGCGGGGCGACAGCACCACGGTGTCCCCGGCGAACAGCGCGCCCAGCGTCGCCACCTGCGCGGCACCGTGGATGAGCGGCGCCGTGCAGAGCCTGACCAGGGCGGCCCCCTCCTTCCCGCGCCTGGACTGCTCCCACTCGTCGGCCAGCGGGACGCCAGTGACGAAGTCGATGCCTCCGGCGAGGGTGCGCCAGATATCCTCATGGCGCCACATGACGCCCTTGGGATAGCCGGTGGTCCCGCCTGTGTAGATGATGTAGACGTCGTCGCTGCTGCGCGGCGGGAAGTCCCGCTGCGGCGAGGCCGCGGCCAGTGCGGCCGCGTAGTCGGTGCCGGTGTCGAACGCCGTGTCGCTGCCGTCGTCGATCACCACCGTGCCGCGCAGGCCGGGAGCGCCCGCCGCCACCGCGGCGACCCGCGGCGCGAACTCGCGGTCGTAGACGAGCGCGGACGGGTCAGAGTCGGCGAGCATGTAGCGGAGCTCGCTCTCGACGTACCGGTAGTTGATGTTCACGGCGGCGGCGCGGATCTTGCAGGCCGCGAGCAGCGTCTCCGTGGCCTCAATCGAGTTGCGCGCGTACAGCCCGACGTGGTTTCCCGGCCCCACCCCAATGCCGGCCAGGTGGTGCGCAAGCCGGTTCACGCGCTCCTCGAGCTCGCGGTAGGTGACTTGGCTGTCGCCGCAGGCCACGGCGATGCGATCGCCGAACGCGTCTGCGGCATGCTCGAAGAGGTCGGCGATGTTCAGGGCCATGGGAAAGAAACTAGAACGTGTTATCGTTTCGGGCAACCCTCTGGCCCGTCCCAGTGAGGAGAATATCGCGGTCATGACGCCGACCTCCGCGCCCGCCGATGTCGGGCCACCCCACGCCCTGATCGAGCGGCAAGGCCACGTCCTGATCGTGACGATGAACCGGCCCGAGGCGCGCAACGCCCTGAGCGGGCCGATGCTGGCGCTCATGCGCCAGGCCTGGGACGACGTGGACCGGGACCCCGGGATCCGGGTCTGCGTCCTGACCGGGGCGGGCGGCGCGTTCTGCGCGGGCGCCGACCTGAAGGCCATGACCACCTCGCACCCCGGCGATGCGTTCCGGACCGGCCAGCAGGACCTGTCGGTGATCGAGTCGCTTCTCAAGGGGCGTCGGCTGACCAAGCCGCTGATCGCGGCCGTGGAGGGGCCGGCGATCGCGGGCGGGACCGAGATCCTCCAGGCCACCGACATCCGGGTGGCGGGCGAGAGCGCCCGGTTCGGCATCTCCGAGGCGCGCTGGGGGCTGTTCCCGCTGGGCGGCTCGGCGGTGCGACTGGTCCGGCAGATCCCGTACACGGTCGCGGCCGACCTGCTGCTGACCGGGCGGCACATCACCGCCGCCGAGGCCCGCGAGATCGGGCTGATCGGCCATGTCGTGCCGGACGGCCAGGCCCTGGCCCGGGCGCTGGAGATCGCCGGCATGATCGCGGCCAACGGCCCGGTCGCGGTCCGGGCGATCCTGCGCACCATCCGCGACACCGAGGGCATGGCCGAGAACGAGGCGTTCGCGCAGGAGGCCAGCATCGGCATGGCGGTCTTCGCCAGTGAGGACGCGAAGGAGGGCCCCCGGGCCTTCACCGAGAAGCGCAAGCCCGAGTTCCGCGACCGGTAACACCGGCCGGCCGCGGCCGCTCGCCGTTCACGACAGCGCACACGCAGGGTGCATAAGCACCGGTACTCCTGGGGTAGGAGCCGCTCGCCGCGACGGAGCCACTCAGAACCGGGGGAAGCGCAGGGGGAACGGCCGCCCGTGCGCGGACGGTGGCCCTGGTGGCCGGCCTACTTTCCGGCCGCAGGCCGACCGGGTGGCAGGAAGCTCGAGATGATGTCTCGCTGCCCGACTCCCTCCTCCTGTCTGAGGGTAGCGGCCACCGCGATGCATCCGGCCTGGCTGGGGCAGCTGGCGGCGCCGCGCTAGCTGTTTACAGCGCGATCAGCCGGAGGGCCGGGTCAAGCTGACGCAGGTCACCGGGATCCGTCGTGACAACGGGCTGGTCAGCGCGGCGAGCGCAGATCACGACGTGGGCGTCGGCGATGTCGCAAGTCCCGCTGGCTGCCAGCAGCCTGCCGACGTTGGTCGCATCCACCCGGCCGAGGGCGGTGACGTCGGTGGTCGGCTGGCGGATCAGGCGCGAGAGCCGGACCTGCCGGTCCGGCCGGCGGATGGCCTGAGCCAGGGCCGATGCTGGCACCGTGACAAGGGCTCCTGTCTCTCTCGCGCGGGCCAGGAGCACTACCATGCGGCGGTCGTCCCGGTCCAGGGCTATCAGGCCACCCGCGTCGAGGGTCACGCCCGGCATCAGGCAGCTGGCCGGGTGCTGGTGCCGAGCACATCGTCGGCCCAGGCGCGCTCGGCGTCGGACAGCGCGCCGCCCGTCTGCCGCAACGCCTCGGCGAGCACCGCACCCCAGCCTGCGACGTCATCCAGGGCGACCGCGACAGCGTGCTGCACGAACCCCGACACGCTCGGCGCGGTCCCTGCCTGGACCAGGGAGCGGATCTGGTTGAGCTGGGCTTCGTCGAGCGTGACGGTCACCTTCCGTGTCGCCATACCGGTTACCATACCACTGGCCGGCGCCACCGTTGGGCAGCAGCGCAGTAATGCCCAGCGTGATGGCCGCGGCTGCCCGGGCCGGAGCGCCGGGCAGCCGCGGATCACAGTCCGGTCAGCGCAGCCGGTAGCTGGTCTGCGGCCTCACGCCCGGGGTGGCCGTCGTCGTCGCCGGGCTTGAGGAAGGACACCGCGGGCAGGGTGCCGTTGGTCGCGTCGGCGATGAACTGGTTGGCGTCGTGCTGGGTGTTGGCGCGCAGCGCCGGGTTGGTCATGATCGACGCGGAGTACTGCATCGGGTCGCAGATGCCGCAGTAATCCGGCGTCGGGTTCCCGTTGTTGTAGCCTTCGCCGAAGTATCCCCAGCTGATGCCGTGCGCCGAGAGCTTGTCGCCGATCGTCACGTAGTCGGTCTTCTGCGGCGGCACGGTATAAGGGGCGGTCGCCACGGTGCCGTTGGCGTTGTAGCCGGGGTTGTAGTTGTTCAGCAGGTAGTACCGGCCGGGCTGGCAGTTGTCCAGCACCTTGTAGGGGAGCGTGCTCAGGTAGTCGAAGACAGGCCCGACACCCGGCTGCGACCGGTCAGCGCAGTTCGAGTAGCTGCCGCCGGTGTTGGCCGTGGTGCTGCTGCCATAGCCGTCCTGGGCGTAGTTGTTGTTGGTCCCGGGCTTCGGGTTGGGGTTCTCGATCTCGCCGGCCGGCGGCACAGTCGCGTTGCCGGATGCGTCCTGTTACGACGCGGCGAAGCCGGTGCCGAGCGCGATGTGGTTGGTGCCAGTGCCGCCCTGCACGGCCTGGTGATAGTTGTCGCTGATCGCGTAGTGCTGGGCGAGGTTGCGCAGGATCGGGGCGTCGCCCTGCGCCATGTTGTAGAAGCCCATCGAGACGGCGCCCTGGTGGATCGGCGCGGGCGGGATGGCGCCGTTATCGTCCCCGGATGTGTTGGCCGCCCATGTGGTGAGCCGGGACCGGGAGGCGGCGGATTGCTGCCACATCTGGTAGAAGCGGTGGATGGGGTCGCCGACGTAGGCGCCGAACAGCTCGCACTGGCCGAACTGCGAGTACTGCACGTGGCTGTCGAAATAAGGAACGTACTGGGTGATCTGGAATGGGCCATTGGGGAGACTGGCCGGGAACCGGGTGTCCGGGCTGTTGCCGGGCAGGCCGTCGCAGGCCGGCGACACGTAGGTGGTATCCGACGTTTGAGCGAACGCGCGGGTATGCCGCGAGCGCGGTGGCGCTGTGGGCAGCAGTGTGGCGACGGCGTCCTCCGGGCGCAGGCCAATGGCGTCCGCGATCCCCAACCTAGAACACGTTCTACGAGCGGACAAGCGCGCTAGCAGGAGTTCAGGCGCTGACGTTGCCGAGGCTTGCGGAAACATGTTTCACTCTCATTCGTGGATCAGCCCCTGCACGCCGACCTGGAGATCGGGTTCGACTACACCCGCTCGCTCGGCCCCACGCTGAGCCAGTTCATGACGGGGCTGGCCGGCCGGCAGATCCTCAGCTCGCGGGGCGCCGACGGCCGGGTGCACGCCCCGCCGTTCGAGTACGACCCGGTGACGCTCGCCCCGCCGGACGAGCTGGTGCCGGTCGGGCCCGAGGGCAGCGTGACGACCTGGTCGTGGGCACCGCAGCCGCTGGAGGGCCAGCCGCTGGCGCATCCGTTCGCGTGGGCGCTGATCCGCTTGGACGGCGCGGACACCGCGATGCTGCACGCGGTGGACGCGGGATCGGCCGCGGCGATGCGGACCGGGATGCGGGTCCGGGTGCGATGGGCCGCGACCACCGTCGGGCACATCCGGGACATCGCCTGCTTCGAGCCCATGTACGAGCCGAAGGGGCGCGGCGCCGCCTGGACTGAGGAGCGAGCGACGAAGGAGCGAGCGACGAGGGAAGGCGGTGCCTCAGGGCGCCCCGGAGGCGAGCAGGCAAGCACAGCCATGATCACGACGCCGGTGCGCCTGCACTACGAGCACACGGCGTCCCCCGAGGAGAGCAGCTTCTTGCGCGGCCTCGCCGACGGCAAGCTGCTCGGCCAGCGCTGCCCCGCGTGCGGCAAGGTCTACGTCCCGCCGCGCGGGGCCTGCCCCACCGACGGGGTGCCGACCACCGACGAGGTCGAGCTGCCCGACCACGGCACCGTGACCACGTTCTGCGTGGTGAACGTGCCCTACCCGGGGCAGCGGGTGACGCCGCCGTACGTGGCCGCCGCGGTGCTGCTGGACGGCGCCGACATCCCGTTCCAGCACCTGATCCTGGGCTGCGAGCCGGGCGAGGTCCGGATGGGCATGCGGGTCCGGGCGTTCTGGAAGCCGCGCCACCAGTGGGGCACCACGCTGGAGAACATCGACCATTTCTACCCCGCCGGCGAGCCGGACGCGCCGTACGAGACCTACGCCCACCACCTGTGAAGGAACCCGTCCACATGAGGCAACCCTGAGGGCCGCAGCATGACCGACGTCGCCGTCATCGGCTTCGCCCAGTCCCCCGTCGTGCGCCGGGGCGAGGGCACCACCAGCGGGGTGGAGATGCTCGTGCCGATCTTCGCCGAGGTGCTGGCGAGCGCCGGGCTGGCCAGGGGCGACATCGGCTTCTGGTGCTCCGGCTCCTCGGACTACCTGGCCGGCCGGGCGTTCTCGTTCGTCCAGGCCGTGGACGCGATCGGGGCGTTCCCGCCGGTCATGGAATCGCACGTGGAGATGGACGGCGCCTGGGCGCTGTACGAGGCCTGGGTGAAGATCCTCACCGGCGAGGCCGACGTCGCGCTGGCGTACGGCTTCGGCAAGTCCTCCGCCGGGGAGCTGCGGCGGGTGCTGGCCCTGCAGCTCGACCCGTACCTGCTGGCCCCGCTCTGGCCGGACTCGGTGAGCATCGCGGCGCTCCAGGCCAGGCTCGGCATCGAGGCCGGGCTATGGAGTGAGGCCCAGATGGCCGAGGTGGCCGCGCGCAGCCGCGCCGCGGCGGTCACGAATCCGGCGGCGCAGCTGTCCGGTGAGGTCCCTGCCGAGAAGCTGCTCGAGCAGCCCTACGTCGCCGACCCGCTTCGCGCCCACGACTGCGCCCCGGTCGGCGACGGGGCCGCGGTCGTGATCCTCGCTTGCGGCGAGCGGGCCCGCGAGCTGTGCCCGCGTCCGGCCTGGATCACCGGTTTCGAGCACCGGATCGACTCGGGGTCGCTGGGAGCCCGCGACCTGACCACGGCACCCTCGGCCGCCGAGGCCGGCCGCAGGGCCGGGGCATCGGGCGTCGACGTCGCCGAGCTGCACGCGCCGTTCACGCACCAAGAGATCATTCTTCATAACGTTCTGGGCCTGGGCGACGCCGCCACGGTCAACCCGTCGGGGGGCGTGCTCTGCGGCAACCCGATGTTCGCCGCCGGGCTGGCGCGGATCGGGGCGGCGGCGCGGGAGATCATGTCCGGCCGGGCCGGCCGCGCGCTCGGCCACGCCACCAGCGGTCCCGCCCTGCAGCAGAACCTCGTATGCGTCATGGAGGCGGCCCAGTGAATCCCCCGGGCGCCGGGAAGGGGGCACGATGAAGCAGCAGGCCGCCGTCCTGGGCGTCGGCCAGACCCGGCACCGGGCCCGGCGCAGCGACGTCTCCATCGCCGGGCTGTGCCGTGAGGCGGTGGACCGGGCCCTCGCCGACGCGGGCACCGCCCCGGCGGACATCGACGCCATCGTGGTCGGGAAGGCACCCGACCTGTTCGAGGGCGTGATGATGCCCGAGCTGTACCTGGCGGACGCGCTCGGCGCGGTCGGCAAGCCGCTGCTGCGCGTGCACACGGCGGGCTCCGTCGGCGGGGCGACGGGGCTGGTGGCGACCAGCCTGGTCCAGGCGGGCGTGCACCGGCGGGTGCTCGCCGTGGCGTTCGAGAAGCAGTCGGAGTCGAACGCCATGTGGGCGCTGTCGATCGCGCCGCCGTTCAGCATGCCGCTG
>WNFI01564088.1_pt1 | contig 17234 bp, 22 predicted proteins | sample 5400471 | NCBI WGS metagenome assembly WNFI01 (sample SAMN13153348, study PRJNA577476) | soil metagenome | isolation source: 100 cm saprolite on Douglas fir-dominated hillslope | place: USA:California | collected 2013-09-17 | reverse complement strand
GAGGAAACGGGAGAGATGTCTCCCCATCGGCCGATTGGAGCGGGTTCTGGGGGTTGGAGGATCCATCACCGACGGTAGTCAGGATTGTGAAACCAGCACCATGCTTAGGGGGTATGGTGCCTGAATGAGGGAAAGAAGATTAGCGGCGGTGTAACGCTAGCAGTTCGGATTGACACACTAGAAGGGGCGGATGAATCATTGGATGGATTTTTGGAGCGATATTTCCAACCCTCGTTAGTAGTTTGAGAAGATAAATTCGGGTGCTCAAGGGACTGTGAAAACGAGGAGTTGGCCTCGTGGGTCTGTATATTGGTTTGTGTCCTTCCAGTGGGGATGTGGGGTATAAGGGATAGATGAGTATCGCCATTTACGTGTAAAGTCCAATCATCCAGAAAACTATTTCCTGTGTTCGGAGAGGGTATTAAGGAGTCTGAATCTTGAGGGTTGACCTGCTGAACTGCTTTTATTCAAGATAATGTACTCGATGAGGAACGAGATGGGCGTACTGCTTTCAGACATCTGGGGGGGTACATTCTCCTGGCCCATCGGAGAACCTGCTACGACTACAAGGCCATGTCCGGGTGTGAGAACACGATTCTACTTGAAGCGCCCTTCGTGATGGCGACGGCTAAATTTAAAAGCGTAGAGGGTCACATGTGTATCTTCCATTCATTCAACATTGGGGCTTCTGGCCTGATCGCTTGGCAACCGTACGCACGCGCAGGTGCTAGGAAAACACTGGTGTTGAGTGTATGGAATCATAAAACAAATGGAGGTCTGTATGCTATCTAATTCTGCAACGTATATTGCTCATTCAGACAAAGGTCATCAAAGCTCGTAGTGCTTTGTTGTCAAACTTCGAGGTTCTGAGACGATTGAAAGAGCAGGAGGCTGAGCAGCAAGTGCATGCTCGTGCTGCTCTAGTGAAGAGGATGCATAGGCTATCCAGTATCTGTCGATGTCCCCTTCATTAACAGCTAGACAGGATGACGCCCAGGGCGCGCGATTATTACAAGCGCTTCACCCGTACGCCCTGACCAAGATTGAGAAGTTGCAAATCGTGAATCTTACTCCTCTACGACCCGTGGAGCTTTATGTGGTCTGTACTCCCTTCTATCTCCACAGTAATTGCTTGTTCCTGATTTTTTTTATAGATCATTGAAGAATTTGAGGAGCGTTTCACATCTGAAGATATGGACAATATTCTAGGCATGGTGCATCAGTGTCTCAATGAACCGGGCCCTGGTTTCGCTTTGCCTGAGGAATCTGAAGGACTCGAGGCTGGCCAACCTTTCGTTACCGAAGCCACCCGGAATTTGGATGTTGCCTCAGTTGAAGGTGAATGGGATGGGGATGAATCGAACTTCGTAGATCAAGGGCCTCAAGAAGAGGTCGACGATCTTGTGGATGCAGATGATTCTGATTGAGTAAATCCTCGTTGGTCATCCAAATTCACTCTTTCAATGCCTGACTTGTGCCCTCATGAGCTACTTTGCTAAGGTTCAGGCGTGCATCCTCTGGCGTCTCGGGCGTTTGTGGCTCTGATTGTGACCGCAACGCGAGAGATGGTAGTGATCGACGCCTCGTTTCTCTCTGACTCCTGTAATGTTGAAGTAGGGGCAGTACGAGTCGTACCCTCTGCGTCTGCTCCTCAATAATTCGGACTGTCGTCTAGTAGCTTAGCTCGGTCCATTCGAATCCGTCATAATCCATGGCTCGTGATGAGGTCCCCAAGATCATCGAGTCACATTTTTGCTGACGGCGCCTTCAGGCTCAACCCCTGTAACTCATTAAGCTTGCGTTGAACTTATGTTCAAATCATGCTACTACCCCTCTTTTTCCCCGAAGTTCTAATAGACTATCTTACCCGGACAAACGACTTTGCTAGGGCTAATGCACTGCATCACCTTCATTGCAACAAGGCCGATTCCAACTTCTTGGGGCACATAGCCCGTAGCACTCAAAGATTTTCAGGTCGTTGGTCGCTTCCACACTGTTTACTGGTAAAAGCGTTGCTTTCTTTATTTCCCATGATCCTCAACTGTTGAGCGCTTAAGAAGGATGTTTAATGATTTCCAATAACATGTACAATGATGGGCCCTCGCCGCATTCTGCGTTTTCAATCCTTGCGGATCTCGTACGCGCAACAAGTGGTCACTATCCTCCTGTGGTAGCTCTCTTTGGGATCATCCTGGGACACGTTTGTTTCTCGCATATTCAGATAGCCGAAATTCCAGCATCATTTGTCATCTATGTTGATTCCTGGATAGAACAGATCGTAGGAACCCTCTACGGCGGTATACTACAGCCTCGATTCCGTCCCGTATAATGTGGTTGCTTGACATAATCGCATTGCTATGTGTGTTCATTAGACACACCATCCTCATCGAGAGTGAATCCGGAGAGCGTTTACATGCCGTGTATAGAAGGATACAATGTGCCTTTGTAACTATAAGAGAAGTAGACATGCCCAAGACACATTCAGGCTCATTTCGATTCCCGGCTATTCAAGTAAACGTTCTTGAGTGCTCGCTCTTATCAATTCACATGGTTATCACAGGATTCCGAGCTGTTGTCTGTCGGAGAATCTACAATGCCGCGGGATGTTTGGAGGACAAAATATCCCCCACTGGGCCAGAGGGGCCCAGGCTCCGAGTCATTTCATTCTAAACTCATGATTGCAGAAGTTTTAACCGGTTGGTCATGCTGAACGGGGGCAGTAGCACCCATGTGTATACAACGTGTACAAGGGCGGTTTCGATATCATGTTGAAGTAGAAAACGTGGCAATATGTATGCGCTGAAACGGTGGAGACAACGATGTTTCCCGTACTTGAGCAGGGGAAAGGGCCGCTTTGATCCCCTTGCTGAGACTACACGTGATCCTGACAAGCTGACCCAGCTGAACGCTCTCCTCTTCCCCCACACTCCTCGCGTCCTACGTCTCTTGCTAGACCGGCAGGTCCGCTGGTCTTTTGTGCTTATCGCCTCCAAGCCTTTGCCGCTTTTCCGAGAGGCAGGCGAACGAAGCTAGCAACCGCGTCGTGGACGACCTAATCCTTCGACTCGACGTCGTTTTTCAGGGCCCAGTGCCATCTCTTCCATTCCTCTCGCACTCCTCTTTACCGCAGAGCAAGCACTCTCGCGCTACACCCTCCTCCATTTCTGAGACAATCATGTCACTTCGGCCAAGTCCAAGTACATCGCCAGCCCCATCTGGAACCGCCACCAACATGAAGCCGATCAGCGCTAGAGCATCTCTGCAGCCTTCTGGAATTTCGCGTGGTGTTTCTGGGCAGCAACAAAATCCAATATCCCCTAGACCTCCTGGAATCAACACGGCGCATGGACGACCCACTAGTGAACTCTTGACCTCCAACAATGTCTTTCAGACTCCTGAGTGTGAGTTGATCGAGACAGGTGATTTGCCTGGGCTTACTATTAGATCTCAGCGGAAGCCATCGATCAATGGTTCGAGAACTTGCAAAATTATGAAACTACTTTAGTGAGTAAATGATTGCCGCTCCTTGAACAAAGACGCCAATATGTGTCGCATGTTGCATCATAGGAGGAAATGGCAGCTGCCTCGTTGGATGCGAACTTCAAAGAGGAACTTAGCGCGATTGAACAATGTATGCGGTTTCATACCCCTTAGTTTCGCTATGCTTACCCTAAACCACCAGGGTTCCGCGTGCTTTCCGAGGCTGAGAGGACGGCTGCTCTCTACAGCCTACTCCAGCACTCTACTCAAATGCAGATTCGATTTTTCGTGACTGTCCTTCAGCAGATGGCGCGCTCAGATCCCATGACAGCCTTGTTAAGTCCTGCAGTGGGAGGTGCTTATTGTCATTATTTCAAGTGATACGGATGATTGGACTGAATTTAATTTCAACAGCGTCAATGCAGTCTCAAATGGAGGCGAAGTTGGCGAGCATGGGGTTGAAGTCCCCTGGTTTACCTGCATCTCCTTCCACCAGGACGTTTGGAGCTTCCCTCAATCGTCAATCTGTCGCTGGGGAATCTTCAAACTTCCTTTCGCCCGATTCCGCCAACGTGAATCCTGGTCCCGGTGGATCTGGAGAAGCCGCTGCGACTTTGGCGCATCAGCGAGCCAAACTCAAGGCTAATGCAGCCCACCGTATATCTGCCCCCGGAACCCTCATTAGTGAGGGGGCGCGCAGTGGAAATGTATGGACATCTAGCCAGTTAGGCCAGGTCGTCGAAAGATCGCCCTCCCCCAATATTGAGTCGACGCTTACACCCCCTCTCCCTTCCTCTGGGAGGCCGAAGAGCACCGACTTCAGTGGTGTTGCCAACTCGTTCCGTCCTCAGCGTATGAATGCTGTTCAAGCTGATTCGAACTTCGAGGATCAACTTTCCCCTATGATTGGTGGTAATTGGGCGAGTATGGTCAACACCCCTCTCAACCCAATGTTTGGGGATAGTCAGACAGCGACTCCGAATGGTAATAATCTTGACGCCGCGGCCGTCAAGCTTGCAAATTGGAACATGTCGAACAGCAACCACGGACGAGTAGTTCTTGATGACGCTCGGAAATTCCGTAGACCCTCTGCTGCCAAGTCTGAAACCTCCGATAACAACAAAACCCCTGTATATGGTGACGATGGCGAGTCCATCAATCCAAACCCTATGCAGAACCGAGGTAGCGCCTTAACTAAGAACACATCCTTGGTGAACCCTGGCGCAGCTAATAATAATTTGTTGAGCAGCGGTCAGAACTGGGCTGCTAACCCACAAAGGAGCCCTGCCTTATCCGCTGTCTCTTCCGGAAGATTCAATGGCAATGAACAGGAACCGATGCCGAATTTGAGTTTCGCTGCTATGGGAGGTGGGGGAGCGTTAAGTTCGAACGCGATGGGCATGGGTATTAATGGGATGCCTTTCAACATGTTTAATGGCATGAACGGGATGCCTAGCCTCAGCCCCATGAACGGGCTTGTGGGTGGTATAGAAGGTCTGACGCTTACCCCACTCCAGCAAGCTCAGATCCTAGCCGCACAAATTGCTGCTGGCGGATTCAACCCCAACCCGTTTGGAATGGGCGGCCCCCAACAACAAGCTGGCCGCCGTCAAGGTGGACGATCCCCTGGTAGATCTACGAATGGACGCAGCGATGCTGCAGGCAAGGAAGGGAAAGATGATGAAATCAACCCCGAATTGCTGAAGGATGTGCCAGCCTGGCTACGCTCTCTTCGCTTGCACAAATACACACCCAACTTCGAAGGCATGACCTGGAAAGAGATGGTGGTTCTAGACGAGGTGCAACTAGAAGCTAAGGGCGTCGCCGCGCTAGGGGCAAGACGGAAATTGCTGAAGACGTTCGATGCCGTCAAGATTAAAATGGGGATGCAAGAGACACCTACTACTCCATCTTCTTAAACGTTATTCTAACACGTTGAGCTCGTTCAAGGTGGTCCCGATGGCTCGAACTCCCCATCTACTACTATGTATTCTCATGTTTCTCTCTGTGTCCGGTTTCGCGCTTACCTTCAAATCCAGTCCCCAGTCCAGCCTTCTATGGTCAGTGATGGTCTGCGAAGGTTTCTGGAGCTAATCTATTATTTCACGTCCATTGTCAAATAAGGATATAATGGTTTTTTTTGGCGCTTTGTTCCATTAATTGCCATGTTCAGATCCGCATATAGTATGTTTTATGAGAACAGACGTAAATTCATGCCTGTGGATGATGATGTATCAGCATTTATTTCCCCGCGGTGGTGTAATAATGCGACAGAGCGGTTATCCTCTCACGTCGGGGGACTGCCTACAGCAATTTACATAATTGAAACGGGGGTTATTTGGTGGTTGATCCCCTGGTGGGTAGAAAGTTGGATGAGTTAAATAATCAAAGTGCCAACGGTTGATCGCGCCCGCACACCGCCGGAAAAATTTACCGACGGTTGCCAATAAGCCAGTCAATTTTTACCGATGATGTCGGAAAGCCAAGGTTCCTGTAATCCCAATGCTCTCGAATTTTGTTGTAAATGTTCCGGACACACGTCAGTTGGGTTCGTACCACAAAGGCGCAAGTGCCTGTTCTTGAGTGTGAACAAGAATAGACTGAAACTTGGTTGCAATTGATACACGGGTACCAACAGATTGCCAATCACGCAACCTCCAACACACTACAGACAAGACAGCATATCTATGAAAAAGCACTATTGACATCATCACTTACTCGGTACAGGAAGAACAAGAAGGATTGAAGTACTCATCTGGGAATTTGCAGTGTGAAGTGATGCACAGTGGAAAATATTCCCCGTGAAATACCAACTTGGAAATGGTCTTGCGGGCAATTGAGAAGGTCAACCTTATTCTCAACTGCGTACCCGCAAGGTAAGTTGTATCTACAACTTGGTTGGTTTCCAAATAACCACAACTGTGTACCCACAAGGTACCGTCTCCCTCAGCCGGGCCAGCCCCCCTTGGGGGAGGATACATCTGAAGACACGGAGTCGCGCGTGTTTGGGGCCGAGCTTGTGCTCTGTGTGCACACCCTGATGGTTCTCCCTAGGTGGTGCCCCCACAGTCGGGCTGGCAGCCCTTTCTTTTACAAATACTATGAGTAATAACAACTACGGTACAATCAAACATGATAAAGGATATCTCACCTCAGTCTCGTACCAGAGAACTGAGGGAGCGCGTCTACACGATGCGTTGTTTTATGCTCGTTAGCGCTAGGCCCAAGCACCCTGAGCAAATGCCAGCACACAATATAACAATGAAAGTGATAAACGAGAATAAAAGAAAGAGAACACAAAGTTATCGCCCGCACTACCTTAAGCCCGTAGTGACTCGTACACCGTTAATGAGCGTTGAACATTTCAACACTTTCTGGGACGGTACCCCTAGGCCATACTCTGTGCTGCCCACTCCCGACCTCAAGACCGTCCCTTGACATGATCCAATTCTCCTCCCTCTTGATCCTCTCTGGCATAACTTTTTAAACTGCATTCAAATGTTTGGTGGATGGAGAGAATTGGTCTGACACAATGAGGATCAATGTGAGGGGTGCAGTTGATGACCTTGCTGCACATCTGGAAGCAATGGTAATTGAACAACTCCCTGAAGGTACTGACAGGGAAGACAATGATGCAGACAATGATGATGAATCAAATTTATATACTGCGTGAAGGTTGGTTACATGAAGATATCGGGTGCAAACTCTAGTGTTAAAGTGAGTAATCTATTTAAAGTGTGCGAAACATGCAAAAACTGCAAAGTGAGGAAAATATATATCGGTGAAGTATGCAAACTGTGGGAGGAATGCAAAAAGGGATGAATGCGAAGCGCCCAAAGAGGCATGAGTGACACAGTCCAAGTGGGAATCGGCCGAAAAAATCATCGAGAATTTTTGTCAGTAACTCATTTCAAAATACTCTCCAGCTTTCCCCCATGCAAAGACACTGTTTTTTGAACCGCTGAATGAGACATACGATGGACAGTAATATTAGCAGTGACCATCCACGCCAGGATCGTCTCATAGAATGACCCCGAAAAACCGGATTTCCTTGCTGTAATTTTTTTTCCGGAAATTTTCACTCAAACACCAATCCAAAAACTCGTCGGACTATCGCACCAATCCCGCCATATTTGTGCGAATTTCGCGACATGTTGAATTAATTTCAGTCACTTATCAATCAAGGTGTGATAAGGAAATTCCACTCCCCAAATCCTTGTCAACCCCCTGCCTTGTAACCGGTTGTACCTCAAACTAGAGCACGACTAGCCCCTAACCGGAAATGTCTCGACCATCCTCCCAGTCCCGCCAGCCCTCGCCATTCGCCACTAGACGCCTTAGGACAGATCTTGACGTGGCTGAGCTGTTAGGAACGGATATTATTCATGCTGGTAGAACGGCAGTGATCACTGGAGCAGCCGGTCGTATCGGTTTTGCAGGTCTGCATTACCTATGGAAATTCTTTCTGTACCTACTTACCCAAATCCTTCCCTCCCAGCTGCAAAGAAATTCGCTCAGTAAGCGCCCACTCTCGTTTCCATGCTCTGTATGCTCCCTGATGTCGCATCTGATCATGGAAAGGCATGGATTGCAAGTCTGTCTGGCTGATATCAATGAAAAGCAGTTGCTACAAGCAGAAGCAGAGATAGCCCAGATCAGTGCGGGTGTTTGCCCAGTGTATGAACCTAAGAGACTCACCATGGATATATAGTTGGCAAGGACAATACGTTGGCTATAGTGACTGACGTATCCAAACTTGATCAAGTCGAACGGTTGCGCGATGAAACCTTCAAGAAGTTTGGCGAAGTGCGTCACTCATGCATGCCAGGAGGACGTGACGCGATGGGTTCAACTGCAGGTTAATGTGCTTATGAACAACGCTGCAATTTCCAAAGGCGACGATGGGAAAGTCGGCACCTCATTTGAGAACTTGAGCGCTTGGAAGGATGTTTTGGATGTGAATCTCGGAGGTGTAAGTATGGATCTTTTGGTCTCAAGAATGAGCTAATATTATGGTTGGTTCAGGTCATCAACATCATTCACACTTTCACCGCCCCAATCATCGCACAAGAAAACCCTGGCCTGTAAGCACGACAAAACTTTACAAGCGGTGTAATGACAGTATTGACACGTTGATAATAGAATCATTATCAGTGCGTAATTCATGCGAACCGAGTCGTCTTGGGTTCGGATTCACGCTATGATTGCCAGCTGGATCAAAGCAGGGCATAACTAATCCTCCGTAAGTTTAAAGCATGTTTTGTGGTACAATAGGACCTGAGATGAAATTTGACGACGATAACGTTAGTGGCAACGCTGCGTATAATGTCAGGATCTCCTTCTGCATGCCGATCTGCAATCTCACCTTCGCATACAGGCCTCCAAAGCTGCCGTGAAGATCTTAGCTGAGAACTTAGATCACGATTTAAGGACCCGTGGTGTCCAAACATCAGTTCATCTTTTCGTGTTCGTTAGCTCTGATTACGGATATTTCCTGTGTTGTCTAACCTGACATGTCTTCTTCGAGGCCCGGATGGACTTGGACAGAGGTGACTAGTGCCTCGCCTACAGCAACGAAATCCGACGACGCCTGGACAGCTGAAGAAACAGTCAATTACATGTTCGACAGGTAAGCAATTCGTGCGCCTTCCCCATTTCCCTCTTGACCAGCCCGCATCACGTAGGGTGCGACTTGGAGACTTCTACATTATTGGTCCAGACAACGAGGCGTAAGTATTCTTTCCTCTACTACAACTGACTTCTGGAGCCACGTCCTATGAGTAGATCATTCGAGGTGGATCGGTTGAGAATACAATGGGCGGCCGAGGATGTCTCTGAGAACAGACCACCACTTTCGAGATGGCATCCAGAATGGCATCCTGTATTTGCTGAGTTCATTCGGGACCGCCTCCCGCAAAACTAGTGGTAGGACAACTCAATGAAGTGTAGGATGGAGCAATGATGGAAAACACAACTGTTAAAGTGTAATAGATATCAAATTGACGATGCTAGTGCTGGGATCAGAGAATCCGTGCAGTGAAGTGCAGTGTTGTGGTCGAGGAATTGTTTCCCGATTAGGACGTTGATTTGTGTCCCAGCCTAAAAGACCCTCGTAACTTGCTAGCCCACGCCAGACACCTACGTACATCAGGCGGGTTTACTGCTGTAGCGAAATCTCCCCGCTATAGTATTCTTGGAATGAACCGACCGAGTATGTAATCCCACATCGTTAGGTGAAAACGGAACACCCTAAGCGGATTATGGCTCCGTAGACAATATCACCCCAGCGCCCGGGTTGGGTGGCTCAGCAAGTAACTATCGAGGCCCATACCCTTCATCGGGTATGTTGTTTTAATATCACTTCTTGCATTTGCCATCCTTAGTTCCTTTTTGCTCTAAATGCGATGAGGACTAACGCAATTCTCTTCTCAGGCGGTCCAAATCCACAGGCATCCCAGACATCTTTCGGAGTCCCCAGAGCTTCAAATGCGCTGAACCGGAACGGCTATCCATATTCCATACCCACTGTAGACGATCAGCAGAGGCCCGCCACAGCCCCCTTCATCCTCTCAACAGTCGCTGAGTACAGGTATCATCTTCGTTTCTGAAATTGTTCTTGCGTCACTCACATCTGGAGCCTTTATCTCCTTCATTTAGATCCAAATGACTTCCCAGCTCTTGGGTCAACGGCGCCATCGAACGGGAGCGCATCGAATCCGAATAATAGTCAAGTTGCCAATGGCCATTCCTCAAGCTACGCTAGCCAATTAGCCTCACAGACCGGAGGGAGCCTTGCACCGAACGGGATCGGTGGGGCTACTGGAGGTGGATTTGGTCCAGATGACTTCCCTGCACTTGGACAGTCCGGTGGAGGACACTCCCTGTCGACATCTGTTGACGGTCATGCTCTGAATGGATTCCCTACGCCCTCTCAGGATCTTGCTGCCCATCAGCATCACCGTCCAAGTCTCCTTGGTGCCGTCCAGCCTGGATCCCGCCTCACCCCAACTTCAGACTCTCAGAGGGTAGGTTGCATCTATGGCACCCTGAATGATTAAGCTCTAGCTTCCGAATCCATAGTATCAACTTCTAAAAGCATATCAAAAGGACCTGAAGTCCTCAAGCCCTTCACCCCATGGCCAGTTCGGCAGTTGGTCCCAAGCGCCATCAGGGTCATCCAATCCATCACATTTCCCGTCCTCCGCTGGTGTCAACACAAACACGCCTACCAACGGCACCTTAACAGTGCATACCGGTCAGAGCCAGGAGGTAGGTCAGCAGCAAGGCATCAGCGGGTCGTCGGCCCAACAACCACAGTCAAATAGCGCGCATAACCAAGGACAGAGTACGAATTTCCAGCAACCCTTGTCGGATATGCAGTCACATACCATGCATGATCTTTCTGTCCAAACTCCGTTAGGGCCCCAAAATCAAGGGAATGTGAATGTACCACAGACACCAGCACAGCAAATCCTCATAAGCCCGGCAGATCGGTGGGGACTCCTTGGGTTACTGGCGGTCATAAGAAGTGGGGATCCAGATACAGCACTGCTCGGTATGGGAACGGACTTAGGAGCAGTTGGGTTGGATATGGGCAGCCAAGAGTGAGTATTTGTAGTCCTGCGTGATTTAGGCTTCATTCATGGTTATGGACAATCTCCATACAGCAACCTTTATTCTTCGTTTATCACACCATGGTCCGATGCCACTGCGGCTTTAGCGGTGGAGCCGGACTTCCACGTTCCAACCTGCTACAATGTCCAGCCTACGCTCCCAGGGCCAACGAAGGCAGCTTCGTTCAGCGATGAAACACTCTTCTGGATGTTCTACTCGTCACCACGGGATGTGCTACAGGAGGTAGCGGCTCAGGAACTGTCCGTCCAAATTTTACATTTCCTCGCTCATCCGCTCTTATGATTGAGTAGATACAACCGCAATTGGCGCTTCCATAAGGACATTCGGTTGTGGCTGACTAAAGAAAGCGGAACCGCCCCTTCGGTGAAGACGGCCACTTATGAACGAGGTGTATACACTTTCTTCGATCCTGAAAATTGGGAACGAGTGAAAAAGGATACTGTAATCCTTTATGATTTATTAGAGGAAAAAATTCCACTCGGAGGTGTCTTGGGTGGCGTCCCGGTCGGCGGACCTCAGCAACAGGGGCCACCTCCACCACCCGGGATGAATGTCTTAGGACCTGGTTCGGGACCCAACCAGCCGCAGCAGCATCAGCTTCACCAACCGCAGATAGCTGACGTGCGACACCGACATGGCGACCTCCAAGGGATGCAAAATGCCCGTTATCCAGGTGTAGGCACCCCGGGATTGGGATTATAATCAGATATTGCGTTATTGTTGAGGGTTTCTACATTCTTTGTCTCGATAATGCTGTTCAATTACTCATTTTTTATTGATTTTTTGTTCTTTAAAAGCAAGCAGCGTCTTTGAAGTCTCTGGTGTACCTTACATTCAGCCTTTTTGCAATTCTATACTTTATGACTTCAAGAATCTTCGCGACTGTCAGAAGATGCATATGCTTCCTAAAAAGGAGCGAGCTAGGGTTCCCGACATGTGACAAACGCCTTATTTTTTTTTGGTTGGGAGTCGCTTTTGCTGCGCTGGCCGCGCGATAGGTTGTTTAGGGATGCCTGGGGTATGAGCACTTCACCACGGGGAATGCCCTATGCACCGTCTAGTAAATTACCAAGTGTGGGACTCCGCCCCTTGTCGGATATACCCACCAAAACCTCGTTTGCTTATTAGCCAATTCTGGGCTACGGATCCTTCGTCGTGTAGGGTGCCGCTCTATGTACTGACCCTAGGGTAGGCCTTCCTGCCGTATCTTTTACTATATATCTTCACGGAGTTTATCATCCAGTGTTTCAGGTTATTGAGGGCTAGTTTCTCTCTGACAGAGGCATTAGTTGTCAGGAGCGTTAAGGCCTATACTCTGATCTTCCCGTTTTTAACTCTCAGGAGTGGGGCTGCCATGACATGGGTGATGTCCATGTCGACAGGCTATGTGATTTTCTTGTCTGCCAGGGGGATTGGCGTGATTCAGTGGCATCTAAATAAGATGTGATTCATGTTCTCGGTCTGTTCGCTCTCTGGGCGTCATCCTCGCCCATTGTGCCCTGGGCTTTTGTTCCAATACTCGCCTATTTATGGTCCGCCGTGGAGGAGCTTCCAAATGGAATTCCTGATGTTGGGCGGTGAGTTTTTCTTGCTTCTCAGGACAGCGTTCCATACTTGATTTTTCAGTAGGCGATTCCCCAGTGAAGTCTGCTGCATCAATTTTTGTTGTCCGTTGTTACGTGGCAGCTTTCCCGGTTGAAGGTGAATGCCTAAAGGATGAGTATGAGCTTTGGGAGTCAGGGCCTTCACCACGTCAGGGTACTCTTCCAGGCTTCCAGCCCCGAGGTGGACCGGGGCGGCGTTGGTCCTGAATTGCATCATGTTTCTCGTCCTCGTCCTATTTCTCGTTGTCAGGATGTTGGAGGCGAGGTGGTCATGCTGGACATAGTAGGTGCGCGTATGTGGTCAATCCATCCTACGCGTGAAGCAATATATCGCAGGTTAATGGCGACTACGCCTTTTTCCGAGTTATCGCCCTTAGAGGTGCAAATGCTTATTTGTTGCGGCCCTTATGAGATCCTTCAGCCTCGGTGCTGTACAACACGCACCGACCATTGTCGTGGCGTGTACATACTGGGTGACAAACAGCATACCTAGTACTCCACGTTGTACCGCGAAGAAGTGTCTGAACAGAGTGAAGTAGATATCAACTCAAGACCGACTTGACAGGCACTGCGGACGAAGAAATGACCCCGGTGAGGGCCGGCCTGCATGCTCGCATGCGAGAAATGTTCAAAGGTTTCTCGGCAACATTTTGCAATGAACATTGGGTTTGCTTCTTCTCCGAAGTCCGACAAAGACCCTGACTGCAGTGGTACAGGGGATCGTTTGGCAACTAGAACATTCCTCCCGTTGATGTCTGATCGTAACTGGAGCTAGGGGCCGGGGATTCAAAGTATCAAATGGCACCAGTACTGTTTCCCGTGGATCGACTATATTCGATCTTCCCCAGCAGTGTTTTCATTGAACGTGGTTTTCGCGGTACGGCACGTAAAGCCCCTAAAATTGTTAGACGAAGGCGTCCATGGCGACTTGATGGATCATCTACTCATCACGCCATTGAGAGACACCTCGAGCCTAATTCTAGGAGGCATACTAGACTAGAATATGTTCTACAAACTATAGACATATATAGGTTTCTTTCTGGACTGTGGGCTATGTCATGGGGTAGGCTGCCTCAGGCGCGCTGCAGGGTGGGTGAAGATACACCAGACAGTCTGAGACAGGTGAGCGGTTTGGGCGTATAAGTTATGCTTCTCGATGTAAGTAGAGGGAAAAAGGAAAAAGGAAAAGTAAATCAAGGTCCTTTGTAATGATGTCTGAACAACGGCCAAAGTACTCATACGCTCATGGGGGGAGAATGAGTGCTTTCAAATCGGTTCATTGTTCATTTGATCTTTTCCCAGTTGTTACTGTCTCAGAGTAATGAACGCACACCCCTTGCTTGCCAAAGATGTTACACCTATATATCTTTCATGAAAAAATTGGACTAGAATTCAATGTACTGTCTTATACCGTTCACCGCCGTGCATTGTTCCGAGGTATCGATGGATTCAGGACAACCCAGAGGACTAGAATAACCCCCGGTTGAAATTCTTTCCATGTAACTTGATGCTTCCCCACCATGTATCACCGGGGGAAGGGCCGCTTAGTTTTATTCTCACGCGCCTGTGGGGTAACAAATCTGATTAATCATCATCATCGATGAATTCAGGAAGAAATGACGAATTAATGTCATACGAGAATCTTCGCATCACTCATAATAGGGACGCGTTGATTTCCAACATCATTTACCCGAGCTCAGAAAAGGCCCGTAGGGTGGCGGATGTTGCAATTGCCGAAATGGGATCGGCTGAGAACTCGAGATTGATACAATCGCCAGTAACCAAGCAAGTACCAGTCAAGAAAACAAAAAGTGATGCGAGCAAACATTTGTCAGGAAGCAGCATTACATATAAGATTTCAGTTTTAGACCGCTGGCGTCTTCGTATCCTCAGGGTCATAGTAGGGATGATCTTCAGCGTCGAGACTCTCAGTACAAGGAATGGAGTGAACTTTTTGCAATCCAGGGGACCTGAGCTATTGATATAATGATAGTAAGCGAAAGCGTTCAAGTGGTAGAACGAACACAAAAAACAACCGATGAGGGAAGTCGTGCATGCAAAACACAGTTTGAACCAAAGGGAAAATAGGAAATCCAAAAGAGAAATCATCAGGCGGGTTGTTTTACTCACCTCGTCCACAATAATGTGCGTCTCGTGATCGCCCACAACTGCCCTCTGGCTATTCGTTCGACCAATTGAACAGTGTACCGGCCTATCCACCGTTTTTGTCGCATCACTACCCTCCCTCAGCGCCGGGTTTGTGAACACCAGGTCAGTCATCGTCATCGTCTTTCTGACATTACCGACGATGCCTGTGGTATTATGAATGTTCGACCGGTGACGCATACTTGAACGAGCGTTGAGAGTATACAGCATACTATTGCTGTACGTCTTCCCGGCGATCATGACGACAGCAAGGTGAAGGTTCGTATGTGGCTACGCGGGAGTAATGATTAGTGAGAAAGGAATCTAAAAAAAATGCAAGGCGAAAAGATGCGAGGAAGAGAACAACCTACAAGCCTGAAGAAGAAAATAGTGTCCAAGAGCACGATGAACGTCGTTGCTGCACCAGTTTCGACAACAATCCTGATCAAGCTGTCAACGATGTTATCCGAATCCTTCAAGCCTGTACGGGAGCGCTGCAGGACGATGACCATGGTCATCGTGATAAGTAGATCGCATACGAGCGAACCTCCGAACCAGATGCCCGCTATAGGGTTGAGCTTCGGAAAGTCAGCACTGAAGATCGAAATCGAAGAGAAATTAGCGAGGTATGATGGGGACGAAAGAGGAGAGGAGCAACAGGATACGTGCATGGACGTGACCATGAATGCGCCAATTCCACTTCCGAGACCAGCCACTTGAATTGAAGGCAAACAAAAAAGACATCGTTTCGCCATTAGTAACCTCTCCTTCATGCCCGTTCGAACAGACGAGTGTCAGCGCTCACATCCTTGAATAATAGAAAGGACGGCGATAATAATCGGAATTAACTTGTGTCGGTTCGTTAATTGGAAGATGCTGTCGATCCAAACCCGATCGCATTTAGTTTTCATTCCGGAACTGATGTACTAGAAAGAGAACACTGACCGCCAGGAGTAGAAAAATTGGACCATCCATGCGACAGGGACGCTCCAAAACGGAATCGAGCCAATTGCCCAGCCAGGAACAGCAAGGTTCGCGACGTTTGCTATGTGGGTGTGATCGGATACAACTCGTTAGTATTAGAAAGTCTGGTGCATTCAACACCCAGTTCAAAAAGCAGGGATGTATGGTTATATGAGGAAAAATGGAATACGAAGGCCTGGCGGACAGGAGCAGGAGCGGTGAATGGGGCAGATTGTGGAGCATCCCGAATAAATGCGAGTCCCTTGGGTGCATTCGCAGGCGCTGGCGTAGAGAAGAGTGGTCGGAAGGGGGTGAAAGTGGAAGAATGCAACGGTCAACTCACAGAAATTCGTTATCGTGAATTCCCACTGCATATAACACATAACGCCTGCGATAGAGAACCGAACAATAAAGCAATCCATTGGAACGGGCTGATGGGACGAACATATACCTGTTTGCACAGTATCGAGAAGCAAAGCGAATGCAACGGCGATCCGCATCCATCTCGGATCGTTGAATGTGCTGTAGTAGTTGTATGCCTGCATAATCTATTGACCTCAAGTATCGAGGAACAAGTTTGTCAATGTGTGAAGATGCAAAATTCAGTGGTGGATTGAGCCTCTGTCTGGGACGATCACGTACCAGAGTACCCATAAGCTTGAACGGTTGAAGATGACATGGAGTTGAACGGATCGTAAGTCGTGTTGTGTTCATCGTGCCCGTGAGTACTTACTACACAGTTCATTATGTTCCCGACTTGGATAGGGCCAAGGCTATTGCAGGTACCACGAAATGAGTATTGGCCTCAATCAAGTGGATTAGGAAGACGCACATCAGATTATACGTGGCTGGCATAAGGTTGTGTAAGAGTAAAGAGACGAAGGTAATGCGAATTACTCCGGATAAGGGCTAGTTGTGCTATGGAAAGAGACCGTGAGCCAAGGGAAGAGAAGGATTGGAATGATAGATAGGGTACTGTTAGATGGCGACTCACTCTTTCTGATCCTGGAGGCTATAGTGGTGCACGTACGCAGTGAGTTACCCGTACTTCACCTGCCATCCTATGGAGCCGTAGTCTCAAGTTCGACCCGTCTCGACCCTGCATAGTTCGTAAGAGAGAAGACTCGCATTGAGGCCACTCCTGGCCACTCAGCCATGTTTAATTCAATTTTGAATTAGGCATCGGAGTGGCCACCAAACGATAGGGTCCTGTCCACTAGAATCCTTGAAGCCGCTGACTCGTCGTTGAAAAGGAGAGAGATTCACCAAAAGCTATCAAGGGTTAAGAAGATGATAGGCATTGAGCCGAACAGAGTAATAAGTGCGGTGGGACGTAACGCTTGCCGCTGTGAGCACCTATATCTGGAGGATTACCGACTGAAAGCATCCTTGGAACAGAGGGGGAGC
>WNFI01293650.1_pt1 | contig 17236 bp, 12 predicted proteins | sample 5400471 | NCBI WGS metagenome assembly WNFI01 (sample SAMN13153348, study PRJNA577476) | soil metagenome | isolation source: 100 cm saprolite on Douglas fir-dominated hillslope | place: USA:California | collected 2013-09-17 | reverse complement strand
CAGAGCCGCAATCCTGATTTCCTGCGCAAGAAAGGGGTAGGGCCTAACTTCGCCGACTGGCTGGCTCCTGATGCGAACACGAATAAAGATTTACTCGCGACCGCATACTGGGCGCTGATCGCCAACCAGATGTCGCAGATGGCTCACGCCATCGGCAAAGACGCCGACGCGAAGCGCTATGACGATGTCGTGCAGAGCATCGGCGCGGCCTTTCAGAAGGCATACATCAAAGAAGATGGAACGGTAGGGACCGGAACGCAGACTTCCTACGTCGTCGCGCTATACACTAAGTTGTCTCCGACAACGCTCGAACCCGCCTTGGTCGACAAACTCGTAAAGGACATCGAAGCCCACAACTGGCATCTTTCGACGGGATTTCTCGGAACTCCATTCCTACTCTTCACCCTCGCCGATCACGGCCGCTCGGACGTCGCTTATCGTCTGTTGCTGAACGATACCTACCCGTCATGGGGTTACATGCTCTCGAAAGGCGCAACCACGTGGTGGGAGCGCTGGAACGGAGACACCGGCGATCCCTCAATGAACTCCTACAATCACTACGCCTTCGGTTCGGTTATTGCGTGGGTCTATCGATACGCGACCGGGATTGATACGACGCCCGATTCTCCCGGCTTCAAGGAGATCGTCATCTATCCGCATCTTGATGCTCGCATGACATCTGCGCGCGCGGAATATGACTCGATCTACGGCAAGATCATCAGTGATTGGAAAGGCACTTCCGCGGGACCATTTTCTTTGCAGGTGACGATCCCCGCGAATACGTCAGCCAAAGTCTTCTTGCCCATCATCGCAGGAGCGCACCTCACCGAAGGCGACAATCCGGTCGAAGCAAAGGAAGATCATGGATCGTATGTAGTTGGAGTTGGGTCAGGTTCCTACAATTTTGAAGTGAAGTGACCGAACAACGAGCAGCAAGCCGGTGAGGTTAAATCAATGAGCTTGAACCGCAGAGAGTTGATACAGAAGGGCACCAAACTTGCCCTCGGTGTTGCGGTGGGGAACAGCTTGTTATCTATGGATGCAACAAAAGCATTCTCCCAAAACTCGGACAAGACGACGTCTGCCAAAGCCTTTCCCGCCAAGTTCCTGTGGGGAGCGGCCACTGCGGCCCACCAGGTCGAAGGCAACAATGTGAACAGCGACAACTGGCTGCTCGAGCACTTGCCGCACAGCATGTACAGAGAGCCTTCGGGCGACGCCTGCGATCACTACCACCTGTACGAACAAGACATCAATATGCTGGCCGATCTGGGTTTTAATGCCTACCGGTTCTCCATCGAGTGTGCGCGCATCGAGCCGGAGAAGGGGTTTTTCTCCAATGCCGAACTGGACCACTACCACCGCATGCTCGAAGCCTGCCATCGACGGGGATTGACGCCGCTCGTGACCTATTCGCATTTTACCGTTCCGCGTTGGTTCGCTTTTCAAGGTGCATGGGAAAGCGCGGATGCACCAGACCTGTTTGCCCGTTACTGCGAGAAAGCAACCACTCATCTCGGCGATCTGACTGCGTACGCAGCGACCTTCAACGAGCCGGACCTACCTTACTTGTTTCGATGGATCACTCTGCCGGGCACGGCGCCCGATTCAAATCTTGCGGCAACCATGGCCGCGCAAAAATCAGGAATACGTCAGCAGCTCAACGCCCCACTGTTCAGCAGCTTTTTGATCGGCGATGCGCAGAAATCGCGCGACAACATGATGGCGGGCCACACGAAAGGCAAATCCGCCATAAAGTCCGCTAGAAGCAGTCTTCCCGTCGGTCTGACCCTGGCAATGGAAGACGATCAGCCTGCTGGCCCCGACAGCCGGTTTGCCGAAAAGCAAGCAGACGTTTACGGGCCATGGCTGAAGCTGGCAAAGCAAGACGACTACATCGGCGTCCAGACTTACACTCGCCAACGAATCGGCCTGAAGGCGCTACCACCTCCGGAAGGCGCTGAACTCACCCAGATGGGATACGAGTTCTATCCCGAGGCGTTGGAGCACACCATCCGCTACGCCAGCAAAGAAACAGGTGTGCCGGTCATTGTTACGGAAAACGGCGTTGGCACTGAGAACGACGCGCGCCGGGTCGAGTACATCCAGCGTGCGCTTGCCGGTTTGAAGCGTTGCCTCGACGACGGAGTCGATGTTCGCGGGTACATTCACTGGTCGTTGCTCGACAACTTCGAATGGATCTTCGGCTACGTTCCCAAGTTCGGACTGGTTTCAGTGGATCGCGAAACCCAAAAGCGCACCGTAAAAACTAGTGCCACCATGCTAGGGAAAATCGCCAATAACAATTCGTTGTAAGTATCGTTGCCATGCATTGATAGCGGACAGGTTTCGATCGGATCGAAATCCAGAGGGGAATCAAAGTGAGCCACACTCGCATCGTAGTCATTCGGAAACTTCTGCTTCTAGCGTTCGTCGTCGGCATGGCAGTTTCGACCTTTGGCCAGAGTTCAAACACCCTCGAGGATGGCTTCAAGACGCCTCCGAATTCCGCCAAGCCGCGCGTGTGGTGGCACTGGATGAATGGCAACATCACTAAAGAAGGCATCAAGCTCGATCTGGAATGGATGAACCGCGTCGGCATCGGTGGCTTTCAGAATTTCGACGCGTCGCTCGGCACTCCCAAACTCGTGGACAAGCGGCTCGTCTACATGACGCCCGAGTGGAAGGACGCGTTCTTGTTCACCACCAAGCTCGCCGACCAACTCGGACTGGAAGAAGCAATTGCCGGTTCTCCCGGATGGAGCGAATCCGGTGGCCCATGGGTGAAGCCCAGCCAGGGAATGAAAAAAGTCGTGTGGAGCGAAACCAGAGTAGAGGGTGGCTCGCCTTTCTCAGGTGCATTGCCGCATCCTCCAACCGTCACCGGCCCGATTCAGAACATCCCCATCTTCGATTTCCTTGCCATGATCAGCGGTCAACCGTCGACGCCACCGACCTTCTACGCTGACACCGCAGTCATCGCTTATCATGCGCCCACAAGTGACGTTCCAGTCTCGTCGCTGCAATCCAAAATCACCTCCAGCAGCGGCAATCTTGATTTATCTATATTGACCGACGGCGATCTCGTGAAGACGACGCAACTGCCCAAAGCGCCCGTGGGCCAGCAGGCGTGGGTTCAGTACGAATTTTCTGCGCCGCAAACCATGAACGCCATAACTCTGGTCCTCAACGATCCGGGCGCAGCGGCAGCCAACATGTTCGGAGCAGCCCCGTCGGTTGCAGATATCGAAGTCAGCGACGATGGCCAAACCTTCCGCAAACTGGTCGACATCCCCAACGATGGCGGCCAAGAGCACACAATCGCTTTTCCCACGACTACTGCCCGGTTCTTTCGTGTGGCGTTCACCGACAAGCCGGCCTCTGGTTTCAGCGACATGACCTTCGATGTAGAAAATCCTTTCGGCGATTTCAGTGGAATGAAGCCCGATCCTAACTTTGAGATTTCGGAACTTGTACTCCATCCGGGTGCCCGCGTCAGTCGCTTCGAGGAGAAAGCCGGTTTCGCCAACCTTCAGAGTTTCGATCCTTACCCAACGCCGCCGGTCGCAGGTGCTGACGCGATTCGCAAAGATGACATCGTTGATCTGACTTCCAAGATGCGCCCCGACGGCACACTCGATTGGACCCCACCAGCCGGCCATTGGGTCGTGCTCCGCTTTGGCTATTCGTTGACTGGAGTCACCAACCATCCCGCATCCCCTGAAGGCACGGGACTCGAGGTGGATAAACTCAGCCGCGAAGATGTCAAGGAGTACATGAATACCTACCTCGACAACTATAAAAGTGCGGTTGGTCCGCTCATGGGCAAGCGGGGACTGCAATACGTAATCAACGACAGCTGGGAAGCAGGCACGGCCAACTGGACCGACGACATGATCGCCGAGTTCACCAAGCGTCGTGGCTACGATCCGCATCCATGGCTGCCGGTGCTGGCTGGCCGAGTCATCGAGAGTTCGCAGTCGAGTGAGCGTTTTCTTTGGGATTACCGCAAGACTCTTGGCGATCTCCTCGCGGAATATCACTATGACCAGATCACCGCGATCCTGCACGAGCGGGGCATGGGCCACTACGGTGAATCTCACGAAGAGGGGCGCGCCTTCATTGGCGACGGCATGGAGGTCAAGCGCAGCAACGACGTTCCCATGTCCGCCATGTGGTCAAAATCTGGTAGCGGCTGAGTCGATGACAGCGTCTTCAGGTGCCTGGGCGTGGTCACCCGCAACTTTGAAGCCTACCGCAGACAAAGAAATGGCGATGGGATTGAACCGCTTCGTCATCCATACTTCGGTTCACCAGCCGTTACTCGACAAGAAGCCAGGCCTTGCTCTCGGCCCCTTTGGGCAATGGTTCAATCGGAACGAGACCTGGGCTGAGCAGGCTACGCCCTGGGTTCGCTATCTGGCGCGCAGTTGCTACCTGTTGCAGCAGGGCCATTTTGCTGCGGACATCGCTTACTTCTACGGAGAGGACTCCAACCTGACAGCTCTATTCGGAAAGAACGGGCCTCACGTTCCGGACGGATACCCCTTCGACTACTTCAACGCGGATGCTTTAATTCACAAGCTCTCATTTACGAACGGCCAGTTGGCGACGGAGAGCGGCATGCGCTATCGGGTGCTGGCGCTCGATCCGCACAGTCAGCAAATGTCATTGCCGGTCTTGAAGAAGATTCTGGATCTCGTGCAGGCTGGCGCAATCGTAGCGGGACCAAAGCCTACCGATACTCCGAGTTTGAGCGACGATCCAAAAGAATTCCAGAGCATTGTGGATGAACTGTGGGGCTCCGGCACGGGTGAGCATAGTTACGGCAAAGGCAAAGTCTACGGTGGGCCGATCTCACCGGATGTGATGAGAGCAATTCAAATCGTTCCTGACTTCGAATACACCAAGCCGCAAAGCGATACCGAAGTTCTCTTTGTCCATCGCAAACTCAGCGACGGCGACCTCTACTATGTTGACAATCGTCAGGACAAGAGCGAAGACCTTGACGCAACCTTCCGCGTCACTGGAAAAGAAGCTGAACTCTGGCATGCCGATACCGGCGTGATGGAGCCTGCATCGTTTCGGACCAGTGATGGTCGAACGACAATTCCGCTGCACATAGAACCCTGGGGCACGGTCTTCGTCGTCTTCCGCAAACCGGCACACGCTTCATCACAAACTCTGCCGAAGATTACCGATAGCTCGATTGCGACGATCGAAGGGCCCTGGGATCTGAGCTTTCAGTCCGATCGCGGAGCACCAGGGAGAGTCACGCTCGACAAGCTGGCTTCGTGGAACGACAACTCCGACGAGGGAATTAAATACTTTTCTGGAACAGGTACCTACACCAGAACGATTCAAGCTCCCGCAGACTGGTTTAAGCGGGGTAGCCATATATCAATCGAATTGGGTGAAGTCAGGAATCTCGCTGAAGTTTCGGTCAACGGCAAGCCTCTCGGGGTCGTTTGGAAGACACCATATCGCATCGATGTCACTAACGCTTTGAAACCAGGAGCGAACAAAGTCGAGATTAAGGTAACGAATGCGTGGGCGAACCGCATCATCGGTGACCGGCAGCCTAACGCGGTGAAGACTTACACGTTCACCTCACCGAAATTCTACAAAGCTGATTCAACACTTGTGCCGTCTGGTCTCCTGGGCCCTGTACAGATCATCCGATCCACAGCCGAAGGACCCAGATAACCGTCAAGCAAGCGTTAACTACAGGACGCTGCCGTTCATTCAACAGAGAGTCCCCAAAGGTCCCAACAATGCACTTTGGAAAGTACGCTTCCGAGGGTAGTTTGCCCTCCTTCGATGGCATGTCCTAAACATCCGAAGAACCAATCCATCCAAGGCGTGATTCTTTCGGACAGTTTAGTAGACCGTTCATTCAGTTGCGAGAGGGAATCTGTGAAATTACTAAATGGGGAGCTTAAGGTTGGTTGCGGGGGGTGGATTTGAACCACCGACCTTTGGGTTATGAGCTAAACGATCAACAGGTAAGTTGTTGTTGATACAACGGCTCTTACCCTCCCGCATTCTACGAATTCCTACCAGATTACCCCCATTTTTGTGTCCAAGTTGTGTCCAACTTTAACCGCGCCGGCGTTCGCCAATTTCGTTGGAGCGGGGACCGCGTACTCAAAACGAACAGATGAATCCACAGTTTTCAACGGGAAGAGTCTAGATCATGCGGCTATCACCGACCATCGCTTCGGGTTCAACACATCTCGGTCTCGACGAGGTGCGTCAGTTGGAGGGGCGTTCTGTGTTGCACCTTCCAGAACAATTGCGGTTGCATCCGATACTGGAGGAGTTCGATTTCTTGGCAGTAGAAGACTTGAACAAGTCTGCAGCATTGAAAACGCTTGCGGTTCCGGAGCCAGTTATCGTCACACCCGACCGCACGATTGTCGCTGGCTTTGGAGCTTGGAGATTCGCAAAATTAGAAGGCAACGGGGCGTTGCACTGCATCGAATATCCACTCGGGGAAGAAGAAGTCCTGCCGTTCATCCTCCGTTACCATCAGCCACGGCGCACGTGGAATTCGTTTGTCCGAATTTCCATGGCACGCAGGCTGAAGTTCGCCCTTCAGCAAAAAGCCCTCGACAACATGCGGGCCGGAGGTAAGAACAAGGGTTCGACAAATTTGTCAAAGGCAGATCGCATCGATGTCCGTCAAGAGATCGCCAAGCTCTCAGGTACCGGGACCGGGAATGTAACCAAGGTTGAGACAATCTTGGAACGAGCTCACCCAAACATCATTGTCGCCTTGCAAAACGGTCTGCTCAGTATCCATCGGGCTTGGCAATGGTGCCAACTGAGTAAGACAGAGCAGAGAGAGGAATTTGCTCGCTACGAAGAGTATCGCACGCGTCGGAAGCTCCTGCGGGAGTTTTCGGTTGGAGAATCGAGAACATCGCTCGATCCGGCTCAAGTCATCGAGTCCTTGCAACTTAAGGAGAGTCGGGAGCCAGGTTCTATAGAGATCCAGACAAGTCTTAGCGGGCGCACGATTATCGTTCTCGGGCAAGATTTGCTTACGGCAATGGATGCCCAAAGGAAGCTAAACCTGATTGCCTAAACCATCCGAGGTTTCAGTTCCTCGCCGCAGCCGATTGCAAGAGATCCTTGCTCTAGGGCGCGGCCATTGGGATCATGACGGCTATGACCCTGATGCGCGACGCGCGTTCTTGCTCGCACTTCAATGCAAGACCCCCGCGATGGGCGGCAGGCTCTTTGCTTCGGAGAATGAGGAACGAGTGTTTTACAACACTTGCAAATCACCAGCCTGTCCCAGTTGTGGTCATTGGGCCACTATCCAATGGCAGCGCGAGCGCTGGTGCGCCCTTCCGGAGGCGACCTATCTCGAGATCACCCTTACTATGCCGAATACGCTGTGGGACATATTTGCTCGTAACCCGCGGCTTTGCCGCAAACTGTCTGAGATCGCTGCCCGAGTCATCCGTAGTTATGCCAGAGTGCGCCACGGCGTTGAAGTTGGTGTGATGCCGGTCCTACATACTTTCAATGGGGAATTGCTATTTAAGCCCCACGTGCACTCTCTTGTCACAGCCGGAGGCCTGCAGTCGTCGAAGTCGCGTTGGAACAGTCGAATCTTCTTCGATCAAGACGAATTGATGCGCAGTTGGCGCCGCTTGGTAATGGCAATTCTTCGAAAGGCATCGGAGGCGGGCCGGCTCGAATCGCAAATAGGCGGTGACGATCTTGAACGCCTCCTTCAGTTTGAAGAGGCTCGCTGGTGGAGCTCCCATGTGCAGTCGTTTGAAGGCAAAGAGCACTTTTTGCGCTACTGTGGGCGATACGTTAGGCGTCCGCCGATCGCACAATGGCGTATTTGTGCGACCAAAGATGGATCGGTGCGGTTCTGGCACAAGGATAAGCGCCTGAAGCGATGGATCACGGTGCAGTGCACGCTTGAGGAGTTCATCGACCGCTGGTCAAAACATATTCCGAAACGTTATCGGCATGCAGTACGGCATTTTGGTTTGTTCGCTCCGCGCCGTTGGCCCCGCGTAGGGGCCGCAATTTTCACCATTCTAGGCCACGAACAGCGGTCGCGACCAAAGCGGCTGCCGTGGGCGATTGCGATATGGCAACAGTTCGGGAGAAACCCGCAGCTTGATCGAAATGGTCAGCCCATGAAATTCGTGAGACATGTGACCCCTCCTGCCGGTTGATCTGCAGAGTCTCTGAATAGTCCAACCAACGCTCCGATCCTGTTCTCAAGCCGACGTGCCTAGGCTGCCCAAGCAGTCCTCTGTAGTTCAGGTGCCCAAATCATAAGACGATCTCGCACAGAATATTCTTGGCCCGGCCTAATTCTCACGTGCACACGCTTAGAGACCACCGAAAGTCACACGAATCCAGATTCGGCATACCCCTGCTGTCACGATCGCAGTTCACACATCGGAGAATCGGGATTTTGATGTTCCTAGTTATCAAGCTGCTCAAACATTCCCGTATTTCGGTTGTTTGAATCTTGCCGTCGTTTCCGGAGCCGTGCATAGTTGGCGGGATTTCAAACACGAGATCTTGATTTTCCTATATGTTGAATCAGTCATTGAGAAAACTTAAGCTAGACAACTTTGAAGAGTTCGGCTACCAAACTAGGCTTGCATGTCGGGACACGGCTAGCGCGATCCAGATTTGCGGCCTGCATCTTCATTCTTATAATGATGCGTTGCAGCCGGAACTGTCGCGCCTAAACTCTGAGGTGCTTGCGAACCGGCATCGTGCCGCCGCTCTCCACGCTCATCTCTATGATCGCCCGATTCCGGTGAGTGACGCCGCAATGCTGACCCACGCGCTCGGGTGCCGGATTTTCTCGGCCCTCACGGCGCTGGTTTCGATCGCGTGCCTGGTTGGCAATACCACGACATTTGTCCTGCTCGGCTCTGGATTCCCGCTGAGTTTGGTGGGCGGTGTCGGCATCACCGCGCTTCCGCTTGTCGTTGGACACCTGGCCTACGAAAAGATTGTAGCGGGCCACCGGAGACTACAAATCGTCGTCATTGCAGTTATGGCGGTGCTCTGCTTTGGTGCTCTCATCAAACTCGGTGAAGCCCGCAGGGACATGGTTGACCGTGCCACCACGACCAGTGCCACGACATCCTACGTGGACGAACCCGCCGCGGACTCGCCCAATCCAGAACCAAAACCCAAAGACGATTCGGAATCGAGAATTCATGAGACCTTCGGTCAGGCGATGTTGTGGTTCATGATCGCAGCGGACATAGCTCTGGGCCTGCTCGTGGGGTTGCTCGTCCGGATGCATACCGATGAGGACTATACCGCTTGGAGAAAACTCAAGAAACTTCATGAGCTAGTGACGGTTCTGGAGAAGAGGATCTCTGAATTAGTCGCTTCAGTTGAAATCGCCAAGAAGCGCTGCATGGCAGGAATTCTGCGGGCAGAGAATACGCAGACGAAACGCCGTCCTCCGTACCACCAGGCGCTCACAATATTTTTTCTTCTTGTTGTTCTCTTCGGCGCGCGTGTGTCCTCAGCTCAGAATGTCGAACGCTATGAGGGCATCCTCATTGACACCAGCGGATCGATTTCCCGAGGCGGCACCACCAACGAACTCTTTCGCGAGTATCTGGTTTCGACCAAGAAGCTGCTCCTCACCGAGCCGCCGAATAGTCGCGTGTGGGTGTCGAGCATCTCGACGGACTCCTTCGGTGGAGTACACGAGATAGTAAAAGGGTGGACGCCCGATGCGCGAGGCGTCTTCACCGATGATCTGAACCGTGCCCGGCGAGCTTGCTACTCGTTTTGAGAAGAACTCCTCCGGAATGTCGCCTGAAGCACAGGGCACCGACATCATCGGTGGTCTATGGCACCTGAAAACCTTGTTCGAGTCGAATCCAAAATCTGACACGTCAGATGTTGTCTCGAAGACGATCTGGATCTTCTCAGACATGATGAACGAGACCAAGGATTTCCCGATGCCAGCTTTGCTTGAGATGGGGCCCGAGCAGATGCTGGAGCGTGCGAAGGCCAACGGACTGCTGGTTCCGCTGAACGGATACAAAGTGTACATCTACGGAGCATCCCCGAGCGGCCTTACGCCTCAAGCGTGGGTGTCTATTAAGAACTTCTGGACCATGTACTTTTCGGCTGTTGGAGCCGAACTGGACTTGTACTCGGCTGAGTGTTCGCCGCAAAGGTGATGCTTCAAATGCCTGTTGCTCCAAATTGTGTGTTGTACAACAATCAGTGACGGCAACAATTGTGAAGGCGGAGTGAAACCACATCCACTTGGGCACGAGAATAGTGTTTTTTGTTGACATCCACAAGTGCCGACGTGTAACGTCGGGCCAGTCAGCGAACGGGGTTTGCCGGGGGGCGACGGATTCTCAGTTCCGTCTGTGATCCTGATCGCTGCTTCCCACGAAGTGTCTATCAAGCTACGTCAACAGAATTTGGCGGCACGGATTGGTGTAGCAAAATCGTGCTAACCGTTCCAGCCAAGCATGCCGTCGGACCATTTTGTCAGGAGAAAGCACCATGCGCCGATCTTTCTACATCTTGCTCGCCATCGCGCACATAATCGTGCCCAGACTTGTTAGCGGCCAAACCCAACCTGCAAATGATCCTCAAGCTGTAGCCTTCGCGGCCCAGTCCATCACCGCAATAACTGGCGGTACGGGTATAAATGACGCGACGCTGACAGGAATTGTGACATGGACCATAGCCTCCGACACCGAGACCGGGTCAGTCACTCTACTGGCACTAGGTACGGGCGAGAGTCGAGTCGATCTAGTTTTACCTAATGGGACCCGCACGGAAATTCGAGATGCATCCACTGGAACAGCTCAAGGCAAATGGCTTGATCAGAGCGGAGCGTCCGGATTCTCCGCACCTGAAAATTGTATGACTGATGCTGTGTGGTTCTTTCCTGCACTGGGCTCCCTGGCAGCAGGTCCAAATGTCGTACTCTCCTACATCGGACAGGAAAGTCGGAACGGCGGTACCGTGCAACACCTCCAGTCATACGTCTACCAGACAAACCCGCTGGGGGTGAGTCCTAGCCCTCAGCAGCTCAGCACGATGGATATCTATTTGGACGCGACCACGTTGCTGCCCGTAGGCGTTACCTTTAATGCCCACCCTGACGATAGCCCCACCATCGACATCCCGATCGAGATAGATTTTGCAAACTACCAGATAATCGGCGGCCTCAACATACCAACACATATTCAAAAATACTTTCAGGGCACCCTAATAGCTGATCTGGCAATCTCTAGCGCTGCCTTCAATACCGGTATATCGCTGTCCAGCTTTGCAGTTAACTAAGTAAGAACTAAGGACAAACCATGAAATCTTCAGCGTGTTGTTTACTGGTTGTCGTCGTTGTGAGCGCGCTGGCTCTGCCAGCGTTTGGGCAGGTGACGACGGGAGTGCCGCCTTTTGGCAGCTACGGAGGAGGACCATTCGATGTGGTTAATCTGGGGAACTTAAACGTTCACTTTGCGGTTCCGGTCATCCATCGCAATGGTCGCGGGACTCCCTTTTTTTACAATTTCACGTATGACAGCTCGATCTGGACTCTCGTTACTTCCAGTGGCGTTACAACTTGGACGCCGGTCGGAGGGTGGGGGTGGCAGTCACAAACTAGCGCTGTCACAGGATATGTTCCCCCGCCCAAAAAACAAACATCGACGTGCACATGGTACGATGGGCTCGGTCACCCACATACGCAGACTTATTACATATGGACCTATTCTGGATTTGTTGATCCCCTCGGTACCTTTCATTACGTATCGCTTATCACAATCAGTAATTCGGGCCAATGCAACGAGGATGTCAGCTCGGACACGGAGATAACGAATGACGGATCGGGGTGGACAGTCACTGTCCCGAGCGGCCTGGTTACCTCCAGGAGCGGGGTAGGGTATACAGTACCTGTCGGAAGTTTTTCCGGTGCGGGAAGTGTCACTGACAACAATGGCAACCGGATAACGACCACTGACGGTGTAACGTTTTATGATTCGCTCAGTTCCCAGTCGCCTGTATTGACAATTTCGGGCAGCGTGCCGGCTGTAAACTACACCTACACAAGCCCAGGAGGATCGGCCAAGTATGTGATGAACTACAGTTCGTACAATATCAAAACCAACTTTGGATGTAGCGGCGTGTCGGAATACGCAGCGAACGGCATCTACCTTGTGAGCAGCATCACCCTGCCGGACCAAACGAAGTATTCCTTAACATACGAGTCTACGGTTGGAAGTTCGGGCTATGTTACGGGACGCCTAGCAACGGTCACACTACCAACAGGCGGCGAGATCCAATATGGCTACGGTGATACCGGGACGCACAATACGATCGAATGCGTCGACGGAAGTGCGGCAACGCTCACACGTGCTTTGACGCCGGGTGGCTCCTGGCAGTACACCCGAACCGGTTCCGGTACGCCTTGGACCACAACTCTCAGCGATCCGAATAGCAATCAAACCGTGATCAATTTCTCCAAGGATTCAGCAACGCATAATCCGACCCACAACCTCTACGAGACTCAGCGGGTCGTGTCCGATTCTACCGGCACACTCTTGACCACACTGACGTGTTACAACACGAATACGACCAACTGCTCAACCGCACAGGTGTCATCCCCAATCAGTCAGACTGATGTGACACTGGAATACCCGAATAGCGGCCAGCAGTCCAAGATGGAGACGAAATACAACACATCGACCGGTCTCGTCACGGACATTTTTCGATATGCTTATGGCCCTTCGGCCCCTGGCAGCCTGCTGCAGCACACTGCGATCACCTACGCCAGCCTAACAAATAATATTTCCGACCATCCGGCGAGTGTCATCGTCGATGACGGAACCAATACTCTTTCGAAAACAACTTACTCGTATGACGAGACTGCCTACGCGCTTCAACCCACAACCGGTACGCCCCAACACAACAACCCGGCAAATGGCTCGCGTGGAAATGCAACGTCGATTGCTTCGTACAGCAGCGCATCTGCCAACCTGACTCGGCACTTCTATTACTATGACACCGGTGGCGTCTATAAGGCTGTCGACGTTAACGGGGCCATAACGACTTATAATTTCAGCGATGCAACCTCCTCGTGCGGCAACACCTTCCCCACTTCGGTCACGTTGCCGATTACTGGACTCTCGACTTCAACCACCTGGAACTGCGTTGGTGCGGTTGCCACGCAATTTACCGGCTTGAACGGCAGCAGCGACGTCGGGAAAGTGACCTACAGCGATCCAGGCTACTGGCGGCCGTTCTCCGTCACGGATCAGGCCAACAACGTTACCAACTTCTCCTACACACCTGCCGGGACGGGCACTCCGACAAGCGTCGAGAGCTCCATGGTATTCAATGGCACCTCGGTTTCCGAACACTTGTCTACTCTGGATGGATTCGGGCGAGTCTACCTGTCCCAGCAACAGCAAGGCTACAACAACAACAGCTACGATACCGCTCAGATCAACTACGACAGCGTCGGGCGGCCATACCAGGTCTCGATGCCGTTTGTGGGAACAAAAAGTCAGGGCAGCAGCGCAACAGTCACGACAACCAGCTACGATGCTCTGGGGCGCGTCACCAAGACCTTGGACGCAGGCACCGGCTACGTAAGTTATGTGTATACACAGAATGACGAGCTTCAGATCGGTGGTCCCGCACCGACTGGCGAAAATCTGAAGCAAAAGCAGATGGAATACGACGCCTTGGGAAGGCTTACGAAGTCCTGCGCCATCGGCAACGGATCGACTACGTTATGTGGTCAACAGACGGGCTCCTTGTACGGAATAACCACTTCGTACGCGTACACAACGTCAGCGGGAAGTACGACAGTCACCGCCACGCGAGGTTCTCAGACTCGCTCCAAGATCTTCGACGCGATGGGCCGCATGACATCACAGACGACGCCCGAGGCCGGGTCGACGACATACCTCTATGACTCCGTCAGCGGCTCTGGCTGCGGTAGTCAAAACTTTGCGGGCAAGCTGCTAAGAATTAACTTCGCTAATGGGAATTATAAGTGCTTCACCTACGACAGTCTGGGCAGAACGTACACAGCCGATGGATTGGTTTCTAGCGGGACAGCAGGAACCCAATACGGCTACTGCAGTCGTTTTCGCTATGACAGCACTGCAAACCGCTTCTTGACCCAACCTTCAGGTTCAACCTTCACGAACATCTCCGGCAGACTCATGGAAGCGGAAACTGACAACTGCTCTAGTGGATCGGGGCTTGTTACCTATACCGACGAATGGTTCTCCTACGACAAAGACGGACACATGACCGACATGTGGGAACTCACTCCACACTCAGGGACGTATTACCACGCAAAGGCGGCTTTCTTTGGAAACGGCGCCATCAACACACTCCAGCTCGTCAACCCCAGTCTCTATACGTTGACGTACGGAATCGACGGCGAAGGCCGGTGGAGCACGCTGAAGGAAGGCGCGTCGCAGAGTATCGTAAGCGGTCCCACGTCGATGTATAACGCCGCTGGCCAGCCGACCGAAATCGACCTGACCGGGACAGATAAAGACCTGTACATGTACGACCCCAACACCGCGAGGATGACCAACTGGGCGTTCCATGTCGGCAGCAGCAGTGAGACTACGGTTCTGGCGTGGAGTCCGAACAGGACGCTCAAACAGTTGGCGATCACAGACGGGTTTAACTCGGGCGGGACGCAGACGTGCAATTACAATCCCGCGGCGGCGACCGGCACCGGATACGACGATCTTGGCCGACTGGTTGGAGCGGACTGCGGATCGGGCGGATGGGGGCAAACATTCAGCTACGATCAGTACAGCAACCTTACGAAGGCGGTAATCTCGGGCCGGAGTGGACTCACGTGGAACCCTGGGTATAGCGCATCCAATAACCACTACGCTTTGTCAGGCACGACCTACGACAATAGCGGAAACGTCACGAAAGACCCCTTCCACTCCTACACCTGGGACGGCTACAACAAGATGGCATCCGTGGACTCCTCGACCTGCGGGACGAACGGGGAGTGCATCACCTACGACGCAATGGGCCGAGCCGTGGAAATCAGCAACGGTAGCGCCTACACCGAAATCTGGTATACGCAACTGGGCAAGACAGCCTACATGAACGGCAGCACCATCAACTATGCCTACGTGCCGGCTCCGGGCGGAGGGACGGCGCTCATTTCCGGGAACGCAAGCAGCTTCTCCTATCTGCATAAAGACTGGCTGGGAAATTCCCGCATCACCTCTGACGTAAATGCGCGCACCGTGACCGCCGATCAGGCCTTCGCTCCCTACGGAGAAATCTACGACAAGTTCGGCTCAACGGCCACGAAGTATCAGATGTTCACCGGCGACACGCAGGACGTGGTCGCCGGAATGATGGACACTCCGAACCGCGAATACAACAGCGCCGCCGAAGGCCGCTGGCTCTCGCCCGACCCGGCTGGCGCGGGCTGGAACCAGTATGCCTACTCCACAAACCCGAACAGCTTTATCGATCCGACCGGACTTCAGCAGTGTGTAGGCCCGATGGCTTCTTGCTTCCACGGCTCGAACACGAATCCAGGACAAAGTTTCAGCGGATCAACCGGCTCCGGCGTTTACGTCGCCTCCAACGGAATCCTGTCATCCGCGCCTAGTTTTGGTACGGTGGGCGCCGACTCAGGCGCAAATTGCAGCCAGGGCTGTGTCACGGCAACCGCGATTAACACCCTTGTTATTGATGGACAGAATACACTGGTCGGAACCGTCGGGCCGGGGCCGGGCTACGATCTGACTGATTTGAGCGTTGCAGACGCTTTAGCTGCCTACTTTCAAGCAAGGGGCGCTACTATAGCAGTGCAGCCCCTCAATTTCGGATTTTCGACTTCTGTCCAAAGCGGCGTTATACAAGTCGATAACCATGCTCAGGTTTCGGTAGTGGTACCGCCCGGCGTTGGCGGTGCCATTGGCGTGGGTGTGAATGGTCCTACAGACGATCAACAAGTTCTTGCGGAACCGAGTATTGGGGTGGGAAAATTTATTAGCATTGGCACAGACGTCGTGATGGATAGCGCAGGGAATGTGTATTTTCAAGGAGCCTTCATCTCTTTAGGTGCGTCGTGGCCGCCGTCGCCCGCTAGTGTTTCATCGCCATTAAACAACTTCGGACCGAGCAACGGGGGTATCAACATATGGCCTATCGGAGAAGAGTGTGGTGCTGCATGTATGTTCTGAAAGGCCTACCGTCGAGAGAGAAGAGAACGCGAGAATTGTAGGTTTAACCAAACTGACAACGGGATTACAAACTCAAACGGAAACATGCCCAAAGACCCTTTTGTCAGTATGGGTGTTCTTGTGCCTGAGTGCGGCGTTGGCCTGGACAGTGTGGCTTTGGCCTATTTCGAATCGGTTCTTCTACATAGCTTTCGGGGGTTGGCGGGTCAGTTTCCCCTTAAGAGATTTAAAGCTCTCAATCGGGAACTCGTTGCCAGGTCTCCTCGCACTTGCATGGGCACGCTGGGATGGAAGAGAGCCGTTCCAGGATGCGTTGGCCAGCATATTTGGGTGGGGAACCAAACTCAGATGGTACGTTCTTGCAATCGCGCTGCCTACCGGCATATTTCTAGCATCCATGGGCGTGGTGCTGATACTTTTCTCCGAGAATCCCCGTAGGCCACCCGGGACACTGCTGCTGGGCTGCCTAGTAGCACTACCGTTCGCGCCAGTATGGGAAGAAATAGCGTGGAGAGCCTTCGCCTTGAGAAGGCTCCAATGTCGTTATTCTCGGCTCTTGTCCACCTTAATTATAGGGGTTTATTGGGGACTATGGCATATACCGTTGTGGGTGTTAACGGCGACCTACCACACAGCTCCGTTTTTGCTAATCTATTGTGTAAATCTTGTTGCATGGTCCGTTATCTTTTCTTTCTTGTACGACCGAAGCGGGCAGAGCCTGCCAGTTACGATTCTTCTCCACTCGACAATTCTTATTGTGCAAAACCTCGTATTTTTCGCAGTTATCCGTGGCACGATCTATATCTTTCCAATCGCAGCGGCGTTGTCCGTGTGCTTGGCCGCAATTCTTGCCAGAAGACTGAGAGATAACCAGTTTGTCTCTCTCCACCCGAAGGATGGCCTGGCGAGTTCTATAAAAGGGGATGTCAAGTAAAAACACTTTACCCTTCGCAGGGAGGTTTTGTTTTTCTTGGCATCCAGCCCCTGCCGGCAGCTCCGATAGAGCT
>WNFI01654558.1_pt1 | contig 17241 bp, 17 predicted proteins | sample 5400471 | NCBI WGS metagenome assembly WNFI01 (sample SAMN13153348, study PRJNA577476) | soil metagenome | isolation source: 100 cm saprolite on Douglas fir-dominated hillslope | place: USA:California | collected 2013-09-17 | reverse complement strand
CAACAATAGTGGTTGAAAATAATGATATGTGTGCCTTGTTTCAAGCTCAGACATAATGTCTGAAGGTGTATCTTTGATTATATGACCAACTATAGCCAACTATTCCCTGATCTCACTGTGATTTTATTTTCCATGTTAAAAGCTTGAAAAGCATTGCAATGTTATCTCTATTTTAAAGTGGGCATATCTCCATAACCACTGATTCAAATTATATGAACTAAACTCCATTAGAAAGCCAAGAAAGAGTACTTTACTTTCTCTTTGTAATGCTAAGTGGGAGTTCCACACTGTAATGCACCACACTGCAAATAATCCAAAATAGCCAAACATTGCAACACTTTCCAAGCTCACTGTACATCTATGTACTAGCCACATGTGTACAAAACTGTACAGTTCCTAATGCATACAGAAACCAACCAAAATAAAAAGGCAATTCCAGCACTCTAGTGAAGCATGCCCACTTCACACAAATCTAATGAGCCAAGTAAAACAAAAACCCTAAAGTGGAGGGCAACAAAGGTTGTCAAGGCAAATTCACCAAAAAAAAAGAAAAGAACATGACCTACCGATGATGACACTAGTTCCATTGCATTGACACAGATGACAGTGCCTGAAACACTTGACATTGACACCAATGAATTGACACTTATCATTGACAATGATACATGTGAAGAGAATGCTGATGCCAAACTGAGTACTCCATCATCTATACCCTAAGAAGATCTACTCATATTACTTCTATCAGAGTGGTTGAAAAAAGATTGGAACACACCCATTTATGCTTTCTTCCAGCCAATTCCAAGTATTGATCATGACAATGGGTGATGCTTTCTTGAATTCACTTGTGCTACAAAAGGCTGTAAAAAGAAAATACATTGCTACTTGGACAAGGACTCCAACTCAACAAGTAATTTATGAAAGCACATGAAGCAATGCTGGGGAGCAGAAAGTGTTGCAGCTGCCAATGACACAAAGAACATATTAGAGGCTCATGCCTCTATTACTAGCCTAGTTTTGAAAACTGGATCAATTATAGCAATATTTGAGAGAATTGAAAAGTCCAAGGTAACTTACTTGCATCAACAATACACAAAAACTGAAGCAAAGTTTGTTACCCCCTAATAATAAGTAAGAATTGAGCCACTAACATGTTACTGGTAGGGCTAAGATCATTTGCTGGGTTTCTGAAAGTGCCTGGCCCTTTGATATTGTGAATAACCATGGCTTTCAATCCCTGATAAAAATAGGGCAGCCAGGCTACTATATACCATTTCCTTCAACAGTATCCTATGACATTTGAATGGTATTTGTACACACATGCTGGAGGATTGCTACTGTGCTACAGGTGAGTAAAAGTATTCAATGCTGAGCTTAATAGTGGACTTACCAAAGTTAAGGAATACAAAGGCAAACTGAATTTTGCAACAGATGCATGGATATTCCCCAATTACAGGGCATTTATTGCTCTTACTGTTCATCTGGAACAGAAGAGCTGGCCACTATGCATCGTACTAGACATTATTGAACTTGCAAAGGTACTTATGCACCTAAAATCCAACAGGTTTGATTGCTAATGACCTTGTAGTCCCACTCTAGGCTCAACTTGGCAATAGTGTTTGCAAAGGTTGTAGGGGAATTTGGAATTGCAGAGAAGGTAAGCATTGAAATGATTTCTAGATAACAAAATACTAACCTAGGTGTATAGATCCTAAGCATGACTTGTGATAACATGTCATGCAACAATATAATAATCATTAAGCTTGCTAAACTGCTGCCAAGCTTCTCTGAGGTTGGCCACACATGATGCTTTTTACACATTGTCAATCTGGTTGCAAAATCAATTCTTAGACAATTTGATATACAGAAAAAACAAGATGATAGACACCTTGATGAGACAGAACAGGACTTGTGCTGGCTAGTGGGTAATGTTGATCTTGAAAATGAATGTGCCAAGAAACTGGTGGAATAACATCAAATCAATGGTGAGATACACCTGGGGGACAAAAGTGATGATAATGTCAAAAGGTGGATTGATGAGATGATATTGCTGTCACCAGCTGAACGTGAATGAGTTGAGGATGATATTTGTCCAGTAAAACTGGTTCTAGTTAAGGTGAGCTATCACCAACATTAACAAGGAAGGAATAGTATACTTATATGCTTGCAGCTCTGGAAGATTGCTTTCAAGGTGATAAACTCATCAACACATATCCTGCCATTATGGTGAAGACTGCTAGAAGAGCTGATGATAAGAGATCGAATCATACCTTGTGATGTGACAATGCTTTGGAATTCAACCTATGACATGTTGGATTTTTCCCTAAAATATCGCAAGACAATTGATCTCTTGACAGCAGACAGGCAGAATGAGCTCTGGAACTATGAACTGAGTGAGAGAGAATGGACCATTGCCAGGCAATTGTGTGATGTCCTCAAGGTATGTAATGTATGTCAGCAATCCATGGAATACTGAGTTATCAAGTCATCATTGCACCAAGGTGTTGAAGGATGCGACACTATTCTTCTCATGTTTAATGCCCAACTTTGCTATAGTTATCCCTGCCATGGACTTTATCAATGACAAGCTCATGGCCCATGCTTATGATCAATCCCTTTCTCCAGCCATTAAAGCATCTCTCAAACTTAGGATGAAGATAATGAACCACTATTATTCACTCACAGACTTGTTGGAGGTATACCACATCATAATGGGTATGTGGCCCATGTTCTCATTTGCAAGCTCTTCTCATTCCATGCCAATTAGTTTTACACCCATGTTATAAGCTTACATACTTCAAAATGGCTGGCTGGGAACAAGAATGGATTGATATAGCAAAGGAATTGGTACATAATGCATTCGAACAATCTTATAAACAGGAAGACACCCAAGATGAAGGCAAACTCACTCTGGCCATGTTAAACCCTGGAACAAAGGTATGAGCAAATGGCCTTAAATTAAACCCAGTATAACTAGATGTTTCAGTTATTGGCACTCCCAAATGTATTCAACAGCCTCCCTTCACTCAGTGCCCCTACCCAACATGAGTTACATGACTAGCTTGACAGGTACCTTAGCACAGACCCTGAAGCAGTCAAAGATGTGTTAATGTGGTGGCATGAACACCAAACAATGTATCCCCACCTCTCATAGATGGAATTGGATTATTTGGAAATTCCAGGAATGTTGTTTCACTCTCTAAATAAAAGGCCTTTATTAACTTGAACATCTTACCAGCAACATCTATCAACATAGAGCAAATATTCAGTTGTAATTGCCTTGTTCTATCTCATGTCCATAGTTAGCTATCTGCATAGTCAACTTGGGCCCTAATCTGTTTGGGATCTTGGAGCCTACTGAGAATATGCCTATGGTGTGATGATAAGCTTTACATGTGTGCAAAATGTTAACTCAAAACAAAAGTGACCCATGGCCTGTAACCTGTGGGTTGTGGGTATAGATAAGGGCAGGTATGGGTATGGGTCAGTGTGAATATACCCACAGGTTACCCATGCCAATGCCTACTAATAAATGAACATTAAATCTAATAGTTGGAATAAAAGTTAAAAAGTACTCACCTTCAAGAGGTCACTCAGTTGTTGGATTATTTCCCATTCATGCACCTTAATTTCATAGAGATATAGCTTCATTTCCTGATGTCAGTAATTTTGTTGACAGCCTTTTTGTACTAGTAGATGAAGTCAAGCATGTCATTTGTTGTGTTCCAATGGATACAAATGTCCTGGGTATCACCTGGGACTCAAGCAAAAGGGCCTTGAGAATATGGTACCACTGAGAAAGGGCAATTACACTAGAGTTCTTGATTGCATATGTAAGTTTGCAAATCTGTGGCATGTCTACTGGTTAGCTAATACTATACAACACTTGCTTGCTTATTGCTTACCTTTGTCAACACAAACCATATTGGCTGCATATTGTGATCAAAATTGACCACCATTTCCTGTATCATGTTATCCCTCTCATTGATCCACCCCTTGTCATTGTCATGCCTGGGAGCTTTTTTCTCTATTCCTTTATTCTCTTCTTTGGCCTATATCTCTAGCTCCTCTGCTTCAATGTTACTGGCCAACCTGAGTAACTCATTATGAGTTCTTTCATTTGTGATGTCCAACCTTTGCCTGGGCACATTGAACTGCTGCATTATACTCTTTACTACCAAGCTGAGGATGTGTGTGAAGCAGCATGCATGATTCAGAGCCCCAGGGAAATTGACAAGTTGTTTTTTCAAGATCGTTGATCATCTTGTCATTACTAGTCACATTGTCACAAGTTATGAATAGTATCTGATATTAGATCAGATTAGATACAGTATGATTTTTCTTTTTTGGGTGCACCTTGTTGCTGATACCAAAGTCTTTTAGGACTTTTGCAAATGTCACTGCAAGTTATTTTCTGTATGTGAATGTGCACACTCCACAATGTCAAGAAGAAGGGTCTTGGCAACCCCATTTACCTCAAAGTGTGTGGTCATGGCAATGAATGCTTGGCCATTAGGGGAGGTCCATGTGTAAGTTGTAAAGTTCAGGCTACCATTATGTGCCTGTGCTTCATATTAGCACTGGTTTGAGTTATACAGTAAATAACTTCACCTTTAGCTTAGCTGCCAGATGTGATCGTGTGCTGATAAACATATGCTTCACATCTTGGGCAATGGTCACAAGTGATAGCAGTCAATACTCTAGACATCTAGTCTTTATCAAATCCCTGAACCCACAATCCTTCACTATTATGAAAGAGTGCTTGCTCTTGGAATCTAGCAAATGATTTCAACCCTGCAGAGTCTATTGGACATCAATTCCAAGGGATGTAGCACAAACAATATATCTTGTCTCTGTGTATGTGTGCTAATAATGTGAATAGGTTACCTTTTCTTTTCTAATGTTTTCAAAAGCTTTAATGATGCTTCCATTTTCCTTTAACCTGAACTTGGCCAAAACAGTGCATGCCCCATCTAAGTCTTTTGTATTACCAGTAGCACTGATGGCTTTATCCCCCCAACACATCTTCACATGCTGATATAGACTACTTGTTGACTTCATGTCACCTGTATCAAGAAACCAATGCACATCATGGCTATGCTTCCCTTTTGCAGTGAGAAACTGCACATTCGAACATGTGCACTTAATGGCTGTCGACATATTCAATGAGAGATGCATTTGAAAAAGATATAGATTGGTGAAGTCCATTCCTTTGCAAGACAATCTGGTAATAAAACATACTCAATTCTGCCTACACACTTTCAGCTGGCTTCTCTGGTATGATGTTGGATCCATCATTAACAATCTTACACATGATGGTATCATTGTCATTGTCATCATTACCATCATTACCACTGTTGAGAGAACTTGTACCATGAGATGGTGCTGAGAGAAATAAGTCATCAGGGTGAATAGTATGTTATATAATATGAAGACAATTGCATACTCAATTCTGCCTGCATACTTTCAGCTGGCTTCTCTAGTATGATGTTGGATCCATTACTAATAATCTCACACATAATGGTATCATTGTCACTGTCATCATTACCATTATTACCACTGTTGAGAGAACTTGTACCATGAGATGGTGCTGAGAGAAATAAGTCATTAGGGTGAATAGTATGCTATATAATATGAAGACAATTGCATACTCAATTCTGCCTGCACACTTTCAGCTAGCTTTTCTAGTATGATGTTGGATCCATCACTAACAATCTCACACATAATGGTATCATTGTCATTGTTATCATTACCATTATTACCACTGTTGAGAGAACTTGTACCATGAGATGGTACTGAGAGAAATAAGTCATCATTGTCATCATTTTCTTCAGCATCTGTAGATTCTATGTCTGATGTATTGTGTATGGGGGCATGTAATATTAACATGAGCAATATATTGACAACTACCTGAGTCTTTTTTGCTTGTCAGACATGTGTGTTTTGAAGGACCTGGTCTTCCTCTTTTTGTTGGATGGGCTTGTCCAGCCTCCCTTGCTTTTTTGGTCAAAATTCATTTCCAAGGCCCACTTACTGGCTCAAAGGGAGACATGTCTCATAGCATGGGATAGAGACAAAGGGAGAAACACATGATAAGATTGATACCAAAGAGTGAATAATAATGCCATCTTTGAAAGGAGGCAGCTTAAATACATTTTGAGTCCCTACTAAGAGATCAAGACCAATAATAAGGAGTGTCATAAGCATGTGGTATTGGTGAGGAAAAGGGTAAATGGGTCATTATTATACTGGATGGATAGGAAAATTGTAAGAGAATATAAGAGAAATGTTAGCAAAAATGGAGAGAAATATATTGAGGAATGTACTGGAGCATACTTGTGCTATGTGGCTGTAGCTAAAAGTCAATCATTGTTGCCTAAAGTACAAATAAAGAGAAAACAGATAAAGAGAAAAAGGGAAGTCAAGAGGCTGTGAGAGTGGGAAAGTGTGTGATTTGTGTGTAGTTATCTTGCACTAGTGATTGAATGGAGAGAGAAAGAAAAATGGTAAGAGACAAGATAAGAAATACAGATGGCAAAATGAATGCATGGCTGTTTTCTCTTCAATCCAGGTGTGGACTTAGGATAATTCTTACAGCATGCAATGGAATGGGGATATCTAGACTCTAGAACTAGTATTACTATAAGCTTATTAAAGCCAATATTAGAGCTAATTGAATTATATATAAATAGTTGCTTGGATCAAAAAGTTGTTTTAAGTGACCCATAAGCATTTAGGAAGATCTATTCACATAAATATGTTTATGATTTTACAGAATTTTTCTAAGGAGTTATCACTATTTGTTTAAAATAATAAGTTTAAGCTAGCAGCCACACTAGTTTTAACTATAAATAATGCCTATAATACCTTGATATAATGGGTCAATTTAGTTAATAATATTATGTACTTGATATTCTAAATTTTATAAGTTATCTAAATGGCAATATCTTGTAAACAAGACCTAACAATGTTAAAAATAGGTGAAAAATAGGGGGAAATAGGGCTTTTAGTTGACTTTCTGCAAATTTATTAGTATTATATCACTTATATTACCATATATTACTAATTACAAGATCCATCTCAGCCATTTTCCAGATCTGGAACCCATTCTAAAAAGGGTAAATACCATGACAAATATTATAGAAGTCAAGTGCTATAAGTTTGGAAAGAGTTGCCATTTTGGCTTGCTTACACCTGATTTGGGCTTATTCTACACTCTATTACCCCTATGCAGACATTTGGCCTGCTGGGATAAGAATTTGTCTCTATTTTAGAAATACCACTTTAACTATTTATGCCAAAAAACTGATCAAATGGATACACAAGAAAGAATCACTCATATCTCTTTATATAATTATTCTATTACCCTGTATAGTATAGTATTACAGAGCTGTGATTAAGGGCTTTTAAACAAGCCTAAATACATGACTTTAACCCTACTATTTCTTGAGATATAGCTAAAATATTGAGAAAGTGCAAAATACTTAATCAGTTTTTTAAGGCACTATGGGCCCATTTAGCAACAGGTTTAAGCCCAGGATTAGGATTTTGGGGTTTTCTGGCAGTGACTGGGAGTGACTTGTGTGACAGCGGTTGTCCCAGGTGACATAACATAATATTGGTTTTTTGGCATTTGCCAGACAATCACAAGGTGTATGATGTGTGATGCATATGACTACCAGTTTGACTTGGGACTCAGGAGTGGTCGGAATTATGACATACCATTCTTCTTGTCGTACCACCACCATGCAGACTTGCTCCCACTCCCACTCAAGTAGCCCTCCTTGTTGTCTTCCTCCTTCAGTTTCTCCTAGTTTATCTGATAATAGTCATAGTGCCTCTAGTAGGGCATATTGGACTGTGCGGGAGGAAACTGCGCTCGTCGATTTCCTTGTGAACTACCCTGACAAGCCCAATGGCATGATGTTCAAGGACAAGGTTTTCTGAGAGGCGGCATTGGCGATCCAGGGTCTTCATGCAAAAGGTGCTGTGAAGAGTATGTCTTTATGCAAGACTAAATTCAAGAACATATGTATTTCTTCTTTCGTATGTGTTTGATCTGTATTCTGACTGGCATAACTAGCTGAAGGCCACATATAATGTCATCACTTCATTGAAGTCAAAGTTGGGGTTCGTGTGGAGTGATGAGAAGAGAATAGATATGATGGGGGATATGGGACCAGAGTGGAGTGTGCTGGTTGCGGTACGTGTGCATTAATCTTATCTGTCAATAATATCTGATTGTTATTAGAGTGACCCATGCTTTAGGCAGTTCACCAAAAAAGGCTGGCTGCACTATGAAGAAATGGAGAAGTTGGTGGGGTTGAAGGCGAAAGGCAAACGTGCCTTTTATGGCTCAATATTTCCGGGATCCACCTCCAATGTGGCATCATTGTTATCATCTACTCAGATCAACATTCCATTGATGGGTTCTGCCTCCTCTTCTTCCAAGCATAAATTGTCTGCAAGGCCCTTTTTGACCTTAAACCCCATAAGACACGGCCACCATCATCACCATTACCCCCACTACCAGCATCGATATTGCCTCCATCTTCTACTATACCTCTATGTTCAGCCATGGAGGAGGCAGTCACATGATTCCAGAAGTTTTTCTGAAGAGCCAAAGAACATAACAACCATTGGCTGACAGAGGTCCAGGCATTTTGTATGGTCCACATGTTCCAGAATGATGAGAAGATGGCTAGGTTTTTTCTTTCTGTTATTGATGACTCTGATCTGGGTGTTGATGAGGGAGTGATGCGCTTATGGGTCGGTGATCAGCTAGGGCTGGTGCAGCTTTGATGTGTGGATGGGCACCAATGCTGACTTGTTGTTGTACTGTGATGTATACTCCCCATTCCTCTCTGCCACCAATAAATGAAATTTCTGCCAAACGATCAACTACAAGTACTACTCATTGGGTGCTGCATCACCCTCAAGATAGTGTTGATATTGCTCCCACATGTTGTGCACAATCCCATTTTGCCTCTTGTTGGCTTGAGCTACCTCATTTGGTGTCACCACATTCTTTCTCAATCTCCCAGCAGACCCAAGATGACGACCCATTTCAAAGTCAACCAGTTGGTCATCATACATGCAAATCTCCTGGGGGTTATATTGCCAGATGAAGTTGTGAATCACCATAAGGGCAGGTGGAATGAGGGCCTGAGTATCCATATCATACTCTGGTGGATGCTGGAGGATTTCAAAATGCTGCTTGAGAACCCCAAAGATCTGCTCGATGACATTGCAAGCCGATGCATGATGCAGATTAAACAGTTCCTTGGGGTTGCATGGACTTGGATGAAATGTTAGTGAGAACTTTGATAAGTGAAACCCACTTATGCATTATTGGCACGATCCCATTCTGACAAATGGTACCACACATTTCACTAAGGGACAAGCAGTGCATCTGACAAGGCAAAGCCAGCATCTGCAAGGTAATACCTATCCCTTGGGATGTAGAAATTGGTTTGACAGGCATCATTGAAAAGAATGGAGTCATGTGTGGATCCCTCCCAACTGGACAAAAAGTATGTGAAGCGAAGATCAAAGGAACATGTAGCAAGGCAGTTTTGAGTGGGCACACTCTTGCAGTTCCTTGACATATCAAGGTCTGTGGCAGATACGTGCAGTGGATGTGGGTGCCATCTATAGCACCCAAAGCATGGTCGAAGAATGGGGAAAACTTGGGTGAGCTTTGAATTTCTGGAGGAGTGGGTGAATTGGCATCAGGGAGATGCATGTATGTTGTGTAGAAGAGGGGTGTTGCAAATGCTTGTAAAATGCGTTTAAAATACCTAGATAGATACCTGTTAGAGACAATTAAAAGGTGTCATTAATACTTACTTGGTAATCATGGCTGTTGACTGCTGAAACTGCTCTACAACATGAGTGCAAGATAGTTCTGTGACCATAGTGTAAAGGAAAATTGAGAGTTGCTCTTTGATTGAGACATGGTGTGATGACTGGAGACCAAGCATTTGAAGGGCTTTGACAAGGAGAATAAATGTACTCCGATATACACCAAGCTCATTCCAAATGCATTCTGGATGCCCAGTGAGTAGCTCATGTATCCAGCCTGCTCCGGAGAGAGAAGATGTGTGATAGGAAACAGGGGGAGAGCACAAGGCAATGTAGTGCTTCAGGAAAAGGCCTGTGAGCCAGATGGCAAGATCTGTAACCCGAAAAAGGGCATTGGCATGTGGTGGTAGTACCACCTGCCCATTATGTTGTGGTTCTGGCTGGTTATGCTGTTGGTTTTGTTGATTGTCAGACATGGCAGGAGTAGACTAAAAAAATTTCCCCCCAAAGACTCCCAAGCACTCCCAAAACCTGATAGTCACATGCATCATGCATCATACACCTTGTGATTGTTTGGCAAATGCCAAAAAATCAATATTATGTCATGTCACCTGGGACAACCACTGTCACACAAGTCACTCCCAGTCACTGCCAGAAAACCCTGAAATCCTAATCCTGGGCTTAAACCCATTGCTAAATGGGCCCTATATATATTTTAGCCATAAGAGCTTCCAGGCAGCTTAGAATATATTTAGCCTCTGCAGTACATTGCACAAATATTTTGTTCATTGGATATTTGTATGATTACACTGTTTGCCACAATGATAACATAATCATTAGATTTATTATTGTCTTTATTAGCAAGCAAGGGCTGTGTGACCATTGAATCCTTGGGACATAGTCACAGAATTTTGTTTATGGTTTATATAATTCCATATTTTCTAGTCCCAAATATATATTAGTGCAATATATATTTGAGTGCTTGTGTAGTTTTGCTGTATAGGAGGCCAGATTTTATATATGGCATAAATATATCAGGTTATGTAGTATCTGCTATAATTATTTCTCCCCTTGTTTTCTCTAAGATTATTTCCCTATATTTGGTTTTTATTCTGTTTTTGTTCTGCTTTTTATATCATATGTTATATTATCTTTTATCTATACATTATTAGCCATGGCAAGCATTTGACATTTTTCTTCTGGAACCATGCCTTGGCAACCTTGCACCAATGCTTCAGGTCATTATTTTGCTGGAAGATAACACCCAATTTCCTGGTTCGCCTCAAATTAAGGTCCTTTAGGGTTCTGAGATAGTGGTCATTAAGGATTTGAACATAGTCTGGCCTGCACATGATCCCCTTGATTTGATGAAGTCTTCCCATGCCCTGTCTAGTGATGCATCCCTATACCATCAAGTGGCCTGCACCATGCTTGATGTTTTTCTTGGTGAAACAAGCATCCAGGGCCTGTCTAGGCTTAATCCAGCAATATTGGCAGCCATTTGACTTGAAGAGCATGAATTTGGACTCATCCAAAAATATGACCCTTTTCCAATCCTTGACAGTCCACCTAGCATGCTGCATTGCCCATAACCTCCTCTTCTCCTTATTGGCTAGGGAAATGTAGGGCTTTGACCGTCAAACATGGCACAACAGCCCTTGTTCCTTGAGGTGTCTGTGAATCATGCAGGCAGACACTTCAGAGAATGCCTTCTTTTGGACTTTAGTCACATTGGCTGCCTCCACTCATGACAGCTTCTAGGCAGCCATTTGGCACTCTCATATCTCCATTTTGCATGGGTGACCTGTTTTTGGGTTTACATGGTAGACATCACCAGATTTCTTGAAGTGCTTTAGGATTCTGGAGATAGTGGTGTGGTGAATGCCTATAGACTTGGCAATTTCTTCCTGGGTTTGTTCTTGTCTCCGGCAATTGATAATGCAAGATACTTTGGATGGAGTAGTGTAGGTCATTATGGGAAGAATGTGTAGTCTAGGCAATATGAGTGGTGTAAAGGGTGTTGGCGGTCAAAAATGCTTGTCTGCTTATATAACACTCAGTGACAAAAGTAATGCATGGTGCATTCTGCAGTATAACTACTCTTACACACTAAACTTTACTTTACTCCCCCATATGAGTGCTTATTTTGTATGTTAGGATATATGTGCATCTAGATATACCAGTATTTTTATGGGTTGATATGTAAAAATTTGAAAATGCAGTCAATCATTGTGCAGTCAAATCATGTGCGATACTTTTGTTGGCCACTATAGCAGTCATCCTTCCCAAAGGTGATGAAGATATAGCCATTTATAGCTAGAGCAGAGATAGAGACTAAGCAACCTACACTTTATGGAATATAGAAGGCATTCCTGAGCCATAATTTGTGACCAGAGCCAATGCTATCATGAAATTTGCAAAACTATGATTTGGGATGTTTGACTCTGCTGGAACCTAGATCTAATGATTGGTGTGATCAGGCCTAATTATACTCCATATATAGTCTATTACTATGATTATGAGATGTCTGGCATGGTCAGGCTTGATCAGGCTACATATGCAGTTCTTTGCTATAATTGAGCAGACATCCAGCATGGTCAGGCCTGAACATGCTATATACTATTGAGACAGACCACTCTAGCAACATGGATCGGCTCCTAGACTTATACTGTACATAGTAGTAGTTATCGAGTGCTGCCAAGTGCTCCAATATATCTATTGCTTTAAACTACTTCCAGTTGCTCCCTATGAGCTCCTGAGGTATTTGGACAGCTTCCTAATAGCTGCCTTTAGCTGCCTAACAGTGGTGTATAGCTGCCTTTAGCTGCCTATAGCTGCCTTCACTATATGTGCCTCAGTAGCTACAGATGTGTTGATTGCTAATATATTTATCAGCAGCTTCTATTCATCAGTGTGCCATAATAGTTTTTCCACCTGCCTATCTTATTACCTATAAGATTTCATACTACTAGTAGCTTATTGTTTTACCTTCTTCTTATTGTCTTAGCTACTGACGATTCTTGTAGATCAGGCACACTTGTTAATGTATAAGTAGCATAACTTGTATGCCTTAGCACCCCAGTTCTTACTGACTAGTCTGCATGCTTAGACAAGTATTTACTTCTCTAATACATAGTTCTTACTGACTGGTCTGTGTGCTTAGCTGCCAACCAACTTTTACCTTACTGCACTTCAACAGGTTATGGGCCCTGCCCTCTACAACTTTTGAACAAGATTATCACTACTGCTCACTGCCTTCTTTTCCAATCTGTGAGCCTCTACTCCCTCTCATTCCTTTCCTCTTGGTAGCTGCTATGTACCATGGGATAATATACTGCTAAGGCCTATGTCAGAACCTAACATGTTCTTGCCTGAGATGCTGTGATAGACCCAGGCATTGGAGAAGCACACTGAGGAACCCTTCATCACTGTGTGCTTTACATGGCATTGGGTGGCCTGGCTGGTCTTGGCATGTCATCCAAATTTCATAAATCTTCATTATTCCACTTGACAAGCAGCAACAACAAATTTAGTGCCAATAGTGTTGGCTATGGTGAAAGCAGGGTTTTGGCCCCCTAACAGGCAGGTGTGGCAACAGGTGTGGCAATGACAATATAAGCAGGGATTCAGCCCCCTACAGGCAAATGATGGTTTGGCAATAGGTAACAATGGGTTTGACAATGGGTAATGGCAGGTTCAACAGTGGGTTCAACAACAGTTTTGGTGGTGGTTTGACAATGGGTGACAGAAATGGGTTTGACAATAGGTGGTGGTAATAAGTAATGGTGATGGATAATGGTGATGGGTGATGGCGGATGAGGCTTGACCACTCACAGGCAAACAGGGTAATATTGGCAAGGAATGTGTGACCTGTGCATTTGTGTAGAAAAAACATGATGCATGTGCAGGAAATAAGTGGGTGGGTGGGCAAACACACAAGGGTGCCCCAATATATTTACACACATTTTATACTACTTAAAATATATGGGTATTAATATGATGCATGGAAAAAAGCATTAGTGTGCTATTAAAACTAAAGTACTGTACTAAAAGTGAGCAAATAATAAGCCATGCAAGCTTGATTTCAACATGCCTCTCATTAGGAAATGTTATGTAAACTTTCAAACTTTTTTGTTTTCATAAGTTCCAGAAAGTAAAAAAGTGAAAAAGCATAAAAGTTTGCATTTGCTCATGCTAGTAAGATGTCCATAAGTGAAAAAGTAAAAAAAGCAGAAAAAAGGTTACAAAAGGTAAAAAAAGTTGTGAAAAGTTGTAAAGGCACAAAAATTGTGAACACTACTACATTAACTGTGCTAGGAGCCAATGAGCATGATAGTCAATAAATTGGTTAATGAGATAAGCATTCTAGGCATCAAGAGTGTCAGCCCTACTAAAAAAAACCCCTCTCTATAACATGGCAAAAGATGTGCACCCCAAAGAATTGCAACTAGATGGATAACCTGTATGAGATGTCTGCTATTTACATCTTGCTTAGGATGCAGCTTTCACATTCTAGTCAATATGTAACATTCAGGGCCATTTTTTGGATGCATAAACCAAGCAATGAGGGCACAAGAGATATTCTTTCCATGGTAAGAATCAAAGAAGGAAAATAATAATAAAATGCATGTGGCCAAAAGTCCATCTATAGCCACTTTATCACCAACAAAGATGAAAACTGTGTCAAAGTGAGGTGAACCAGCATAATTTAGGTTAGCATGGATAGTCTTTTGAAGCATCCCACCTGCTTCACACAAATCACTAGGCACATAAAATTGAACTTTTGTAGAATGGAAAACACAAATTGGCCTATCAAAGGAATTATCATGTAATAATGGGCAGCTAGAATTTGGATGATTTTGTTGGTAGATAAATGTTTAAAGAGCATGTGGTAAGTCAGGCTTATTAACAAAGATAGCAAGTGCAGTGAGACTAGAGGGGTACCTAGTCTCTGGACATGAGATTAGCTTAATTCTCTAAGTATCATTGAAAGTTTAAGACTTATGATGTTGACTTGGAAACCAAATCTCAGTCTTCATTCTTGGGCCTGAGATGGGTTCTATAGTGGCAGACAAAAGTACTGCACATGATCTGATCACTCAATAATCAATCATACTCTTGAATTTCTACATATTAATCCATAAAAAAAAACATATATCTAGGTGCACAAGTATCCTAATATACAAAATAAGTGTTTATAAGATGAGTTAAAGTATATTTCATAGTATGAGAGTAGCTATAATGCAAAATATGCTGTGCAATACTTTTGTTACCAAGTATTATATCAGCAAAACACCTTTTTTTGACCACTCACACCTTTGCACCACCCTCACTGCCAATACCAGACATTCTTTACACTATGACATATACCACTTCTTCTAAAGTGTCTTGCATCATTGATCACTAAAGGCAGGGACAATCACAAGAAGAAATTGCCAAATCTATAGGCATTCACCACACTACTATCTCCTGAATCCTTAAATGATACAAGTAATCTGGTGATGTCTATTACATAAACCCCAAAACTGGTCATCCATGCAAAATAGAGATATGAGAGTGCCAAATTGTGGCCTGGATGCTATCATGAGTGGAAGCAGCCAATGCAACTGAGGTGCAAAAGAAGGCCTTCCCTAATATATCTGCCTGCACAATTTGCAGGTGTCTTAAGGAACAAGGGTTGCTATGTTGTGTTTGAAGGTCCAAGCCCTACATTTTCCCAGCCAATAAGGAGAAGAGGAGGTTGTGGGTGATGCAGCATGCTGGGTAGACTATTGAGGATTGGAAGAGGGTTGTATTTTTGGATAAGTCCAAATTCATGCTATTCAAGTCAGATGGCTGCCAATATTGCTAGATTAAGCCTGGACAGGCTCTGGACCCTTGATTCACAAAGAAGAACATCAAGCATGGTGCAGGTCACTTGATAGTATGGGGGTGTATCACTAGACAAGGCATGGGAAGTCTTCACCAAATCGAGAGGATCATGTGTGGGCCTGACTATGTCCAGATCCTTAATAACCACTACCTTGGAACACTCAAGGACCTTAATATAAGGCGAACTGGGAAGTTGGGAGCCATATTCCAGCAGAATAATGATCCAAAGCACTGGTACAAGGTTGCCAAGGCATGGTTCCAGTCAAAAAATGTCAAGTGTTTGCCATGGCCACCATCAAGCCTAGACATAAATATTATTGAGCATGTCTGGGACCAATTGAATGCTCTTGTACATGCTCACAACCCATTGCCACACAACAAAGCAAAGCTATGGGCTGCTCTTCAAGAAAAATGGTCCAATTTCCTATAGGCAACATTGGACACACTTTTTGAAAGCATGCCTTGTTGTGTAGCAGCCTTATTGAAGGCCTGAGGGGGACACACCAAGTATTAGCCTCAATCAGTATGACCCTACTTTACATTTATCTACATTCACACTTAATTTCATCCAATATGTGATTTAGGACCTTATTGACTGTGATTTGAGTGCTACATGATGCTTTGAGCTATAGTATTGCATGTGTGATAGACAGTTGACTGATGACTAATAAGGCTGTGCGATACTTTTGTCCACTACTGTATGTTGATGTCATTATTATTGTTGTTATTGCTATTGTCATCACTATGAGTTGTGTCCATGGATGAGCCTATCTAGGGTAGAATTGAGGGCTATTCACCCACAAACTATAGTGCCATGGAGTCAACTATAGATCCCACTAGCATACCCCATTGCCTGAACACCTGCCACAATGCTAAAAGCTTGTCTAAACAAGTGATGGTCTGCATTATTTGAAGTAGTGGCTTATTGTAACTAGATTGGCACCAGGATTGTTTCACAACTGGCATATGCTTTGCTTTAGTTTGGAATGTGCAGGTATCATTTGGAGAGCCAAATAGCTCAATTGCATTGGGATAATGTACTAAAGCATGTTGATATGGGAGAGAAAAATCCTGCTAAACACCTGTTGTGATAAAAATTTGCCAAAATTAGTGGAACTCCATGAGGTGATGTCAAAAATATGTTATGTCAAAGGTGGTAATAATATTGCAGCAAACAATATAGCAATAGTTTATAAATGCAGCAAGACATTGGACCATTTCCTTAGAGACATGGCCATAAATCACTGCAATATAGTACTTGGGATAGTAATTGCACAGGTGCATATAATGACACAAGATAGTGACACTAATATAGTAAAAACCCATGTGCAAAACTGCCCATAATATGGGAAAAGCCCATATTGGCCCATTTCAAAAATATTGACTATAGCCTAGGATTGGCACATTTTAAAATCTGTTCACTAAATTGCCTATTAATATTAGAAAAGCGTATTAGCCTATTTAAAAATATTAACTATAGCTTAAAATAAACCTATTTAAATATTGGCCATAGCTTAGAATAGGCCCATTTAAAAACTAACTATAGATTGGGATAGACCTATTTAAAGA
>WNFI01542995.1_pt1 | contig 17241 bp, 14 predicted proteins | sample 5400471 | NCBI WGS metagenome assembly WNFI01 (sample SAMN13153348, study PRJNA577476) | soil metagenome | isolation source: 100 cm saprolite on Douglas fir-dominated hillslope | place: USA:California | collected 2013-09-17 | reverse complement strand
GCTAAGAAGCGCGAGAAGAAACTCTCCAGAGAATTGGCTTCTCAGGGAGGCGACTGGCTGCGAAACATCGTCCCCGACATCATCACCGAGCAAGAGCGCCGGGCTTTTCTCGAGCTAGGTACTGAAGAAGAGCGTGAGCAATTCAAAGAAATTTTCTGGCGCGACCGCAATCCCGACCCCGATTCCCCTATCAATCCGGTCCGGGAAGAGCACTACCGACGCCTCGCCTACGCCGACGAACACTTTGCCTCCGGCATTCTCGGCCGGAAAACCGACCGCGGCCACATCTACATCATTTGGGGCCCGCCCGATGAGATCGAGTCGCATCCTACAGGCGGCACCTACGAACGTTCTCCCGAGCAAGGCGGTGGCTCCTCCACTGCCTATGCTTGGGAGTGGTGGCGCTATCGCCATCTGGAAGGTATCGGCGAAAACATAGAAATTGAATTTGTAGATCCCAGCGGTACGGGCGAATACCACATCACGCGAGACCCTTGCGAAAAAGACGCTCTCACACATGTTCCCGGTGCTGGCTTGAGTCTGAGCGAACTCATGGGTAGCTCTTCCAAAGCTGGCCGCTTCGCCAACGCCAGCGGTAGTACCTGCCCCATGCCTATGGGTGGAACAACGGCAAGCATGAACGAGTTCGACGTGCTGGATCGCTACTTCCGCGTGCAGCGCCCGCCCGAGCGCTTCAAAAGTATGTCCGAACTGGTCACCGTCAACGTCGTCCATAACGATATCCACATGGCCTATCGGGCAGATTTTCTCCGCCTAACCAGCAACACTGTCCTCGTCCCCATCACCGTACAAGTTCTCAATCGTGAACTCAGTTTCCAGACCAAACAAGGCGTGCATTCGGCGGTCCTGAATCTCTTTGGCCGCATCACCACGCCCGGCGGTGTCGTCGTTCAGACGTTTGAAGATCTTATCTCGCGCGATTTTCCAGAGTCGCTCTTTCAATCATCTCAGAATCTCCATTCGATCTATCAGAAATCCGTCCCACTACGTTCCGGCCTCTATCGGCTCGACCTCGTCATCAAAGACACCCTGAGCGGCAACCTCGGCGTCTTCAACACTGCTCTGCGCGTACCGCGCTTTGAAGATGAGAAACTCGATGCAAGTTCCTTGATTCTCGCCGACCGGATTGAAACGGTTCCCTCAAGGCTGACGAGCACAGGCCAATTCGTTCTCAATTCCTACAAAGTCCGCCCTCGCCTCAGCCAAGAGTTTTTTAGCACTGACAAATTGGGCATTTTCCTTCAGCTTTACAACTTGAAGCTGGACGAGACTTCCCACAAAACCAATGTCTCTGTCGTCTATCGCATCACCAAGCATCAGCAGGAAATCTGGCGCACGGTAGAAACCCCTGATCATCTTCATCAAGGCGGTGAGCAACTTACTATCGAACGCTTCATCCCGGTGGCATCGCTCGTTCCCGGTCGCTACACCATCGAAGTCACCGCCATCGATCTGCTCACTAACGACACCATAATTCGTATTGCGGAGTTCACCGTAAAGTCCGCGCCGGCCGCCGATCCGGCGGCGAGGAGCCACACGCCAATTTCCTGACTGCGAACCTGGTTTTCCTTTCGTTCTGCTTCGCGCGGGGAAAGCACGTAACTCCATTCTCTTCGCGATGTAGCCTTTTCAAATTGCCTGCCAGCTTTCGCGCGAGCTAGAATCTTCCCAAATGAAAGATCGTGCGCGAGCCCGCGAACTTGCAGCGGAATTCCATCGTAAGGGCGACCCCACCGGATGGTTCGAGCCTCTTTACCAGGAAGGCGAGGCAGGGAAGAGCACGGTTCCTTGGGCCAATCTGCGACCCAATCCTCTCTTGCTTGATTTTTGGAGCGCACATCCGCAGCAAACTACACGAAAAGCGGCTCTCACCATTGGCAGTGGCCTGGGCGACGATGCCGAGCAACTCGCCACCTGGGGCTTCCATACCACCGCCTTCGACATCTCGGAAACCGCCATTCGCGCTTCTCGCAAACGTTTTCCCAATTCCACAGTTGACTATGTTGCTGCTAATCTGCTTGACCCGCCCTCCGCATGGCGCCGCACTTTCGATTTTGTCTTTGAGGCCAATACCCTCCAGGTCCTGCCAGCCGACCTTCGCGCCCGCGCCACCGACAATATTGCGGGATTCCTCCGGTCCGGCGGGCTCTTGCTGATCATTGCCCGCGGCCGTGAATCGTCCGAACCAGAAGGCCAGATGCCTTGGCCGCTCACACCCGCCGAACTCTCCGCCTTCACCGCCGCGGGCCTCGAAAAAATTTCTTTCGAAGATTTACTCGATTCTGAAGATCCCGGCGAGCCCGCCGTTCGCCGTTTTCGCGCACTCTACTGTTTCACAACATAACTATTTCCTTCCTCGTCTGTGGTGCACATCTTATTTGGTCCATTCGCGACTGCGTCGTCCCAAACTGTGCTCCTTCCCGCCAACAGGCAGCGTTTCTTCTCCAAGTGCTCCGCGGATAGCCAAGAAAATGCTATTCTCTGGCAGCCAGTTGCCTATCCCTCAAAATTCAAAGAGAAGGAGATGGCCATGTTTCAAAAGCTCATGAACACTTCCGACGATTTCGTGGTGACCCTTCTTCGGCTCGCGCTCGGTGTCGTATTTTTTGCGCATGGCGCGCAAAAGGTCCTGGGCTGGTTCGGCGGATATGGTTTCCGGGGCACGCTGGGCTTCTTTACCCAGCAGATGCACATTCCCGCAGTGCTGGCGGTACTGGCCATTGCCGCCGAATTCCTCGGCGCCATCGGCCTGTTACTCGGATTTCTCGGCCGCGTGGCTGCTTTTGGCATCGCCACCAACATGGTGGTCGCTATCGTCCTCATCCACCGCCATGTCGGTTTCTTTGCCAACTGGTACGGCACACAGAAGGGAGAAGGCTACGAATACCACATCCTGGCCATCGTCATTTGTCTGGCCATCATGATTAAAGGCTCCGGAGCGCTCTCCATTGATCGCTCCGCATCCAGAGAGCTGGCGTGATTCGTCGTCACCGCCCCGGCCAATTTGGTTAAAGGCTTCGCTGCCGGTCCCAACAAACACGGGAGACTTCATGCCCAGCAAAATGTTTCTCGGCCTCACCAGCGCTCTGGTGCTCTTGTTCGCCGCCGGTTGCCGCTCGAATTCTCCAGCGGCCGCGCGCGAAGCAATTTCCCCGGCAAGCGTGGATGGCGCGCGCCTCGTCCACGCCGATAATGACCCTGGCAACTGGACGAGCTATGGCCGCACCTACAACGAACAGCGCTTCAGCCCGCTAAAGCAGATCAATGACCAAAACGTCGGCCAACTCGCCCTCGCCTGGTACGTAGACCTCGACAGCCATCGCGGTGATGAGGCGACACCCATCGTTGTGGATGGCGTCATGTACTTCACCACCTCATGGAGCAAAGTCTTCGCCGTCAAAGCCGCCACCGGCGAAAAACTCTGGTCTTACGATCCCAAGGTCCCTCCTGAGTGGGCCATCAACGCCTGCTGCGACGTCGTCAATCGCGGCGTTGCCGTTTGGCGCGGAAAAGTTTTCGTCGCCACGCTTGATGGCCGCCTCGTCGCCCTCGATGCCGCCAATGGCAAGCCCGCATGGGAAACGCTTACCATCGATCGCAACTACCGCTACTCCATCACCGGCGCGCCTCGCGTCGTGAGGGGCAAAGTCTTAATCGGCAATGGCGGATCCGAATACGGCGTGCGCGGCTACATTTCCGCCTACGATGCCGACACCGGAAAAATGGCCTGGCGCTTCTACACCGTGCCTGGCGATCCTTCCATGCCCTTCGAGTCTCCCATTCTCGAAAAAGCGGCAAAAACCTGGACCGGCGAGTGGTGGAAAGTGGGCGGAGGCGGCACCGTCTGGGACTCCATCTCCTACGACCCCGATCTCGATCTCGTGTACTTCGGCACTGGCAACGGCACTCCCTGGGACCGCCCCGCTCGTAGCCCCCGCGGCGGCGACAACCTTTTCATCTGCTCTATCGTTGCGCTCAAGCCCGACACTGGCGAATACGTCTGGCATTATCAGGAGACGCCCGGCGACGCCTGGGATTACGATTCCGCTCAGTCCCTTATTCTTGCCGACCTCACGATCAACAACTCCCCGCGAAAAGTTCTGCTTCACGCTCCCAAAAACGGTTTCTTCTACGTCCTCGACCGCGCCACTGGTGAGTTGCTTTCCGCGAAGCCCTATGCCGCCGTCTCTTGGGCCAGTTCCATTGATCTGAAAACAGGACGCCCCCTCGTCAACGCCGCTGCCATTTACGAAAATCAAAAGGCCGGTTCGCCTCTCGCCCCCGGACCGGACGGCGGTCACACTTGGCACTCTATGTCCTTCAGCCCGCTCACCGGCTTGGCCTACATCCCTGTCTCGGATAGCGGCTTTCTCTACAAGTCCGGGCAACATCCCCGTCAAAGCGATCTCGCCTTTAACGTCGGCATCGATTTCGTAGCCGCTGGCATGCCCCAAAAACCGGAGGTCAAGAAAGCAATCCTCGCCACCATCAAGGGACACCTTTCTGCCTGGGATCCTGTCCAACAAAAAGAAATCTGGCGTGTGGATCGCAAGACCCCAACGAACGGCGGACTCCTCTCTACCGCGGGCAATCTAGTTTTTGAAGGGACCGCACAAGGAAACCTCGAAGCCTATCGCGCCGACAACGGTCAAAAACTCTGGTCCGCCGACTCGCAAAGCGGGATCGTCGCCGCTCCCATAACCTACACCGTCAACGGCGAACAATACGTCGCTGTCCTCGCCGGCTGGGGCGGCGTCTTCACTCTCGCTTCGGGTGAAGTCGCTCTCTCTGCCGACCGTACGCAAAATATCCACCGCCTGCTCGCCTTCAGACTAGGCAGCAAAGCCAGCCTCCCACCGCTTCCGCCGTTTACGCCGCCGCAACTCAAACCGCCCAAATCCACGGCCACCGCTGCGACCGTGCACAAAGGCGAAGCCCTCTTTCAACGCTACTGCTTCACGTGCCACGGCGACGTCGCTGTCAGTGGTGGTGTGCTCCCCGACCTGCGCTATTCACGCACGCTGGAGGATGACGTGTGGTTCGACATCGTCCTGAAAGGCCTGATGAAGCAAGCCGGCATGGTTTCTTTCGATAAGGAACTCTCGCGCGAGGATGCCTTAGCAATTCGTGCCTACGTCATCTTCCGCGCCAATCAATCTCTGGCGGAAACAAAATCAGCGCCGAGGTAAGTTCGCGTCTAATGAATCAGACCGCAAGAGTCGTCGTCAAAGGCTCCAACTACCCTATCGTCCTTTTTTTTTCATGTGGGTCGGACTCGCTTCATTTGCCATATTCTTCATTGCATTATGGCTTTCCAAATTTGTATTAGCTGCGGTCGGATTCGTCTTGCTAACAATTGCGCGCTTGGCCGGTTCTTACTTTCATAGCCAAGGGTCGGGTAGTCACGATGGTCTTCGATGTCAGAAGTGTGGCCAGTCGGTTGACTTACGGCACACTCTTACTAGTGCTCCCCCAGATGACCGCGTTGGTCGCTCTCAGTACTGTGGGGAGCCGTTCGGCAAATTTCAAGACTGAGCCAGTACCGACTAATGCAGGCGCTCAGTGCGCAGCCGCGGCCCCGCCACCAAGAAATCCCGTCGCTGCCGCGAGAAACTCCTCCGTCTTTTCAATCGGCGGCACGTGCCCGCACTTATCAAAGGTCACCAGCTTGGCTCCGGCGATTCCCGCCGCGTACCGTTCTCCCGACGCGATCGGTAACAGTTTGTCCTGCTTCCCCCACGTCACTAGCGTGGGAACCTTGATACTCCCTAGCCGGTCGTCCAGCCTTTCCGTTCCCAGCACAGGATTCGCCAGAATGCTTCGCACCGTGTAGCCGTCGTGTACCGCCAGCTTGTCCGTGAAGACCTTCCGCAGGGCATCTTCAGTTAGCCAGCTCGTATCGTAGAAGACCGCTTCCATCAATCCGCGCATTGCCGCCAGCGAACTCGGATTCAAATCCGGAATTGGCTTGTCCTGCTTAAGACCTGCCGCATCTACAAGCACCAGCTTCTCCACTGGTATCAAGTGGGCGCCGCCTCCGATCTCCGCCACGTAAAGCGCTGCGATCCACCCACCCAGCGATTCGCCCACCAAGCTCGCTTTTTCCACTTTCAATTGACGCAGGAACTCATTCAGAAAATCCACGTACGTTTGCACGCTATAATCCAGCAGCGGCTTGTCCGAGCGCCCGAATCCGATCTGGTCGGGCACCAGCAACCGGTATTTCTGTGCCATCGGCTCCAGCACCGGCAGCCAATCGTCTTTGCGGCTCCCCAATCCGTGCAGCAGCACCACCACCGGCCCCGAGCCCATATCAAAATAATGAATCGCTTGTCCAAAGACCGTAATCGTTTTGTCCTGCGGTTGCCCCTGCCCAAACGCCGGAGCCACAAAAACTGCCAACAGTAGGATGAGCCCGAATTTCATTTTTCCGCGCATGATTCCTCCTGTCTTCGCGGCCTCTCTTTAACACACCCACGCTCTGAATACTACTCGCGGGCTTGAGGTTCAACTGGCAACGCCGGAGACGACACGCGACTAGCCGGGTTTGTTGGTGTAGGCTCTGGCCTGCGATGTCCATGACGCCGCATTCGTTCGCCCGCTGGCTGGTTTCCTACGGCCAAGCTTGGGAACGCCGCAACCCGCAGGCCGCCGCGGACCTTTTCGCGGAAGACGGCACCTACCAGGTCACTCCATTCCTCGAACCCATGCGCGGGAAGCAAGCCATACTCGAATACTGGACAAACGTCGCCCGGACCCAACTAGACATTCAATTTGGATACGAAATTCTCGCCGTAACTCCCGAGCACGGAGTCGCCCGCTGGTGGGCTTCCTTTGTGATTGTTCCGCCCGGCCTCCAAACCAAACTCGACGGCATCTTCCTCATCTCTCTCGACGAAAATAGCCGCTGCCATTCCCTTCGCGAGTGGTGGCACAAGCAACAAGACTGAGTGTGCCCCTCTTGCAGGCTGCTCCACTCCCATTTTCTCTCAGTGATTTTGACACTTTCTCGATCCATCGGACATTCCTTGTACTCTGCCAACAAAGTAATTGACACGCACTTCTCCCAACGGTATACATTTCCCCCATGGCAGCGAAAAACTTCTCGTTGCGCTCGGCAATTCTCTCCTTCCTACTTTTTGCGGCCGTTTGCACGCTCGCCGTGCCCAAGGACAAAGAGCCCGCCCCGCACTTCAACGCCATCACTACCACCGGCGAAAAGTTCACTAACGACTCCATCAAAGGCAAAGTCGTCCTCCTCGAATTCTGGACCACTTGGTGCGGCTTCTGCGCCGACGAAGCCGCCTTCGTCGACAAAATCGGCCGTGAGCTCGCCAATAAAGGCCTCATCCTCCTTGCCATCGACGTTGGCGAATCCAGGAAGACCGTCAAAAAATATCTCGAGCAGCATCCTCGCAACTGCAAGATCGTCATGATGGAAGACACCAATCTGGCCGCCATGTATCAAGCCAACGCCTATCCCATTTACGTAGTCATCGACCGCGATGGCTTCATTGCCGGCACACAGCGCGGCGCCGGTGGCGAAGATGCCCTCCGCAGACTCATCGCCCGCGCCGGTATCGAATCCCCCGATTCCGACGAGTCCGGCGCCAATTAGCGTTCCTCCGTGAGCGAAGCGCTCAAGAACTTTCCATAATTTACTCATTTCAGTAGTCTTACTAGCGAGAGTCCATCTTCTTTTCGCGCTCTAGAGCTACGGCCCGGTCTTTTCAGCCGGTTAGCACTTTGGAACACCCTGCCCCTTGGGCCAGTTGGCTCCAACGTTTCCAAGCCTGATAACTGTCTTAGTGGCTCGGGTGTGTCCCCGGGCCGAGGAGGGGGCGATGTCTCGCAATCGATTCCTTGTTGTCTTGGGTGGGTGCTTGCTTGCGGCTTCCGCCGCGTGGGCCGATGACGTCGGTTACGTCGAATGTTCCAGCCATCCGGATGGCACGCAAGTTTTCGGAAAGCCCAGGAAATCCCCAGAGGTTGTGGCCTCCGTGGCTTGCGGAGAGCGTTTCACCATCTTGGTTTACGGGTTTGTTTTCTCCAGGGTTCAGACCGGTGACGGCAAGATCGGCTATGTCTATTCAAACCTGATCGCCGTTGACCGCGCTGCAGCTCCGCTGCAAAAGCCCGCTTCTCCTCAAATGGTCACCGCCTCAGAAAGAGTTGCTGTTCGCACTGCGCCCGTTGAGCAGCCTGCTCCACCACCAGTCGCCAAGCCTCAACCCGCGTCGGCTCAATCGACTGTAACGGCTGCGCCTCTATCCGCGGTGCCCGAACCAGTATCCCCGGCACCGGCAGCGGCCAAACAAAATCTCCCGGAAATAACCGTGTCCGCCACGCCGCCTGCGCCCGCGGCAGCGCCTGCTTCTGGGTCGCTCCTGCCCACCCCACCGGTTCCGGAAACGACTGTGACCCCGGCGCCAGCGCAACCGGCCGCAGCGCCTGACACCACACCAGCATATTCTGCGCCCGCAACTCCCGCAGCCATCTCTAGTGTTCCGGAGGCAGCTCTGCCAGCCCCGCAGCCTGAACCTTCCGCGGTGGCTCAGCCTCAACCAGAACCGGCTCAACCGTCAGCAGCGCCAGCTATCCGTCCGGTGGAATCTCATGCCACTTGGGAGCGTCCTCTCCCGGGCGGACGCACTACTACTCCCCGCGTTGAAGTCTTTGGCGGCTACTCCTTTGCCCGTCTGGACGGCGGCGCAGGATCCTATACCAACTTAAACGGCGCCATGGGGTCCTTCGGCTGGAATTTCAAACCATCGTTGCAGATCGTTGCCGATAGCAGCTACAACTTCGTGACTATCAGCGGCACCAAGAACATCCTTTATGGAAATCATTTCGGCGCGCGCTATTTCTACCGTAAGCATAGTCCCTGGGGCATCACGCCGTTTGTCGAAGCCTTCGTAGGCGGCTCCCGCGCGGACACCACAGTTACCGGAGTCGGCGGTTACACCACTTCAGCGAACTGCTTGTCGTACAAAGTGGGCGGGGGCTTGGATATCCACCCTTCCCGTCACTGGGAAATCCGCGTGCTCGACTTCGACTACTACCGGACTTCGTTCGGTACCAATGTTCACCAGAACAATTATTGGGCCTCCACCGGTATCGTCCTCCGCCTCTTTGGCGGTGCCGAATAACTTCCGGATAGGTTCCCGCCGTGGCGGGTGCCCCTGTTTATTCTTGTCCAGATTTGTATAGCGGCGCAGCACGCTGCGCTTTGCCTATTCGAGGCGAAGAGGCGGTCCTTCATGGCCGCCTCCCTCTTTTCTAGCTTTGTAGATGGCGACTTCACCTTGCCATCTCTTTCAATCTCGCAGCTTACGGCTGCAACCTCGCGTAAACCGGAATCGCCCGGCGTGCGACATTCTTGTAAACCGCTCCGCCCTTCATCACAAACACGACTCGCCGGACTGCCGTTATGTCCTTCAACGGGTCTCCGTCCAGCGCGATGATGTCCGCCTGTAATCCCGGCGCAATTCTCCCGATCTGGTCGGCCATGCCCACTGCTTCCGCACCCAGTGAATTCGCCGATACCATCGCCGCCATGGGTTCCACTCCGCCGTCCTGCACGCGGTCAATGAACTCCTCCGCGTTGCGCCCATGGGCGCCCGCCACGGCGTCCGTGCCGAAAACAATTTTCAGCCCCGGAGTTTTCGCCGCACGTTGCACCAATTCGTGGTTCATTGGCAGGATCTTCTCCATCGCCGCAAACCCTTCCGCCGTGTAACCGGGGGTCCCGATATACTGTTCCTTGTGCAGCAAGTAGTTCTCGATGATCAGCCCCGCCTGCGGATCCAGATACGTGCCCTTCTCCGCCATCAATTTCAAATCATCGTCCGTCGCCAGTGTGCCGTGCTCAACCTCCGAGCATCCCGCAAGGGTCGCTGCACGCACAGCATCCTTATAAGCGTGCACCAGTGTGCGCAAGCCTTGCTTCCTCCCTTCGTCACACGCTGCGTTCAATTGTTCCTGAGAAAGCGTCATGCCTCCGCCCTGCCGGATGCTTTGCGAAGCAAAAATCTTGATTACGTCCGCGCCCGCTTCCTTCTGTTTCCGCACGAACGCGCGGATTTCTTCCGGCGTCCCGGTCTTTTCGCCTTGGCCAAACAGTGGCTCGACGGCAGTAAGAATCCGCGGCCCCGCCAAGATTCCTTTCGCGATCGCGTCGCGCAACGGAATATCGTTTGCTGCACCGACGCTCTGCACCGTCGTGAATCCCGCCATCAGCGTCACCCATGCATTCGATGCCGCCTTGTACGCATCCTCTTGCGTTGTCCCAACCGTGCCCGCATTTTTCCCGTCCTTGCCGAAAATCCACGTAATGTGCACGTGAGCGTCGATCCATCCCGGCAACAGCGTCAACCCGCGCAAGTCGTAGTCCACCGGCGCGCCTTCCCAATAAGCTTTTCCTTCAATTGCGGTAATGATGCCGCCTTCCACCATGATGCGTTTGTCGCGCAGCACCCCACCCTTCCCATCGAGCACTGTACTCGCCACAATCGCAATCCCTTTTCTCCTTGCTGGCGCCTGCCCCGTCGCTTGCGAAGCAGCTCTCTGCGCCACCGAGGACACGCCCAGCATTCCGAGGATGCTTAAAATGACCTTTGCAGTTCGCATGATCGTTTCTCCCCCTTCGGCCCAAAGTGCCGACCAATTCTGTCACACTCTTAAACGCCTCGCCCGCTTCCTCCGTCCCTTGTCTCCTCGTCTTCAGCTTCGAACGAGGAAGCCTTCGCACACTCACGAATCATCACAACACGGAGGGCGTCCCAGGTGTCGGTTTCACACCTGGGGATTTTGATTTTTTTTTCTTCTCTCAGAAATCCATACAAGTGACGCTCACGGTAGCGTTATAATCCCCCAAAACTCACTGATGCGCATCCCCATGAAGACTCCCAGAAAAATCATTGTCCACATCGCCACCAGCGCCGACGGCTTCATCGCCCGCCCCGATGGCAACGTCGCCTGGCTCGACCGTCCTCGTCCCAAGGGCAATTACGGATATTCCGCCTTCTTCAAATCCGTCGACACTATCCTCTGGGGCTATAAAACCTACGCCAAGGGCATCGAGATGGGCATGGAGAAGGGCTTTAAGGCCGCCGGCTTCGGCCCGAAAATCAAGAACTACGTTTTTTCCCGCCGTCCGCGCGAAGCGCCACTGCCAACCTTCGAATTCGTCAACGAGCCGGTCAAACCATTCGCCCAGCGCCTGCGCGCCCAGCCCGGCAAAAACATCTGGATGATGGGCGGCGGCGAAATCGACGAGTTCCGCATCCACCTCATCCCCATCCTCATCGGCGAAGGCATCCCCCTCATTCAGCCTCGCCACCGCACCATCCGCCTCAAGCTCCTCGCCGCCAAAGCCTTCCCCGACGGCGTCGTCCACCTCCACTACCGCACCACACTCCTGAATGCCCCTTTGTTGTAGGGGCGGGGCTTTAGCCCCGCCCGCTCGGACATTGCCCTCGAGCTTCTGTCGCGCCTCTCTTGGTTGTTGGGACCCATCGAGTCTGGCGGGGCCCGTGGTGCTTGGACCTAACCCGTATCTCTTAGGTTGAACGCGCTGCGCCGTGGACGGCTGGCAGCGCTGAACCGATGGTATGCTTCGTGGTGATCCGGCATCCAACCACGGAGGTCACACCATGAAACTGTTCACTGCGGCTAGCGTTCTACTTTTTGCTTCCGCATCCTCTCACGCACAAGCGCAGGCACAAGCGCCAGCGCAGGCGGCAAAACCTTGTGAAGAGTTGAAGGACGAAATCTCCAAGAAGCTCGACGCCAAAGGCGTGAAAGGCTACACCCTGGATGTCGTCGCGAAGGACAAAGACGCCGAAGGCAAAATCGTCGGCACTTGCGACGGCGACACGAAGAAGATCATCTACAACAGGACCCCCGCCACCGCTGCGACCCCGGCAAAAGAAACACCCAAGCCCTAATCCGCTAGCCGATGCCACCGCGGCCTAGGTACTATTGATATAGTTATTTATACAATTAACGTCTCTTGTTTGCATGGGTTGTGCTCTGCCGCTCCACTCTCCGCCGAATCCATAAGGCCTTACCACTCAATCCTTTTGCCGACCCCGCCCCCTAACCCCAGTCCCCTCAATCTTTTACAGAAAAAGGTGGTGGGGACGGGGTGCCTTCAGCCTCTGCGATCCCGGTTTCTCTTCCCCGCTCTTTGTCTCCCCATCCCTCTAAATTCAGTACAATCATGTACAATGCATATCGTTTGCAGACCCCCACCCCTTAAACTCTGTCGTATCATATCGTTGCAAAAACGAGGGGCCACATGGTGGGATTCCGCCACTCATCACTCGCCATTGTGCTCACCCCGACAGTCCCATTGCAGCCAAACACCTTTGGTGCCACAATCCCCAAAGGTAGGAGATTTCTTTACGATCCGAGGAAACAACTCCGCTCCCCCCGGTGGTCGGAAAGGCCGGCAGTGTCCGATTGGGCTAGTGCCCTTTCTTGGGGCCGCGATGAAGCCGAACTCGTCCATGAGCTGCAAGCCGGCTCGGAGACGGCTTTCGACTGGCTCGTCACGCACTATCATGCGCCGGTCTATAACCTGATCCTCAGCATGCTTGGCGACACTTCCGATGCCGCCGACGGCTCCCAGGAAGTTTTTTTGAAGGCCTTCCGCGGCATTCGCAATTTCCGCCACGGCAGTTCTTTGAAAACCTGGCTTTACCGCATCGCCATTCGAGAAGCGCTGAATCATAAGCGTTGGTTCAAGCGCCATCTGCAGAAGAATGTTTCTATTGATGCTGAACCGGCGGAAGGGCAAGCGCGCCTCGAAATCGAGGATCTCTGCGCCACGCCTTTCGAGCAACTCGCAGCAATGGAAATTCAAGTGGCGGTCCACGGCGCTTTGCAGCAGATTCCCGAGGCTTTTCGTGGCGCGGTGATTTTGTGCGACCTCGAAGGCCTCAGTTACGAGGAAGTCGCGGAAGTTCTGGAATGCAACGTCGGCACGGTGAAGTCCCGCATTCTTCGCGGGCGTCGTGCACTGAAAGAAATTCTGGAGCCGCTTCTGGGCGAGCATCAGACTCACGGTGTTCGCGCGCAAACGGCATCGCATGGGAATGTTTCTGAGTCGCAGCCGTCGCCTTTCGGCGATGCATTTTCGGCCGCGCGTCGAGTCACGCTGTCAGACAATTGTATTTACCCGCGGGCAAGTTCCACGGGCAAAGGTGTCCAATGAAGTGCAACACAGTACGAACCCATCTGGCTGGCTATCTTGATGATGCCATCACCGGCGGAGCGCGCGTTGAAGAGCGTGCTCAGATCCGGCAGCATCTGGAAGCCTGCACCGTTTGCCGCGAAGAGCTGGAACGCTTCCGAAAACTGTCTGTCATGCTTTCGCGCGTGCCCAAGAATCTTCCGCCCGCCGATCTCGCTATCCGCATCAAGGTCGCGGCTGCTCAAGCGCAGCATTCGCGCGACTGGCCCAGCCGTATGCGCCGCATCAAGGATCGCGCCGAGATTCTGCTCGACAACGTTTTTCGCCCGCTGAGCGTTCCGGCCACCGGTGGTTTTTTCTCCGCCATCCTTGTTTTCGTGCTGGTGCTCCAGATGATTTTGCCGGGCACCACCGTGCGCGCCGTACAGAACGACGTGGCTCTCAATCTGATGCGTCCCGCAGAACTGGTTTCTCTTTCGGACTATCCGCAATCCTGGGCGCCCGAGTCGCAAGACGTCGAACTTTCCATGCCGCACGGCCTGCTCGTTGACGTCACTGTCGACTCGCACGGCCAGATGACCGATTACACCATTCTGTCCGGACCGAGAAATCAAGAGCTTCGCCGCCATCTGGACCAGATGCTGCTCTTTTCCCGCTTCAGCCCCATGCTGAGTTTCGGCCGTCCCACTGCCGGCGGCCACGTGGTTCTCAGCTTCAGCGCCGTGCGCGTCCGCGGCTGATCTTCACCGCCATGAGAAATGTAAAATTTCTCCTGGCCGCCGCATTTCTCTGCTTCTTTTCACCAAGCGCAAGTGCTCAACTCCAGAAAAACGACTCGGAGCGCCAGCTGTTCGAGTCCCTGAATCGCGAACGCACCGCGCAAGGCCTCTCATCGCTCCAGTGGGATAACGCTCTCTTCAAAGCCGCCCGCCACCATGCCCTCCTCATGCTCAACCTCAATATGCTCGAGCACCAACTCCCGAACGAGCCTGGCCTCGAAGCCCGCCTCGCGGACGTCGGCGCGCACTTTAGCGTCATCGCCGAAAATATCGCCATCGGTCCGAATCCCGAGACCATTCATAAAGGCTGGATGGATTCGCCCGGCCACCGAAAAAATATTCTGGACCCGCGGCTCACTTCCGTAGGAATCGCGGCCGTGCGCGGGCCGGGCGGGCTCTTCGCGGTGCAGGATTTTTCACAACTGGTTCCGGAGTTAAGCGTCGAGGAGCAGGAAAAAAAAGTGGCTTCTTTGCTTGCCGCGCGGGGATTTCACTTGTCGGACGGAACGGATGGCGCCCGGAAAACATGCGAGTCTGGAGCGGGGCTTCCCGATACTTCAGCGAAATCGATGATCCGGTTTGAGGTGTCGGACCTGAATCAATTGCCGGAAGAAATCGAGCGGAAAATCCGGAACCGGCCTTATGGCCAAGTGGCGGTGGGAGCGTGTCGTGCGAATCCAGCTCCGGGATTCACGCGCTATCGCATTGCAATTCTTTTTTTCTAACGACAGAGAGAAACTCGCTGGCCGCTGGAGTCTGAAAGAATTTGTTGTATCCAGGAACTAGAAGAAATACACTATGCGGGCCATGAGCGTTGTCTTCGCCAACTCCTATCGCTGGTATCGATTTACTTGGGATTCATCCGGGTGGCGGGGGGCGTTTCTGTAAACGAAATCAGCAGAAAAAAGTCGACCCACTCGCCAGCCGAGTGGGTTTTTTGTTTTAGGGAACAAGAATAATTTTGTTTTTAGGGGACGAAAACTAATTGAGAGGGCCGGAAAGATGATTATCTCTATGAAATTGCACGCGAAGCGGGAAGAGATTGATGAGGTACGCAAACAGGTGGAGCACTTCGGATACAAGGTGCATTCCATCGAAGGAGAAGAGCGCGTGGTGATCGGCGTCGTCGGCGTAGGCGACGTGACGGCGTGCATGGAATCGATTGAGGCCATGCCGCAGGTGGACAACGTGGTGCGGATTTCCGCGCCGTACAAATTTGTGAGCAAAGAATTTCGTGCCGGTAAAACAAGCATAAAAGTAAATGGAACGGAAATCGGCGGCGATCAATTTGTAGTGATGGCCGGACCGTGTTCCGTGGAATCCGAAAAACAGATCATGCAAGCGGCCGAAGGCGTCGCGAAAGCAGGCGCGAAGATGCTGCGCGGCGGCGCGTTCAAGCCGCGGACTTCGCCATACGATTTTCAAGGGATGGAAGAAGAAGGATTGAAACTGTTGAAGAAAGCGAAACAAGCGACAGGGCTCGCGATCATCACGGAAGTGATGAGCGATCGCGACGTGGATTTGGTGGCAAAATACGCAGACGTGATGCAGGTGGGCGCGCGGAACATGCAGAACTTCATGCTGCTGAAGGCGCTGGGAAAATGCGGAAGACCGGTGCTGCTGAAGCGCGGATTGAGCAGCACGGTGAAAGAACTCTTGATGTCCGCGGAATACATCACGGCACACGGAAACGCCGACGTGATTTTGTGCGAGCGGGGAATTCGCACGTTTGAAACGGTGACGCGCAACACTTGCGACATCGCGGCGATTCCCGCGCTGAATGAATTGACGCACTTGCCGGTGATTCTGGATCCGAGTCACGCGACGGGGAAGCGAAGCCTAGTGCCCGCGCTCTCCCGCGCAGGCGTCGCGATCGGCGCGGACGGGTTAATCGTTGAAGTGCATCCCGCGCCGGAAAAAGCGATCAGCGACGGCGCGCAATCGCTGGACCTCGCGCAATTCCAAAAAATGATGAAGGACCTGGAGCCATACATTCATCTTTGGCAAGGGTCGCGGAAGGGTGAGTCCGTTGCAGCCGTGTCCCGTTGAAGTGCCGGGAGATCATTCCGGGCGTCCACTTTTGTGGCTGCGTTCGCACGCGCTTCAGCGCGCTGTGGGTCGGCTTGATTGGTTGGTTGCGTCAGGAGTGCAGCAGCGGTTGACGGCGCGAAAGCGGCAGTTGGGTTGATGTGCATCTGATGCGATGACATGCTGGTGGAACTGATCGAGAAGTGAAGAAGAGGAAGAAATTGGAGCCAACCTCGATGGCCCTGCCGGCTGCTTCTACTGCATCCATGGCGGATGCGGAGGTGATGCAGGTCTCCAAGCCCTAGTGTCGGCCAGTGCTCCCTGTCAGGCCGACCGCTCGTTCGCAACACCATAGGGCTCTGCCGTTGCGACACTTGTTGCTGCGCTTCACGCCCCATTTATGAGATGCCGTGGAAAGGGAAAACGCTGCATCGTACTTCCTTACGCAACCGGGGTGGGGCAAAAATCATCTTTCTTAATGGGTAGAATGATTTAACTATTGGTCTGACGCATGGGTATAGGTGGTTTAATCCGAACTGGCATTCTCGTTTGCGCGGCTCTCGTTGTTATGAGACAGGATGGGCTGACGCATCCTCCTGTTGCGCCGCCAGTGAATGCGGCAAAGCCGCCGGTCATCGTGGTGGGATTCGTGGGCGGTTTCGTGGCGCACGACAATATGGTCCACAGCGCCGTGCAACTCGGTGCACACCTCCGCGAAAAGCATCCTTCAGGTGTATTCGTAAAAGTGTTTGAGAATCGGCGCAGGGAAAATGCTCACCGAGAAATCTTGAAAATTCTGGACACCAATCATGATGGGAAACTATCTGACGAGGAGAAGAAAGAGGCGCACATTATCATTTACGGGATGAGCTGGGGCGGCTCGGAGACGGTCACACTGGCCAAGGAGTTGGATACGGAGCACATCCCTGTGCAGCTTACGATTCAAGTGGATAGCGTCGCCAAGATGCGGCAAAACGACGAAGTTATTCCAGGTAATGTCGGCGAGGCGGTAAATTTTTATCAGGCCAATGGATTACTCCGCGGGCAGCCCAAAATTCGAGCCGCGGATGAAAAGCACACGAAGATTCTCGGTAATTATCGTTTCGACTACAAATCGAAGAACATCAAGTGCGATAAGTATCCGTGGTTCCTCAGAGTATTCGCAAAATACCATACGAGAATTGAATGCGACACTGAGGTTTGGAGTCAGGTGGA
>WNFI01040148.1_pt1 | contig 17241 bp, 22 predicted proteins | sample 5400471 | NCBI WGS metagenome assembly WNFI01 (sample SAMN13153348, study PRJNA577476) | soil metagenome | isolation source: 100 cm saprolite on Douglas fir-dominated hillslope | place: USA:California | collected 2013-09-17 | reverse complement strand
ACATCCGTCAGTACAACCAGAACCCCAGGACCGTGAAATGGAAATACTTCGATCCCTCACGGCGAATTACTTCCGGTTCAATTGATACAGTCCACTAGTCTCGAACTTCGGCGCTTGAATGCAGGATTTACGGGGGCTCCGGGTCCTGCCGGCGCCTTATTGACCCTGGTCGGCGATGGTCCAAGGCCGATTGCTTTTCACCTGCCTCTTTCGTTACGTCGTGCGACTTCCGACCAGGGCAAGAAATTCCTCGCGGGTCGCCACGGAGTCGCGAAACGTTCCGACCACCGACGAGGTGATCATTTCCGAGTTCTGTTTCTCCACGCCCCGCATCATCATGCACAGGTGCTTCGCTTCGATCAACACGCCCACTCCCTGCGCGCCGATCGAATCCATCACCACCTGCGAAATCTGTTCGGTGAGGCGTTCCTGGATCTGCAGCCGCCGCGCATACAGGTCGACGAGCCGCGCCAGTTTGCTCAGCCCGAAGACCTTGCCGCTGGGAATGTAGCCGATGTGGCAGCGGCCGAAGAACGGCAGCATGTGGTGCTCGCACAGGCTGTAGACCTCGATGTTCTTCACGATCACCATGCTGTTGGTCTGCTGCGTGAAGATCGCGTCGTTGATGACTGTGACCGGGTCGGTGCGGCTGCCCGACGTCAGGAATTCCAGCGCGGCGGCAACGCGTTGCGGCGTCTTGAGCAGACCCTCGCGTTCGGGATCCTCGCCGATTTCGATCAGCAGCTGGCGCACCAGTATTTCTATTTTTTGGGAGTTGAGGGCCATGCCCGCATCCTTTCAAAAGCCGTGACTGTCGTGACGATCGTGACGGCGTGACGAGGTAAAAGCGCTTTCCCGCCTTAATCCTTCGACTTCTTTTACGACGGTCACGCCGTCACGACCGTCACGTTCGTCACGAATTTTCTCAGTTCGTATCTAAGCTGCCGTGGCAACTCTTGTATTTGCGCCCGCTGCCGCACGGGCAGGGATCGTTGCGCCCGACCTTCGGGCCGTCCCGGCGGATCGGCGGATGGGAGACGCGCTTGTCCAGCCAGTAGGAATACACCGCAATCACGGAATCCCCCATGGAGTTGGCGGCTTCGCGTCGCATCTGGCCCTCCTCGTCGAGGCTCGGAACCGGATCGCCCGCCTCGTCGGCCGCCTCGCGCATCCGGCCGGAGAGCAACATGAAAGGAAACAGCAGCGCCTCGACTTGTTCCGGTTCGCCGTATTCGTACCAGTCGGCTTCCGACAAAATGACCCCTTCGAGATACCCTTCGCACCAGGTGGCGAGATCGTCCTCGCCCTCGTCATTGGGAAAGACATACAGTGTGATGCCCGTGCCTTCGTCCAGATCCAGCATGGTCTGAGCGTAGAAGCGCATCACCAGGTCGAGGATTTCCTGCGCCTGCTCGGGAGTCTCATAGTCGGGGTTTTCACCCAATGCGACAGGCAGCCAGCGGCTCGGCGGGATCAGGTCGGGAGCGCTGGCCACGGCGCAGAACAGCCCCTGCAGCATGTCCAGAGGCATGGCCTCCTCATGGAACACCTCCGACACGAGCAGTTGCTCGAGCCGGTCGAGTTCGGCGTTGCTGAGCGGGCGGTCCGTTTGGGTCATAAGGAACAATAAACCGGGAAAGCGTCCGGAGCATACCCGTTTGAACGCGGCAGGCCCCGGCCAGGGCGCAATCCGGCGAATTCGAAAGCAAGGACCGGAGTGTTCGCGCGCCCATCATCCCCCAGTATACGACTCACGGATGGCGCCACTGGCCCGTCGTTACCGACAGGAGCATTATCATGGGATTCATGAGAGCGAAAGAAGCAATCAATGCAGCCGCATTTTCCAGCGATGAAGCGCGCTGGGCGGCCGTGGCGCAGCACGATCGCAGCGCCGACGGCGTCTTTTATTATTCGGTCAAGACGACCGGCGTCTATTGCCGGCCGTCCTGCGCGTCGCGGCCCGCACTGCGCCGGAACGTCCGCTTTCACGCCAGCCGCGAAGAGGCGGAACAGGCGGGATTCCGCGCCTGCAAGCGCTGCCGGCCGAACGCGCCCGGGCTTGCCGAACAGCATGCGGCCGGCGTCGCAAAGGCCTGCCGGCTGATCGAGACGTCCGACGAAATGCCGAATCTCGAAACGCTTGCTGCGGCCGCAGGCATGAGCCGTTTCCATTTCCATCGCGTATTCAAAAGCATTACCGGCGTAACGCCGAAAGCCTACGCTGCAGCGCGCCAGGCCAGGCGTGTGCGGGAAGAATTGCCCCGGCGCAGCACGGTAACGCAAGCGATCTACGATGCCGGGTTCAATTCCAACGGACGCTTCTATGCCAAGTCCGCCGAACTGCTCGGCATGTCGCCCGCAAGTTTTCGCGCCGGCGGCGCGGGCGAGTCGATCCGCTTCGCGGTAGGCGAATGTTCGCTGGGGTCGATCCTTGTCGCAGCCACCGGCAAGGGTATTTGCGCAATCGCACTCGGCGACAATCCGGAAGGCTTGCTGCAGGAACTGCAAGACCGTTTCCCCCAAGCCCAATTGGTCGGCGGCGACGGGGATTTCGAAAAGCTCGTGGCCAGGGTCGTCGGCTTCGTCGAAGCGCCGGCGCTGGGGCTCGACCTGCCGCTCGACGTGCGCGGCACGGCGTTCCAGCAACGCGTGTGGCAAACGCTGCGCGAGATACCGGCGGGCTCCACGGTAAGTTATGCGCAGGTTGCCGAACGCATCGGTGCGCCGAAAGCGACCCGCGCCGTGGCGCAGGCTTGTGCATCGAATGCGATCGCGGTCGCCATTCCCTGCCACCGCGTGATCCGCAACGACGGCGGGATTTCCGGCTACCGCTGGGGCGTGGAGCGCAAGCGGACGTTGTTCGATCGCGAATCCGGGCTATGACAGGAGCGCACGCATGAGAACGGCGGCGCAGCGCCGGCTGTCGCATCCCGGATTTTCCGCCGTCGACCCGGTCACGCCGGACCCGATCGTTGCAGGGCGAATCGCGGCGATCGACTGGCCGCGCGTCGCCGCGAGCCTGGATGCCGAGGGGCACGCGGTCATACCGGCGATGCTCCTGCCGGAAGAATGTGCTTCCCTGGCCGCGGGCTATGACGCAGATGAACAGTATCGCAGCCGGATCATCATGGCGCGCCATGGCTTCGGGCGCGGAGAATACAAATACTTCGACTATCCGCTGCCCGAGCTGGTCGCCGGGCTGCGCGCGGCGCTGTATTCTCGCCTGTACGTTATCGCGAACCGCTGGAATGAGGCCATGGGCATCGCCGTACGCTATCCGGACGAGCACGAAGAATTCCTCGACCGCTGTCACCGCGCCGGCCAGGAACAGCCAACGCCGTTGCTGCTGAAATATGGCGCAGGCGATTACAACTGCCTGCATCAGGATCTCTACGGCGAACACGTGTTTCCGATACAGGTCGCGTTCCTGCTCTCGAAGCCGGAACGCGAATTCACGGGCGGCGAATTCGTGCTCGCCGAACAGCGCCCCCGCATGCAATCGCGCGCGACGGTCGTGCCACTCGAACAGGGCAGTGGCGTCCTCTTCGCGGTGAACAACCGGCCGGTGCGGGGCGCGCGCGGCAACTACCGGGTGAAAATGAGGCACGGCGTCAGTCGGGTGAGGTCGGGAACGCGCCATACGCTCGGCATCATTTTTCACGATGCGGCGTGAATGGAAAAGCCGTGACGAACGTGACAGTCGTGACGGCGTGACGGGGTAAAAGCAAGGAATTGGAGCCGGGTGGAAAGTAGGGAAAGCTTAAGGCAGGAAGCGGCGGGAAAACGGTCTGTCTTTTTTGGTCTTCACTCAGCCCTGCTTTAATACCTCGTCACGCCGTCACGACCGTCACGTTCGTCACGGCTTTTCCCCTGCTTCCTCAAGGATGGCGGACGCGACCATTGCGGCCCGCGTCTGCGGCGTCTCGAGGCTGATGCGCCCGAGCGTGCCGCTGCGATAGTCATCGAGCAGGATCAGTGCGGCTTTTTCGAGATCTAAGCCCCCGCCTTTGACCCGGCAACCGCGGCGTTTCGCGACCGTTTCGACCAAAGCCGGACCGTCCATGCCGTCGAGCGCGAAGCCGTAGCGCGCAGTCAGCAGGTTCGGATAACGGGCGAGCAGGATGTCGCCGAGAAATGTGGCGACGTCCTCTTCAATGACTTCATTGGTGCCGATCGCGTGGCTGGCCGCCAGCATGTAGCCATCGCTCGCATATTCGATCTTCGGCCACAGCAAACCGGGCGTATCCGTGATTGTCATGTCCGCGCCCAGGTCGAAGCTTTGCTGCGCCTTGGTCACCGCCGGTTCATCGCCGACCGCCGCAATCCGGCGCTTCAGCAGCGCATTCATCAGGGTCGATTTGCCGACGTTGGGGATCCCCATGATCATCATGCGCAGCGGTTTGATCTTGTCGTTGCGATGGGGTGCGATCGACTGACAGTAGCCGGTTACGCGCGCGACGTCGGCCGGCTTTTTGCACGACAGCGCCACGGCCTTGATGCCCTTCTGCCGGTTGTAGAAATCCAGCCAGGCCGTGGTCGCCGCGGGATCGGCCAGGTCGGCCTTGTTCAGAATCTTGAGCGCAGGACGCTGGCGATGTTCTCGCAACGCCCTGATGAGCGGGTTGCTGCTGGCTTCGGGCAGGCGGGCATCGACGACTTCGATGACCACGTCGATCCACTCCATGGTTTCGGCGGCCTTCTTGCGCGCCAGGTTCATGTGGCCCGGGAACCATTGGATGGTCATAACTCGGCGAGAGACGGGAAAGGAGGCAAGAGGTTAACGGTAAAAGCGCAAAGGCGGAACAGCCCCCGACAGGACCCTGGCGGCGTACCCTGCGAGCATCGCCGAGCCGTGTCGCATCCAAATCGCGTTGTCCGCCCATGGTTGGCGGCCGGCACAACGGGCCCGCGCAAATCGCCGGTGCCCGTCACGCAGCGCGCGACGGGCACCGGCGGAATTTAATTTGATTCGAGCATTGTTTTCAGGTTGTCCAGCCCCGCCCGGTACGCGCCATCGATGAAGCCGATGACCTCCTCGTCTTTCATCTTGCCGTCGGAATTGTTCCGGTAGGAACTGCGCCACAGGATCGTCGTGTAACCGCGCCTGCTCTCGACGACCTGGAACGTGGAAACATAATCGGAAAGCGGCAAAGGCGCCGGATCGATGACCCTGTAGCTGAATTTTTTCTCGAGCGGATCGAAGGACAGCAGTTCTTCGTCGAAACTGGGGCCATCCTTCACCGTTATGGTGCGCACCGAACCGACTTCGTCGTTGACCCCGGACTTGATCACGTCGTCCGAAAACATCGGGTGCCACTTGTTCAGGCTGTCGAAATCCTTGACCGCATCCCAGACCTTCCAGATCGACGCCCTGATTTCGACACTTTGAAAAGAATTCAGTAGGCCTTCCGCGGCGACGGGAAGGCTCACCATGCCTAACGTACAAAACGCCCACACTGCGAGTTTCTTCATGACTCTTACCTCCTCATTTGAGATTGTTGTAATTGACGTCACGGCTCTCTGGCGACTCTGCGGCCGTGTTCGCGCCAGTATAGTCCTGTCCGTTCTTTTTCTGGCCCCACGCTGTGCGTGGCCGTTACCCTTTCACCTTTTCTCTGCCGCTTTTTCAGGTCGCAACCACTCGCGCGCCAGTGTTTCGTCGTCGAAAACCTGGATCCGCGCCCGCACGAAAAGCTCGGACAGAAGCGCCATCCATATCACTGCATCGTCTTCGCTGAGAATCGCAATGCGCCCCACATCGTGGGCGTGCGCGCGCGTGAACCGGATGTCTTCGAACGCGACGTCCAGGGTGTAACCGAGCATCCCGCGCAGATCGACCAGCAGATCGATCTTGCCCAGGACCCGGAGCTGACTTTCGATCTCCTCTTCGAGTCGCTTCAAGTCCGCGATATCGAGCCGGGCAAATATGCCGACGACCGTCAGGCTGCCTTCATGCTGGATCGTGATCATGACTTTCCTTCTCAAGGCCCCGGATGCAGGGAATTCATGCGGGGTACGGCCGTTGGCATCGATGGCGCGCTCCTCATGCGGCCAGGGACGCTGACGGGATGTCCACAGCGCACGCGTCGGGCGGGTCAGGGAAATGACGGTATCGTCGGCTCGGTCCCGCCCAACAGCGCCTCCGGGTGCCGCAAATGCACGAGATCCGTAATTTCACGGGTGCCTGTGAATGGCACATCCACCATCATCAGAATTTTTCCCGCGGCGATGCCCTGTTGAAATACTGCAAGCCTGGAATTGGGCACCGCGGTACCCACCAGGCCCGCGACCCAGATGCCAGGCCGCCCCAAACAATCCGGTGATCAGTACGGTGCCCATGGGAAGAGGGTCGCGCCGGCCGGCGGGAAATTCACCACCAGAGCGCCGCCGATCACGCCCAGGAAACCGCCGAGGACTACACCGGTCCCGGCCCCGTGGATCACGTCGGTCTTCTGCAGAAAGTTGGCTTCCGGCAGATCGCCCAGACGCATTCCGCGCCTGGCCAGGCAATGGGTACGGCTCACTTCGATCCGGGCCAGCAGCAAATCCCGCAGGGTTTGCTCGGCGCTCGCTACGTTCGGCAACAGGAAATAGAGTCTTCGCCTCATGAGTCACTCCTCCTTGAAGATGCGCCCCTGCGGGCGCGCACGCGAAAAAGTGCGTCCATCACCGCGTTATTTTGCGCCTTTTGGCGAAGGCGTCTATGTGTTGGCGAACATAGAGGCCCTGGCGGACATGGAGGAACCGCTCTGACTCGTTTCCGATCGAGTGGATCGGCCGTGTCAATGAAAATATCCCCCGACGACATCTCTCTGAAATTCAGCGACCCATTTCGAACCGTCTCCGATCGGGTATTGCTTCTGGCTGCCCGTCGATTTTTGTGTAACGGTCAGGGTGCCGGTCAGCGCAAATATTTCGTCGGTTTTGGGATCGGTTGTATCCATTTCTCCCAGCTCGAAATCGTCCCTGTCAAGATGATGCCGGGCCAGGACGGTCTCGAATTCAGTCATTTCTTCCGGTTCGATAAGCTCCATCGGCGTCTCTCCTGAAATGGGGGCAGTGCTCCTCACGACGAATGCGTCAACAGGCCATGCAACCGCGCAAGAGTCCGCATTTTACTTTCTCCTTTAACTTTATTTTGCCCGTCACGACCCGATCGTTTCGTCGCTTGCCGGTGACACGTCTCCGAAAACCGACGCTTTTGCCCCTTGCACGAGTGGTTACTCAGGGCTAAAAAGACAGTCAGGGAGCATCAGTAGTTCGGAGGGGATTGCGTATGCGGGCACAAGACGATTACTTCAGCAAGGTCGACGATGCCGTTCAAAGGGCCAACAATATCCTGGTGAGGCATCAGTTGCAGCCGCAAAAATATCGCGTACACATCCGCTCGAAGGGCGTTTCCAGCCCGAGCGAGCCTCATGCATTATCCATTTCCACGGCGGACGGTGCGGTCTGGGTCACGGAAACCAGCTTCCCGTTTCGCTGCATCGAAGAAGTCGATCCCTTTGGTGCCGACGCGTTCTGCAGCATCGTCTCGCGTCAGATGACCGAACTGATCCGCAAGGTCAGGCAAGCGGGTAAAATGCCCTGACGGTTTCCAATGCCCTGTCCCCGGGTCTCAGTTACCTCCCTTGCTGAATCGCTTTGGGGCAGGGCTTTTTTCTTGTCCTATTTTTCCTGCAGCGCTTCGAACGCCTTCCTGATCTTCCCGACGCGGGCGATATAGGCCTGGACGTCGTGATCGCCGCACCGCTGACCGGAAATCAGCCGGAACCGGCGCCTGGCGAAAATCTCGCCCGCTCCCGCGCCGCATAAGTGGATCACCGCGGCGAGATCCTGCTTTTGCTGAAGCGTGGCGTCGGTGAAGCGCAGTCGCTTCAGCGTATTCTCCACGCCGCGATCGAGGTACGCGGACGTGAGCTCGACGGCATGCGCCGGCACGGTTCGCATATAGAGACTGTTGAACCAGCACGAATCGAAATCGTTCCAGCGCCCGTCCTCGACAACGATGTGATCACGGATGCAGTAACGCCTCGCCTCGGCAAACGTCCCGTCCGTGATCTGGTACATCCCCACCGCGCTCGACGCCGGGCGGTAGACCTCGAACGGCTTGCGCCGTAACGACCAGCGCCAGTAGGTGCGCACCACGGGATTACCCGAGCCTTCCACCTGCGCGAGTGCGGCGAGAAGGTCGGGCGTGATGACGTTCGTTGCATGCGCCCGGAAGAGCGGTCCGTATTCCTGCCAGATCTCGTATGGTGTCTTGTAAAGTGCACCGCTCACCGGAAACAACAGCTCCGATGGTTTGCGGATGACCTGATAGGCCCAATTGAGCCCAAGCCAGAGCGCGAAGACGATGGCGAGCGCAACAACAGCCTGCGCGATCGGCGGCGCGCGCCGAAACGACCGCCACCAGCGCCGGCGCAATCGCACGCCCGGGTATAATTTCCAGATGCCCGAGCGGCGCTTGCGCTTTTTTCGGGGTTTGCGTCTGGTCGCCAGCGCAGCGGATTGAAGCGGCACAGGCGGGAGTCTATAACGCCGTCCGCACTTTATCTTCCCGCCCGCCCTTCGAGCACCGCATAGGTGACGACCGGTTCGTCGATGCCTTTTACCGCGACGGCGGGCATCGGCATCAGCGCGAAACCTGGATCGAGCTGCTCACGCACCGTTTCAGTAAGCAGGATGTCGTGGCGATGCTCGCGCGTGAGCGCCTGGACGCGTGCGGCGAGGTTGAGCGTGGGGCCGACCACCGTGTATTCGCGCCGGTCGCGGCTGCCAATGAGTCCGGCGAGCCCCGGCCCGCGGTGAATGCCGACACCGATGGCGATCCGCGGCAGTCCCGCGCGCTCCAATTCGGTGTTGTAGTGCCCGAGCCCGGCGCGGATCGCCAGCGCTGCGTATGCCGCGTCGTCGCATTGCCACGGGTTCGGCTCCAGCGCGCCGAAGAAAATGAGGATGCCGTCGCCGAGGAAGGTTCCGACGCGCCCCCGGTGCTCGGCCACGGCGTCGCTGACGAGTTGGAAGTAACCGTTCAGTACGCCTGCCAGCGTCTTCGGATCGAGCCGCTCGGCGAGCGCCGTGTAACCCACCAGGTCGGTGAACATGGCGGTAAACACCTTGTGTTCGGCGATGCTTTCTGGCCCGTCGGAAAACAGGCGCTCGACCACGCCGGCGGGCGCGAGCAGCGCGCAGGATTGTTGCAGGCGCTGCAGTTCGACCGCGGACGCTTCGACGCGCGCGCGCAGCCGGCGCAGCCGCTGCTGTTGCCAGGCGAACAGGCCGCCTGCAGCCGTGAACGCGATCAGGAAGAGGGCGTAGTCGTAGCTCACGGACGGCGCGGGAGCGCCGCGCACAGCCGGCACAGGGCATTCGCCAGCGACACGACACCGATCGCCTCGACGAACTGCGCCGCCGAGAGCCGTTCGCGCAGCTCCCGCGCGCGGCGCTGGATCTGGATCGGCTCGTACCAGATCGTGTCGCGCGCGAAGGCAAGCAGCGCGCTCTCTTCGCCGGCCAGGCCCGGGCCATCGAGGTGCGCGAGGATCTTTTCCGCCTCGGCCGGCGCGAGGCCCTCGGCTGCGAGGACGCGCGCAACCTCGTCGCGGGAATTCTGGCAGCCCAGGCCGTGGCCGATGACTGCGAACATGAGCGCCTTGCAATGACGGCTCAGGATGGGAGAGGCCCACAAATCGTCGAGCACGCAAGCAAGCACGGGACCGATGGGCGAGCCCTCGAACTGCAGCAGCAGTCCGGCGAACGGACCCTCTGGCGGCCGCGCGAACGACACCGGCTGCCCGCGCTTGCGCCAGCCGCGTACCGAGCGCGCGAACAGGGGGCGGAACAGGCGCATGAACCATCGGTCGGCAAGCTGCTCCCATGACTGCGGCGGGAGCGCCGGGATGGTGGAGATGCGGTTGAAAAATGCGATGCAGGCAACCGAAAACGCGATCTCGCGTATCGCCGCGTCGCTGTAGCCCGCCGCGCGAAGCGGTTCGAGGTCCTGCGGCGTCACCAGCGGGGCGGAGCGCGCCATGCGCCGCGCAAAGTGCACGGCGACGGCCGCTTTGGGCTCCAGATCTCCGCTGGCCATGCGATGCTCGAGTTGTTGCATGCGTTCTTCGCTCATGCCGAGGACGCGCAACGCCATCCGCGTGACCGCATAGCAGTAGCGACAGGAGTTTTCCTGGCTCACCACCAGACCGATCAGGTCCACGGTCTGGAAATCGAGGTGCACCAGAATCTTGTTGTCTATGCCGAGGCGGATCGCCGCCCTGGCCAGCCACGGACAGCTCAGGAAATAGCGTATCCAGCCCGGCGCGGAGCCGGTTTCGCGGCGCAACGTCGCCTCGGCCTGCCGGTCGGGTGCTGCCTCCAGCAGACATTTGTCCCAGCGCACATCCAGTAGCGGGCTCGCCATGGCTATACTTTACCGCTTGCGGCGGCGCTTTCCCATCACCGCCGGCGTCCGGCTGCGGCGCTCGGTGATTCAGAGCGCAAAGCGCAGCTTCCTGAGACCGGCCCGGTAGGGCAGCGTCCGGATGATGACGCCGCCGGTCTCGCGAAATCGGCCAAGGCGCGTGACCTTCGGCCTGGGCGGAAGCCCGCCCGCGACGTCCTCGATGTCGATGAAATAGGTCTGCACCGGGCCCAGCCCTTCGAACTCCCGGGGTAGCGGCCGGGTGTGCGTGCGAATCCGCTCGTCGCTCAGGCGGAACAGCGGTTCGGACAACAGAATGTTTAAAACAGGCAAACGAAGAGATCCGCCCTCCGACTGACCGTCGGAAGGGCGGACGTGTTGCGCGGCCTTACCGATAGCCGCCGGATGCCGTAATTCTCTCGCCCGTCAGCCAGCCGGAATCGTCGGAGGCCAGGAACACCGCAACCTGGGCGATGTCCTGCGGCTGCCCGAATCGTCCGAGCGGGGTCTCCGCCACCATCTGCTTTTCGAATTCGCTTCCGATGACGCCGATCCGATACGTGCCTTCGGTTTCCACGCCACCCGGAGCGATGGCATTCACCCTGATCTTCCTGGGTCCCAGTTCCTTCGCGAGCCCGCGCGTGATCGAGTCCAATGCGCCCTTGGTCGCCGAGTACACAACCGAGTTCGGCACCGGGTTCGCGCTGGAGGACGAGGTTCATGAACTTGCCCTCGCGCACGATATGGACCAGGCCAGCCGTCTCCAGTTCCTTGATGTGATGAGAGAGTGTCGCGGCGCTGATGTCGTGGGATTCGTGCAGGACGCTGCAGGGACACGGGTCGACGGCGGCCCCGATCTGCTTGAGGATCTGATAGCGTCGCGGTTCGGCCAGGGCGCGGGAGATCCGCGCGAATTGCCGGTTCGTCAGTCGACCGTCTTTGGGGGTTGCCATCGCTGCAAGGTAAACCCGATCGGATTCGGATGTCCAGAGGGGGTCATATAAACGTGGGATCGGGCTGCACTTTTCTGCCGGCTTTGTTCCTGCCGAAACACCTGCTTCATCGCATCGACTCGCGCACCGTACGCCGACTAGGGTGATCTCCGCACCGGTTATCAGGTAATCCCTGCATCGAATCGATGCTCGAATCAGAACTGCCATAGCCCATAGGAACCAACCACAAGAAACGATTCGAGCGTAATTGATGCGACATCATATTCACGCGTCAACAATCCGAAGACGTTGCGCCCGCCACGCTTGGGCGGCGCAGTGAATGGATTGGATTCAGATTCGGAATTAGAGGAACCGTGAATATCACGCGCGCAACTGCGGGCCGCAATTGCCGGCGCACTGGCCGGAATCCGGCAGGTCTTGCGCCAGACCCGGCAATGACCGCGGAACCGGTGATTCAGGTATACGGCGCGCGGTGCGCCGGATGGCGCGGCTACTTCAGTCTTCACACCTGGATTGCAGTCAAGCCCGCCGGCGCGCGCGCCTACACGACCTATGAAGTGACTCCTCCCTTGCTGCATCGCGATTGCTGCGTCGTGACCCGCAAACGGGCGCCCGATGCTTTCTGGTACGGTGCCGCGCCCCGACTCCTGGCGGAAAAACGTGGCGACGACGTCGGCGTCCTCATCGAGCGCATCCGCAATGCCGTCAAGGAATATCGTTACGCCGGAAAATACGTCATGTGGCCTGGTCCCAATTCCAATACGTTCATTGCTTATATAGCCCGCGCCGTGCCCGAGCTGGAACTGGAACTCCCCTGCATCGCCATCGGCAAGGACTACCTCGGCTGCCGGTTGATCGGAAGAGCACCCAGCGGAAGCGGCGTTCAGATCTCGTTGTTCGGACTGCTGGGAATACTGGTGAGCCGCGTCGAAGGGTTCGAGGTCAATGTGCTAGGCCTGAATTGTGGAATCAATCCGTTTACTCTGTCTCTGAAGCTGCCGTTGATCGGGCATCTTGGTGCGCCGCGAATCATCGGCTCCGGCGGCCACACTCGCGAAATACCGGAGGCTACCAAGGTTGTCGGTCAATTGGATTAGGCAAAATCGGGTTAAAGGTTCGAGGGCGCAATAGGATCCCGGAGCACCGGGGTCTCCTGCTTTCACTCAGACGTCGCCCGTTACCCCTTCTTTTCAACTCCCCACCCTCCGCTCTCGCGCTTTTAGCCCTTCGGTCACGTTGCTATATTAGGCGACATGACGAAGAACTCTCTCATCGCGCTCTCGATCGGCCTCGCGCTGGCCTCGATCCTCCTCTCGATTCTCTTCAAGGGGGCCTTCCTCGTGCTGTTCATCCCGGCGTTCTACGTCTGGACCAGCACGCGCTCAAAGGACGATCCGTGATCGAACAGAAGACGCTGGAATTCCACACCCGCGGACGCGGCACGATCGAGATCACGGCGGAGGTTGCACGCGCGGTGGCCGAAAGCGGCCTCCGCAAGGGTCTGTGCACCGTGTTCCTGCAGCATACGAGCGGCCTCGCTCATCCTCTGCGAGAACGCCGATCCCGACGTGCGCCGCGACCTCGAGACCATCCTCGCGCGCCTTGCGCCCGACGGCGACCCCGCCTACGTCCACGATACCGAGGGTCAGGACGACATGGCAGCGCACGCGCGCTCGATCCTCACCTCGAACAGCCTCACCATCCCCGTTGGCGACGGTCATCTGATGCTTGGCACCTGGCAGGGCCTGTATCTTTGGGAGCACCGCGTCGCGCCGCATTCGCGCAGCCTCGTCGTGACGGTGATGGGCGAGCGCTGATCTGCAAATCGTCTCAGGCACCATGCACGCGGATCTCCGCCCGCGCCCGGCGGTAATGGGAAATGCCATCGCGGCCTATACTGGCAATTGCGCCGTTGATGGAGCAAAGAAAAAAGGAGCAGAAAAATAATGGACCCCAAAAGATTCAAACATCTGCGCAACCTGCAACTGCCGGTGACCGTGTCCTGGCGGGATCTGCTCGTGATCGTCGTGCCCGTGCTGCTGATCGCCGCGCTCTTCGCCTGGCTGGCGGTCAAATTCATCGGCCCGGCGCCGCCAAATTCGATCGTGATGCTGACCGGGCCGAAGGAAAGCAGCTACTACAGCGTCGCCGATCGCTACGCGAAGATCATCGCGCGCAGCGGCGTGAAGCTGCAGATAGTCGAAACCGGCGGCGCGCAGGACAACCTGCGGCGGCTGGCGGACCGCAAGGTCCGCGCGGATGTGGGATTCGTGCTGGGCGGCGTGTCGGAAGGGATCGAAACCAGTGGCCTGATGTCTCTGGGCAGCATGTTCGTTCAGCCGGTTCTGGTCTTCTATCGCGGCAAGGAAGCGGTGGATCGGCTCTCCCAGCTGGCAGGCAAGCGCATCGCCATCGGCCCGGAAGGCAGCGGAACCCACGCGCTGGCGATGCAGTTCCTGGTCGTAAACGGCATGGACAAGGATTCAACCCAGCGGCTGGATCTGGACGGGGACGACGCGGTCGAAGCGCTCAAGCAGGAGAAGGTCGACGCCGCTTTCCTCATGGGCGAATTGGTGCGCGGGCAGGTGACGCGCGATCTGCTGAAGGTGCCGGGCATCAGGCTGATGAACTTCAGGCAGGCGGACGGCTATCTGCGCCGCCTCAAGTTCCTGTCACGGCTCACGCTGCCGGAAGGCGCCTTCGATCTGGGACAGGACCTTCCGCCGAGCGACGTCGAATTGGTCGGCCCGACCGTTGAACTGGTCGCCCGCGAGAACCTGCACCCTGCGCTGTCGGACCTGCTGATCAGCGCCGCGCGCGAGATTCATGGTTCCGCGGGCATGTACCGCAAGGCCGGAGAATTCCCGGCGCCGCTGGAGCGCAATTTTCCGATCAGCGAGGATGCGCAACGCTTCTACCGTTCGGGGACGCCCTTCCTCTACAAGAAATTGCCGTTCTGGCTGGCGAGCGTGGTGGACCGCATGCTGGTGGTGCTGGTGCCGCTGCTGGTGGTCCTGATCCCGATCACGCGCATCGTGCCGCCGGTTTACCGGTGGCGGGTGCGATCGCGCATCTACAGGTGGTACGGTGCGCTGATGGCGATCGAGCGCGACGTGCTCGCCAACCCGACGCCGGAGCACAAACAGGAACTCCTCAAGCGGCTCGACGAAATCCGGGAGGCGGTGAACAATCTGCGCACGCCGCTGGCGTTCGCGGACCAGCTCTTCGTATTGCGCGAACACATCAGCGGGGTGCGGAATCGCCTGGCCGCGGAGCACTGACCGGGCCGCGTGGCGACGCGGGCCGCATTCCATCGACGGACTTCCCACCCGTGCGCGCGCAATCACCCGACAGGGGTCAACCAACGCAATGAGCGCTTCGCGCATGTGATCGCAATGGAACCCTGGGCCGTCAGTCTCTTCATCAGTGCGGTGCATCTGGTCCTCGCGGGCAGCGTGTCGGCCCACATCGTGCTCACCAAGCCGGACGTGCGCGCCGCGATCGGATGGGTCGGGCTCGTGTGGCTCACGCCGGTCGTCGGCTCGGTGCTGTACGCCCTGTTCGGCATCAATCGCATTCGCCGCCAGGCGGGGCGGATGCGCCGCGGCCGGGACCTGCCGTGGACCGAACCGCCGGGCCAGTTCGTCCTGTCGCCCGATGCGATTGCGCTCCCGGACGGCGTTGCACCGGCGGTGCGGCCGCTTGCCACGCTGGTGGGCGCCCTCACCGGAACGCCGCTCGTAGCCGGCAACGCGGTGGACCTGCTGGTCAACGGCGATGAAGCGTATCCGGCCATGCTCGCGGCGATCGACACTGCCGCGGGCAGCATCGCGCTGGCCACCTATATCTTCAACCGGGGTCACATCGCGGATCAGTTCATCGACGCGCTCGCCCGCGCCGTGCAGCGGGGCGTGGCCGTGCGCGTATTGATCGACGGCGTGGGCGCCCGCTACAGTCATCCTCCGATCGCGGGTGCGTTGCGCGCGCACGGCATTGCGGTTGCGCGCTTCCTGCCGCCCACCACGCCCTGGCGGCATCCCTACTTCAACCTGCGCAACCATCGCAAGTTGATGGTCGTCGACGGCACGATCGGCTTCTGCGGCGGCCTCAACATCCAGGACGGCTGTGTCCTCGGACTGCATGCGGACGATCCGATCCAGGACTTGCACTTCCGCGTGCGCGGTCCGGTAGTCGGTCACGTAATGAAAGCCCTCGCGTTCGACTGGACATTCGCGACCAGGGAAGAACTCACCGGGCCCACCTGGTTCCCGCCTCTCACGCCTGCGGGCGCGGTGCTCGCCCGCGGCATTTCCGATGGTCCCGACGAGGATTACGAGACGCTGCTCGTCACCATCCTGGGCGCTCTGTCGCAGGCGACGCGATCCATCCGGATCGTCACACCGTATTTCCTGCCCGACGCAACGCTTATCGACGCACTGCGGGTTGCCGCCCTGCGTGGCGTGCAGGTCGACATCCTGCTGCCCGCGCGCGGCAACCTGCGTTTTGTCGAATGGGCCGCCACCGCCCAACTGTCGCAGATCATGCGCTGGGGATGCCGCGTCCACCTCTCGCCGCCGCCGTTCGATCATTCGAAGCTGTTCCTGATCGATGGCACGTGGTGCATGGTCGGTTCGGCGAACTGGGATCCCCGCAGCCTGCGGCTCAACTTCGAATACGCGGTCGAATGTTATTCGGACGAACTCGTTTCGCGGCTCTGCAAGGTGCTCGACGCCAAGATCGCCGGCAGCCGGCGTCTCGCGACCGCGGACCTGGACGCCCGCAGCTTCCCGGTGAAATTGCGCGATGGAATCGTCCGCCTGGCGCAACCGTACCTGTGACGACCTTGCCCAAAAAGTGAATCGGCGGCCTCGATCACCGGCTGGTTGCTGACCCCAAGCACTGCGCACTTCGCACCGAGCACTGAGCACTCAGCACCGCGAACCGAGCACCGCCCACCCGGCACTCGTTCACTGCCGTAAGGATAAACTATGCCCGGGGATCAGCGATCGGCCCCCGGAATGACAGTCAGGGGCTTTCCTGATTATCGATTGACGCAAACACCGTTGCAGATTCAGACGCCGGAACACACAATGCTGATATTCAGGCAGTTGTTCGATCCGCAGTCCTCCACCTATACCTACCTGCTCGGAGACAGCCGCAGTCGCGAGGCGGTGCTCATCGACACGGTCTTCGAGCAGGCCCGCCGGGACGCTGCACTCCTCGGGGAACTCGAGCTTCGCCTGGTCTTCACGCTGGAAACCCACGTCCACGCGGACCATGTCACGGGCGCGTGGATGCTGAAGCGGCAATTCGGCAGCCGGATCGCGGTGGCGCAGAGCAGCGGCGCCAAGGGCGCCGACCGCTATCTTGCGTCCGGCGACAAGATCGCATTCGGCGAACGCCATCTCCAGGTTCGCGCGACGCCGGGCCACACCAACGGCTGCCTGACCTACGTGCTCGACGATGAAAGCATGGCATTCACCGGCGACTGTTTGCTGATCCGCGGCAGCGGACGCACGGATTTCCAGCAGGGCGACCCGCACGCACTCTACCGGTCGGTGCACACCCAGATCCTCACGCTGCCGCAGCCTTGTCTGATCTACCCCGCGCATGACTACCGCGGCCTCACGGTGACCAGCGTGGCGGAGGAGCGGCGCTTCAACCCACGCCTGGGAGGCGAGATCGGGGAGGCCGACTTCGCCGGCTACATGGCGAACCTGCACCTGCCGCATCCCAAGCAGATCGATGCCGCGGTACCGGCCAACCTCGAGTGCGGACAACCGAAGGCTGGGGACGTGTCGCTCACGGAGCCGGCCTGGGCGGCGCTGACCTACACTTTCGCGGGCATCTGGGAAATCCAGCCGCAAG
>WNFI01002192.1_pt2 | contig 17244 bp, 11 predicted proteins | sample 5400471 | NCBI WGS metagenome assembly WNFI01 (sample SAMN13153348, study PRJNA577476) | soil metagenome | isolation source: 100 cm saprolite on Douglas fir-dominated hillslope | place: USA:California | collected 2013-09-17 | reverse complement strand
ACCGGCGCGGACACCGAGACGAAGTGCTCGGCCGCCTTGTTCTTCATCGCGGTGAGCTCGCGGGCGTGCCAGATCTGGCTGGTCATCAGCGCCATGTGACCGAAGCGAATCTTCTGATTGGCCTCGAGCACCTTCCCGACCTGCTGCCACGACGCCTCCATGTACTCTTCCTGATTCTGCTGCACCGTCTGGGTGCCGAACCCCGCCGCGATGCGGTGCCGGGGGTCGAGGTTCAGCTCCTGGACCCACTTCTTCCTCGCGGGATCGCCGTCGGCCGGAACCAGACGTTGGGTTATGGAGTGCCAGCGGCCGTAGAGCGGCGGCACGATGAGCGGATCGTCGTCAGCCTCGACAGCCGGGATCCCGCTGGCATCGTTGGCCTGGTCGGCGGGCTGCTTCGCGTAGTCGTCGGCCAGGTTGACCAGAGCCGCGAGCGCCGTCTGGAACGCATGAGGATAGGGCTTGCCCCACTCCTCGAATCCGTGGTACTCGACGAGGTCCTCGTCGCTCAGCGTCAGCAGCGGAGCCCGGAGCGCTCCGCCGAGGCGAAGGATTCCGCCCTTGGTCATGATGGGCGGGAGATTCATGCCGGGCGCCTGCACGTCGATGTCGCGCCGGCCCACCTGGGGATCGATCGTGCGTGGCTCGAGCAGCCTCACCAGATACTCGAAGTCGCCGACCGTTCCGGTATGGAAGTACCAGCGGTGGTAGATCGGGAACAGCGTGGGGTCGGGGCGCGCGGCGTATCCGGCCCATGCGTTCTGGGTCGCGAACTCCGCTTGATCCGGATTCAGGCCCAGCCCCGCCAGGCGTCCGGTCTCGAAGCTCGGAATCAGAAAGGCGTGATAGGCAGTGTCCTCCTTGAGGACCCGGGGACACATCAGCCGGGAATACGCTAGGTCGCGGTTCGTGCGGACGGTGTCGTCGAGCCAGGCGGCGAGAGCGGCCGTGTCGTTGGCGTCCACTCCGAGCCCGCCGTTCACGTGGACGTGCGCCCAGGCCCAGAGCTGGTCGGGCGGTGCAAACTTCTGGTCCGCGTTGGCCACGTCTATGAATGGAAGCGGTCGCGCCCCCGCCCCGCCCTCCTTGAACTCGGTGTCCTGGAGCACCACGAGGGCCAGCCAGGGGCGGAGCCTCCGTCCGTCAGGCGAAGGCTTGGCGGGGGTATAGCGCCAGGGAAAGTCCTCGTCGTAGAACTCGACGTAGGGGAGATAGTTGCTCTCGAAATTGGTGATCCAGTTCAGCGGCTCGGTGCGGACGATCGCCTTGCTGTCGATGCCGATGATGTCGCCGGGGCCGTAGAGCTGGACCGGACGGCTGGTCAGCGGCTCGGTGATGCTGCCTCCGCCGATCCGGTCGCCGGTGACCTGGAGGCTCACGTCGATCGAGCCGCGCACCTTGACGCCGGTGGCCTGGTCCTCTTCCCGTAGGTAGAGGCCGAGGCCCTGGCGAGCCCAGGGAAGGAACGAGTACCCCGCGATCGGTGTGCTCATGCGGCCTTGTTGACCTCAACCATCGGGATCACGTGAATCGCCTCGGCCAGTGATGGATCGGCCGACAGGGCATCCGCCAGGTAGGCCTGGGCCTGCGCGTGGCTGCCGAAGGTCGCGCTGCCGGAGTAGGCCCGGTTGTCGGCCTGCCACGCCACGGTGTATTGCTCGTCGCCCACTCCCACCTTGGCGGCGAACGGCTGCTTCTTCTTCTCGTTGGCGAGCGAGGTCGCGGCCTTCGAGACGGACGCGCCGCCGCGGAAATGGTCGAACAGGCGGTTGGGCAGCAGGAAGAACGGAATGGTCACTGCTTCCGCCGCCGGATCGGCGGCGGTGTCGATCACGATCAGCTCGTAGCGGACGTTGCGCTGCGCGGCTGGGCCGGTCGCCCACGGCTTCCCCTCCGCACCCAGCTCGACACCGCTGTCCAGCGGCTCGTAGGCCGGAGCGGAGAGTTTGGCCGCGTCGCTCATGTCGCGGTACTGCGCGGAGGCGAACTTCTCCCGGGTGGGGCCCTTCACCGCCAGGCCGGCGGACTGCACGCCAACGGTGACGCGCTTGACGTCGGACGGGCGCTGGTTGCCGATCCGCTCCAGCGTGAGGTTCACCGGGGCAAACCGTTGGCTGATCTGGAGCGTACCGACCGGGTGGAGCACCAACGCATCGGAGGCGCCCAGCTCACGCAGGCTCACGAACAGCTGGCCCGAGGCTGGGAGCGTGGCGCGCCAGCTCTCCAGCTTCTCGAACTCCTCCTTCATCTTGGGGAACACCAAGATTGGTGGCAGGGTCTCCGCCCGGCGCTCGCCGAAGGTGACATCCACGTCCACCGACACCGAGAAGAAGAGGAAGCCGATCTCGGCCGAGCCCTGGATGTGCCACGGCGTGGGCCCTTCGAGCGATCCACGCAGACGAACGTGGAACAGGCCCATCCCGAAGAGCTTGACCGAGAATCCGGCGGACAGCTCGATGATCAGATAGAACGGCGAGAACCGGAGCAGCGCGTCGAAGCTGAAGTGACCGTCGACGCCCATCGAATCGAAGCCGAAGAAGGCCTCGACCCGGCAGCCGATCTGCACCGAGTTGGACGTCACCGCGAAGTAGGTCTCGGCCCTGACTCGGGCCCAGCTCTCGTTCACCAGCGAAAGGGAGAGCCGTGCCGGCGAGGGGAAAGGCAGTGGCGGCGCGGTGAAACGGGGATGGAAGCCGCCGACCGACAGTACGAAATTCGGCTTGTCGCTGTAGTCCATCAGCAGGCCCATCTCGCCCTCGAGCGGGATGAACAGGATGCGACTCTCGAACAGCGTGGCGAAGAACCACAGCCGACGCTTGGAGAATTCCAGCACGCCGATGACAGTGTCGGCGTCCCCCAGCCCACCTTCGCCATCGGCCCGATCACGAAGATGCCCTGCTCGATCGGGAAGATGGCCTTCAGGTCGCTCAGGATCTTGGGCATGTTGGCGACGATGTTGGTGGGGAAGAGGATGCTGTTCACCGCCCCGGTGCGGACGCCCTGGGCCAGCGGGTCGATCAGCACTCCGCGGTTGAGGCCGAGCAGCCCGCCGACGCCGATGAGCGAGAAGCCGAAGCCGAGCTGGAAGCCCGGGCTGAACTCGGCGGTGATGATGATCAGGAGCGCGAACCCCGGCTCGCCGCCGGGCATCTTGGTGTTGATGAGGCCGATGGCCTTGAGGGAGAGGAAACCCGAGATGGTCAGCTCGATCGCGCCGGCGTATTCGCCCTTCTCGTAGTCGAGGTAGACGTAACCCCCGCCCGATACGACGCCAGCGTTGACGGCGAGCCCGATGCCGTTGGGTGGCTTGAACTTCAGATCCAGATCGAAAGGCCCGAACTTGGCGTCGGTTCCTTCGGCAAAGCGGGCGTCGAGCGTCACGCCCATCCGGTCCACGCTGGCGGTGAGCGGCCCAAGCAGCCCGATGATCGCCGTGGAGACTTCGTGTGACAGCGTCCCGTTGGGGAGGATGCGAAGCGCCAGGTATATGGTCTCGAACTCGACGGGTCCGAGCTGCTTGTGAATCGGCAGCGCGATCTCGATGCCGCCGCTCGCCTTGACCTTGAGTCCCGTGTCGGCCTGCCACTCCAGGCCGAGATCGAACTGGCCTTCGATCTCCGCGGACGAGAGGAGCTTTCCGATGAAGCTGTCGGCATCGGAGCTACCGACCTTCAGCGTGAGCCGGTCCAGGTCGGCGTAGGCCATCGGGTTCAGGCTGACGGTGCCGGCAACCAGGTCCAGCGTGGCCTTCAGGCCGATCCCGACGGTGAGATTGTCCGCGACGAGCGAGAGGATCCCGATGCCGCCGATGATGTCGAAGGGGCGGGCGGCGGGGTTGCGATCGAGGAACGTGCGGAGCTCGCCGGTAATACTGGCGGCCGGGGGCGGCAGGAGCTCGACGGCGAGAGGCGGCTTCAGCCGTCCGGCCAGGGTGCCCATCATCGTCATGATGCTGGTGACGTTGGCTCCCCAGCTCTCGTTCAGGTCTCGCCGGGTCTCGAACTTCTCCTCCAGTGAAGCGGTGAAGGTGAGCAGCAGACTGGGCGGGTTGGTCGTTCGATCCCGGCTGATTCGGAATCCACCCTGCCGCAGATACGGATCACCGGCATCGGTCCCGGTGTCGACATCCATCTCCTCGTCCCAGAAGCTCTCGTAGAGGCGGAACAGATCGGTCGGATCAAAGGTCGCGGCGCCCCAACCGAGGGTCTGCTTGTAATGCTCCTCCGGGTTGTTGAAGAGGTCCTTGAGGCGATGCAGGGCCAGGCGGCGAAGGATGTAATCGTTGCTGATCGGGTTGGCCGGGTCCTTGGGCACGCGCAGCCAATCGACGATGCCGAGCAGCCGCATCACGAACCCGATCACCGGCGTCCGATCGGTGATGGCGGCGGCGAGGGTCACTTCGCTCAGAGCCTTGGCGAGGTTGTCGGCGAACTGTTCCGCCGCGGCGCGGGCGACGGGATCGGGCACCGTCGCCGCCGTGACGCTGGCCCGGACGGCGTTAACCAGCTTGTCCAACGCCATGTAGAACAGGCCCAGGGCGAGGCCCAGCTCAACGAAGGCGGCGATGATGTCGAGCTCCCCACCCGCGGTCGCCGCTCCCTCCAGGTCCTGACCGGCGGTCCTGACCTTCGAGGCAGTCGCCTCCGCCTCCCGCAGCGCAGCGGCGACCGGGGCGGCCTGCACCACGGCATCGGGCAGGTTCAGCCCCAGGGACTCCGTCCGGAAATCGCCGAACAGGAGCCGCGTGTCGCCGATCGCTTGAGCGACCCAGCTACCGAGCCGGATGATGGATGTCGTGGGGTCGGCCATCGAGGCGCGCTACCTCTCGTCCTACGGCGGTATGTTGTCGAATGCCTTCTTCACATCGAGCCGCCCGGCCCCCATCTCGTCTGCTACGAGGGGCGCCACCTTGTTCGCATTTGTCTGAAGGATCGCGAGCACCTCCGAGGGCTTGAGCCCCGGCTTCTTTGCCAGAAGCAGGGCGACCGCCCCCGTCACGTGAGGCGACGCCATGCTGGTCCCCTGCATGGGAACCGTCGGACCGACGATAAGCATCGGCTTCGTGTCCGCGCTCTTGGCGGCGTCGACCCCTTGTGCAATCGCGGGCGCGGGCGGCTTCACGATCACGCCTCCCGGCGCGCCGATGTCTGGCTTGGCCGGTGCAGGCCCGCCCACTCCATGGCGGGGTACCGGCCCACGTGAGGAGTACGAGGTGACGTCCAGGCCCGGGACCTCGGCGTTATATGCCGCGACGGTGATGACATTCCTGGCGCAACCCGGTGAGCCCACCAGGTTCTTGTCCGACACCGTGACCGTCACCGCTGGTGTCGGCGGTGGCGGCGGCAGCACCTTGAAGCCCTGTCCCTTCTTGCCGCCGTATTGAAAGCACCAGACGTGCACCTTCACCGCGGCGGACGCCGTGATCCTGACGGTGTAGGTGCCCGTCTTGTGGAGGGTGCTCCCGACGCCAAAGACGATCACGCGAAACTGGTTGCGCTTGACTTTCGGACCCACGACCTGGTCATCCTCGTCTACGGAGTGCACCAGGCTGAAGATGCGACCGGCGAACGCACCATCGACTTTCGGGCCACTCAACGCCGGCCCGGCCTCGAAGCCGGCTACACCCGTGGGCTGAAACGCCCCGGTGATGACGGCGCCGCCGGATGGATAGTAGAAATCGATCACCAAGGCCTTGGTGTTGTCCTTCGCGGCACAGGTCGGACTCTCGGTCAGTGCGCCTCCTCGGCCATCGAACAGCTCGAAGGGAAGATCGACTGAGCCTGCGGCGGTAAACTCGATCAGCGCATGCTGCTGCGTCCCCGCCGAGTTGCCGGCCGAGGTGACAAAGACCTTTCCCGCGGAGCCGGCATCCTTGAACTGGTTGGATAGCCAGTCGTCGAGCGTGTCCAGGCCGTCGTGGGCACCCATCGAGGTGCCCACGCTGTAATTGATCGCCACCGGCTTTCCGAGACTGTCGGCCACCTTCCGGATGTAGGTGACCGCATCCTTGAACTTCTGATCGGGGCCAACGGTGTTTGGTCCGACCTTCGGCTCTTTCTCCAGGTGCAGAAACTTGACAATGATGAGCTCCGCCCTCGGGGCGACTCCGACGAACTTGAACTTGAACCGCCCGTCACCCGCCGCGGTCGATGCGACGTGAGTGCCGTGTCCGGCGCAGTCTCGACTCCGGATGGGTATGCCGGGCACCCCCTGGAGGACCTTGTCGATGTCGGTGTCCTTGTACTCGACGCCGTAGGTGCCTCCTGCCCCACCCTCCAGCAGTGCCACGGGCGGCGCTGACTCGCCCACGACGGGGTCGAGGCCAAGGTCCCAGAGCCGCCGAATCCGCGTCTTCTTCACGGGGGTGCTCTGCAACCACAGGAACGGGTGGTTGATGTCGGCGCCGGTATCGATGACTCCCACCAGAGCCCCCGCCCCGGTATTGCCGGAGAATACGAAGTTCGGGCCTGGACCTATCGTCCATAGCTGATTGGCCCGTATTTGCGGGATGCTCTTGTCCAGGTTGAGCTGCGGTTCACTTCCGTATCGGATGCCGAGCACCTCGTCTCGCGCGGCGATGGCCTCGAGATCCTCGAGCCGCAAACCGCCCGTCGCCCGCCCGAGTCCATCGTCGACGACTACCTGAAACCCGGCTGCCCTCACCGGAGCGAGGTCACCCGCATAGCGAAGCTGGACAAGGAGCCTTCCTCCGTCGGCGACCTCAGGCAGCGCGCGTACGGTTTTACGGCCGTGTTCGCGCACGCTCAGGTAATTGCTATAGATAAGTGACAGGCCGGAGTCGATCTTGTCCCACACGCTTGCCATACGACGCTATCTCATGCGTTTAGTGTTTGCTTTTCGCGGCCTTGGCTCGCCCGGAAGGTGGAGCAGCCGCTGCCACTCACCAGCGGCCGCAAGGCTTCGGAAGGTTAGGGCGATGGCTAAGAGGACAGGGCCGCCCATATTGTTCTCTTCGAGCAAAGACCGAGTCTAACGTCAGCTCAGGTCCCATCAAAGGCCGTTGGGAGGCCGGAAGGTAGCACGCGGTCGTTGAGGGAGTCAACGAAAAACAATTCCTTACTGATCGCTTAGCGGGTATGCGCATTTTATAAGATGGATCCTATTAACTCGCTGATTTCAGATAGTTAATGACATATACCCAAGCTCGCATGACTTGACGAGTCGCAGGAGCATGCGTGGGGAGAACTATCCGCGCCGCACCCGGGCTCGAGGCCGTGCCTCCGACCGGCGCGCCCCAAGAGCGCGTGCCTGCGAGCGCCGTTCTTCCCAACGAGGGCCGGTATTTCGCCGGGAGCGACGGAGAGAACCATCCGCCACAGCGTCGTCCGCGAGACGCCGACCATCCTCAGGACCTCGCTTGCTCGAATGAACCGCATCGCCACCTCCGCCTGCTTTTGACCAAACCATGCGCCAAAGGGGATACGCGCGATACACCCGTAAGTGGCCCTGGCTATTTGGTGGGCTCGTTGGGTCGAGAACGTTGCGGCCGGGGGAAGCACCGACGAGGCAGAAGGGTCATCGGCATTCCGTCAGACTGGTCACGATGCGGGCCATTCTGCAGCCCAACACGGTTCCGCCGACGGCGCTCAATCGTGACGCCTCCCACCGCCGAAATTGAAACAGGCTGAAAACTGCGCAATACGATCCGCCGAGAACCAAGCTGTCCTTCCACAAAAGCGTCAACCGTCTTACTGGAGCTACCCTTGGCAGCATTACGCCCGATAACCTGTCCCCCAATGACGGGACGATCCCCGGAAACGCCATCGCCATTGTTGTCGGCGCCCGTAGTTAGATTGTACGGACGACCAGAGGCTACTGTGACAATGCCTCCAACCGTAATACTTGGCGACACGTGCCACAGACTCGTGAGCACCGCGCGGTGGCGTTGATCAAGCGCGCTGTCTGCCTTCTCTAATGCACCTAGCTGTGTAAAATCGTTGGGCACGGAGGGGACGTCGGGTTCAAACGTATTGGTGGAGTGCGACAGTGTATACGTTGCCAGAAGGAACATAGTAGAGCTCTGGCGGCGCATTTGAAACTGCAGTCCGTCATACGCAGAGTGTCCTTGATTCATGAGAACGAGGACTCGACGATACCCATTTCTCTGTGGGATGAGCGGCCGCGTGAGGTCGGCTGCTGCAGGCGTCCGCATTTGTCCGGGTTGGGTGCGGCTAAAGGGCGCCGGTGCATTGAGATCGATAGCGTTATAGAAGTCACGAGTGGTTTGTCGCACGTAGTCAGTACTGATGAAGGTCCTTCCAGCGAGTCGGTGTTCGATACCAACAGCAAAGAGCGTGCTACGGGGATTGCGCAGCTCATCCGGGTACCCGCGCAGACGCGTCACGTCCAGAAAATTAGCCAAGTAGTCTCGTCTGCCGGCGCGAACCGTGATGTCGCGAGGCGGGCCGTTTGCACCCGATGGAATCGCATCAAGGGGCCGAAGGTCCGCCGGGAAGCCGGTCTGTCCGGGCGCCGCACTGAAGGTGAAGATACCGTTGGGGCCGCCCAGGATATAGCCAGCTGCCGCGTTAGCGCGGACCTCAGAGTAGTGAACGCCGAAACCCGTTCGAAGCACGAATCGATCGCTGTTCCTCGGATTCCAGACGCATTCAAGTCTCGGAGCTAAGTTATGCTTGGCATCGGTAAGCGTCTGGCGCTCATAGCGGAAGCCCACGTCAAGACTCAAGTCCTGACGTAGCATTACTCGATCGCGAAGGTAGGATCCCAATAACCATTCTCGGACGGTCCAAGCGGGATCGCCGAAGGTCTGCGCGAACCGCTGGACATCGGCCGTTTGCAACTCCTCGACCGGCCTTGTAACTCCCGGACGCAGAGTAAACTGACCAAGGGGAAAAGCGTTGCCCAGCTCCTGGCCGACGCCACCGACCGAGATCCTCATTAGCTCGGTACCGACGCTGAAGGCATGACGACCATGGATCCGCGTCACGCCGAGCGCACCCTGGAACACTCGATTGGTGATATTGGCGCCTCGCGACTCGCCTTGTGTAGCCAACCCCGGCCATTCGTATTGGGTTGATGCCGACACGGGAGTGAAGCGAGAGACCGGCAATCCGGACTGGAGCTGCAGCCGTACCGCTAGCGTCGTCCGGGGGTCAAGGATCGTGGTGTTGCTGAGGAGCGCTGCGACCGTGCGACGCTGAAACAGTCTTGCTGCACTAGGCAGAATTGTTCCGCCGACCGCATCCGCGGGGTTGGTGTCGACGTATTGTTCGCCGTTCGCCCGGAACGTAAGCGTACTAGCCGCTGTGAGTCGTTGATCGAGGCGGGCCATGAAGAGTGCCTGGCGAAAGTGACCTGTGAACCGGCCGGGAGCCAGAGGTGACGTTATGAAGGCATCGCGCGCCTGAAGGGTGCGCTCGGCGGCGACAAAGACGTGGGTATGATCGCGAACGATTGGCCCACCAAACGAGCCGCTCATCTGGACGAGCGAGTCATTGCTGGTCTGGTCAGCGACCGGAGGCGGGGCCGCCAAGCGCGCCGGTCTCCACACAACGAGACCATCTCCGACCCAAGAATTGGTCCCACTCCGGGTAATCATGTTTACGACGCTGCCCGCCGTGCGTCCATATTCAGGATTAAACGCCTTCGTCGTGAGCGCGAATTCCTCCAGAGCGGATATAGGAACGTTCGTAAATAGCGTCTGGCGGGCATACCCATCATCGTTCGTTGCGCCGTCGATAGTGAATGAAGTCTGCCGCCGTCCCGCGCCGTTAACGACGAATAGCGTCACGTTTAGATAGAGCTCACCCGTGCCGCGAGCGGGCCTTACGGAAGAATCGAGCAGTACTAGGGACGTGACCTTCCGTCCAGCGAGTGGGATCTGTGCAAGTGCTTCGCGCGAGACGCCGATGCCCAGCTGCGCGTCGGCCCGCAGGCCGGAGGCTGTACCGAGCACCGTAATGGCGGTTTGCCCGGTCGCAACCATTCGGAGAGTGAGTTGAGCCTGCTCATCGGACCGAAGGGTAAAGGGACCTAGGGCTTCGCCTCGAAAGCCTGATCGAGATAACTCCACGTGGTAGCTGGTCGTAAGGGGAAGTTGCGAAAAGTTGCACAGGCCATAACCATCCGTCACTTTGAGGCGCGTAGTACCCGTGCCGCGGCTTGTGAGTGTAACCCCGACATCCTGAAGCGGCGCTCCGCTTGGATCTCGAACTAGGATGAGTAACGCGCCGCTACCGGGCGACTGGGAACTTGCGGATCGCGCCGTACTGAGAGAAAGAAGAAGCGCTAGTACCAAGGCCAAGGCGCCGCGCAAGAGCCCCATATTCCCCTCATGAATCCCTAGGCGAAGACTTATGGTTAGGCTACCAAGTAGCCAAAGAGCGGTCAAGAAAATCGCTTGACACACGACCATAATTCGCTACACTCCCTCGCCAACACGGACCACAAAGCGGTGCGGCTGGGCGGCGATACTCACATTAGGGTGAGTGCTGGTCGGCTGCCAACTGTGAAGGTGTGCGGAGCCCTTCCGCGCACCTGTCATGCACGAGGTAGATCGTGATGCATGTGCTATTGCGGCGAGTCTCGTTGCTTGTCGGGGCGGTGGCGCTGTCGAGCATCGTGTCGGCGGCCGAATTGCCACCGAAGCCCGAGGATTTGGTTCTCAGGCCGGGCGACACTATTACCTGGACGCCCAGTAAGCCACACCGGCTTCGCTTCGGGGGCGAGGTGACGCAACCCAAGGGCACCAAGGTGACGCTGAACCCGTTTACGGAGGTCACGAGACTTTTCGAGATTTCGCCTCAGCTCACACCCAATCAAGACATCGCAATCGGCGATGAGGCCAAGAAATACACTGCGAAGGTTAGGGCGGACGCCGACGCCGCCGGCATTCCGACGTTGGCCTTTACGTGCGGCTTCCCTCTCCACACCGGTCTAATGGCTACGGTCCCATTTACGATCAAAGCTAAGGACGGCAACCCACCCAGGGACATTCAGATCGTATCAAGTACGAGTGGCACACCACGGTGGCTGTTGAAAGCCGGCGCGGATAACATCGTGCTGTCGAGGCCAGAGAAACCCTAGCCGCGAGTTCACCTCTAACTTGTGACTCCGATGGCCGCGCGATTCGCCCGCGCCCCTCGCTTGTAATCTCCGTGCGGCGAAAGGAATCCAATAGATCTTTCCTCAGTGGCAGGGGGGCGTGATGCCGCGGATTGACATCGTGCGTATCGACCATTCTCAACAGCACCTGCTGATACTTCAGGCTCAATCGTCGTGCGCCAAGCTGATCTTAGTGTGGGCTATGTGTGTTCAATTCATGGCGAGGCCGGTACATTCGGCTCGAAGGCGTTCACCGAGCTGACCGCCAGTGTGGGTGCCTCCGGGGCGAAGGCCGGCAAGGCGAAGGCCGGCAAGGCGAAGGCCGGCTCGCGAATGGGGAAGAAGCGGCGCACGACGAGGAGGAGCGGTGAGCGGAAACGAACGACCAAAGTACGACGCAAGCCGCGACGAGCAACCCGACGCTCTCCCGCCTCATAGTCCGTTAGGAGACGTCGCTCTTCTCACGCGCCGCGAGTTCGTCGCGGGCGCACTCGCATCGACTCTCCTGCCAGACCTGCGTGCCTCGACCTGGCTCGATCAAGCGAAGGAGGAGACTCCACTCCGTCCGACGAAGATCGGGGAGATCGCTAGCACTAATGGCAGACTGCGAGCTGTAATCACTGTTCGCAACGAAGATCGCCGAATTGCGGCAGATCCCAACGTCAATATGCCCGAGCGAACGGCGATGCTGCGGTATTTCGAAGGCAAAGACGCCGATGGCAATGTCGTATGGCCGCCGCCCGGTTCAGCCGGTGCATTGCGGTCACCGCTACCAGGGCCCACGCTCAGAGCGCAACTCGGTGATCAGATTGAGATTACGTATCTCAACCAAATCGACGTAAGCCAATTCCCCAAGGGAACCATTGATCTTGCGGAAACCGGCGAGCTGACTCCTTGCGCCCCCACAAAGGACACCGAGGGCGTCAAGCTATATCCGGAGGGCGCCGGCGACCACTTTCCAAACTGCTTCCACGGGTCGAGCACCGTGAACATGCACTTCCACGGAACACATGTGACGCCTGATGGTCTGGGTGATAACGTCCTGCTTCAGCTAAGGCCACGGCCTGACATCACGGAAGCCGCCGTCAGGCAAGACTTTGAACGCATCTTCGCCGCCGGTCCACCCGGACGATGGAGTGACCTCCCTCGGAGTTGGCAAGAGAAACAACTCAGATGGTTAAAGGAGTACGACGACACGGCTGTCTGGCAGGGAGTGCGTGGTACTCCCGGCCACCCTGCGCTTCCGCCAGCGAATAGGCTGCTTCCTCGAGCGCAAGCGTTCATCGCGAACGGCTATTGGCCGCAGTACCAGGTCGGTGCATATCCCTTTTGCTTCAAGATTACCGAGTACTCAGAAGATGCCGCGGGCCGCCCCGTACACTACGCGATGGGGCAATGCCCTGGGACACATTGGTATCATGCGCATAAGCACGGCTCGACGGCGATCAATGTGCTTAATGGAATGGCGGGCGTGTTCATCATTGAGGGTGGCTACGATGCCGCACTGAAGAAGCTATATCCTGATCTCAAGAGGACAGAACAAGTACTAATCGTCCAGAATTTCAGTGACCGTCCCAATCTCCTCAGTCAGGTCGTGTTTGGCCAAGCACCCTCGCTCTGGGTAAATTCTCGTACGAGAATTACCATAGCCAGCCAATTCTTCAGTTCCTAAAGAAGGACGAACCCAGGCCGAACTCTTTTGCTCCTGGCAATCGCATCGACATTCTCGTACGTGCTCCTGTTGAGCAAGTCAATCCTGGCGGATATGACTTTGTCTTGGAGGACACCACAAACGGTTCCGCCAACGCAATTCTCAGAGTGGTGATCAGAGGGGAGGCAATAGTGCCTCCAATGGACTTTCCGTTTGAGGCAGGGTTCCCAGAAATTCCGAAATTCCTTAAGGACATTCAAGACGACGAAGTGAGGATCCGGAGGCGACTGGACTTCGGTTGGGAGCGGGGGCGGACTGGACCAGGTCTTAAGGGCGCAGCGCCAAAGTTCTTAATTGATGATCAACAGTTTAGCGACGGCCGATACAACCAGACGATGATTATGGGTGACGCGGAAGAGTGGACTCTGACCAATGCCACAAACGTGATTGCCCATCCATTTCACATTCATGTAAATCCGTTTCAGGTGCTCGAGGTGCATGACCCTGTGGCGGGCACGACGTACAAGCAGGAGCGCAATGGAATATGGCAAGATGTCATTGCAATTCCCCCCGCGCGATTTGAAGGGGACAAGATGGTGGAACGGGGATATGTGCGAATCCGTCACCGCTTTGTTGACTTCACGGGCTCCTACGTGCTGCATTGTCATATGCTCGCTCACGAGGATCGGGGAATGATGCAGCTTGTACGCGTTATCTCTGGTAGCACCCTCGTTGAGCACCATTAGGAATTCAAGAACTGAAGGCAGCGTCGGACGTTGGCCCGCAATAGCCCAGTGACCTGATCCCTTACGGCGGCAGGGTGCACCTTTGGACACGGACAGCGGCGCAAAGATCGTCGTGCAATGGCGGGTCTGGAATCGTCGAGGTGGACGATCGATGGAGGCGATCAAACTATCAAAGCGGGGGCGCGGGGTGCTGGGTCGAGGCCGGCGATCGTCCGGTGGGCCAGCGGCGTTCGGATGTGGCCCGGGCACACGCCGTTGAACGTGGGCTGCGGCTCGATTGTGGCGAACGTCCGGAGCAACCAACGGTGCGGCCCCACTCGGGCATGACAAAGGGCCGCATTTGCGGCCTCGTCGGCTGGCTCTTACTGCGGGAGCTTGGCGGCCCCAACGACGCTTGGTCGAGAGGCTGTTCGTAAGCAGGTAAGGCGCAGGTGGATTGCAGGTGCGCATAACGAAATCGTATTATGGCGTGACTATCGGACTACTAGGCGGTGCCTTGGGACGGGGACGCCTCGCGGCGGATCGGAATGCGCTTCGAGAACTCTCATGGCGGTGGAGGTCCGGGCCATGCAGCTGAAATCGGTGGACAACCCGCGGCGCGCCGCCACGGAATCGGCCGAGGTGGCGACGGCGCCGAGGGAAGTGATCGAGGGCGTCCGGGGCGTAGCCCCCAGCGCTGCCTCTCGCGCAGCCGCGCAGTTCCTCGTCATCGGGCAATCAGAGGCCCGACTGCGGCCCCGGCGATCGGCGCTGGAGAGCATCCTCGGCGACGTCGATCGCCGCAAGCAGATTCTCGAGACCGACCTCGCTCCCTGGCGCATGATCTGTGCGCTCGACATCGAGAACCAGAACGGCGTGCACTACGTCGGCACGGGCTGGCTCATCGCGCCCAAGACGCTCATCACGGCGGGGCACTGCGTCTACGATCCCGTTGAGCTCGGGGGCTGGGCCCGGAAGATCACGGTGATCCCCGGCCGCAACGGTGATGGCGCGCCGCCCCTCGGCGAGGTCGCGTCGGCGAAGTTCTCGACGACCGACCGATGGCTGAAGGCGCAGGATCCCGACTACGATTACGCCGCCATCCACGTGAACAAGGACCTCGGCTCCGGCCTCGGCACATTCGGCATCGCGGTGCTGCCCGACGCCGAGCTCAAGGACCGCCTGGTGAACGTAAGCGGCTATCCCGTGGAGCCGGGCAACGGCAGGTTCCAGTACTTCCACTCCAATCGCGTGAACGCGCTGACGGCGCGGCGGCTGTTCTACGACATCGACACAATGGGAGGCCAGAGCGGCTCGCCCGTTTGGGCCTATCTCAACGGCGATACCACGAAGCCGGTGGTGGTGGCGATCCACGCCTACGGCGTCGGCGGGGTGCCGTCGGACCTGCACGTGGTCGCGAACTCGGGTGCGCGCATGCTGCCGGAAGTGCTCGAGGTGATAAAGGGGTGGATGCGAGGGTCTTCGACCTGAGCAGTGGCCGATCGTGTCCTCAGGCGCGGCGTGGTCCTCGATGCCGACGGCAATCCCGTCGAAGGCGCGTTCGTGACCGTCGTCTGGGGCACGGCGCCGACGCCGGAGATCGCGCGGCGCACCTCCGCGGACGGGTCCTTCGGCGTCGGGCTGCCGGCGGGGCGCTTTCGCGTGCGCGCCGTGGCCGCCGACGGACGCGCGGGAGAGATCCAGGTCGAGGGAGGAGAGGGAAGTTCCATCGTGATCCGCCTCGGCAGGCGTGGACAGTCCTCGTGAGGTAGGCCGATGCCCGACTGGAACAATGCGGACGGTATGCAGCTCGCCCTGTTGCAGGAAGCAGTGCTCCACGCGTTCCCGAATCCGACCGACCTGGAGATGCTCCTGCGGCTGCGCCTCAACAGGAGCTACGCGCAGCTGGTAGCCGGCAGCGCCAACTACCGCTATGCCGTGTTCCAGATCCTCGTCACCGCGTCCGCCGAGCACTGGCTGGACCGGCTCATCGACGCGGCCGGCAAGCAGAATCCGGGAAACCCGCGCCTCCGCGCGTTGCGGCCGATGGCGGAGCTCGCCCAGGCGGCGACGCCCGCCGGCGACCTGGCGCTCACCAACTGGCACGTCGTCCGCCGCGTGCTCTCGGGCGAGAAGAAGCCCGTGGATGTGGCGCTGCGGTTCGACTATGCGTCGGACGCCGGCGGCACCAGCCCGGGCGTCACGCACACGCTCGCCGCCGCCTGGTGCCTGCGCCACAGCCCGGCCAGCGCGCTCGAGCTCGGCGAGGGCAACGGCGAGCCGACGCCGGCGGAGCTGGATTACGCGCTCCTGCGCCTGGCGCAGCCCATCGGCGACCAGCCGGGGCCGGGCGGCGAGCCACGCGGATGGATCACGACACAGCGCGCCACGGCCATACCCGCCGTCGGCGACGTCCTCTTCGTCCTCCAGCATCCGCAGGGCGACCCGCTCAAGCTGGCCATCGGCGTGAGCAGGGGAGCCAACGGCAACGGCTCACGCGTCCTGCACGACGCCAATACTGTGAACGGGTCGTCGGGGTCGCCCTGCCTGAACGCGAAGCTCGAGCTGGTCGCCCTGCACAACGCCGGCGATCCCCTGTACGACGGGGTGATCGGTGCGCCGCAGCACAACCAGGCCGTCCCCGTGGAGGCGATCTTGGCCAGCGTCGACAGCGCGGGTGGGCCGCGTTTCTGGAGCAACTGAGAGGGAAGCATGGACTTGCTCAAGGTGCGCGACGCGATTGTCGAGGTCTTCCTCACACCCGCGGCTCTCGACGCCTGGGTCGTCGCGCACGTAGCGAACGTGCCCGCCGGCGCGGTGCGGCTGGCTAGCGTAATCTTCGCTGCCACCAACGGTGCCATCACCCCGGTCGCCTCCACGCAGAGCGGCATTCCTCCGGTCCATCCGGTCAGGGACTGGTTCGTTACCAAGCGCCCGTTCGCCAACCGGCACACGCTGCGCGACGCGCTCGACACCTTCGCCGGGGCACAGGACGGCTCCGACAGCGTGCTGGTGATCGAGGGCGAGAAGTACAGTGGCAAGAGCTACGGCGTCCGGCTGGCCAGGCGCGTCGCGCCCAACGGCGCTTTCATCGACGTGGACCCGGCCGAATGGGATGCCGTGCCCATGACGGTCGCCGACGTCGCCGCCATCCTCACGGGCACCACCGACCAGCCTCCCCGCGTGGACTTGACCAAGGAGGATGAAGCCGTCCCGAAGCTCCTGGCCACGGTCAAGCAGAGGCTGAAGGGATCGGGCACCTGGATCATTGTCGACAACTTCAACCGCGCCAACCTCACCCGGGCCGCCGCGACCCTTCTGCTCAAGGTGGCGGACGCCATCGAAGCGGGGAGCCTGCCCGGGGTGCGGCTGATCCTGGCCGACATCGATCGCTCGAAGCTGTCGCGTCCGCTCAAACAACGCAGCCGCCGCGACCGAGCCGACCTTCCCGATCGCAACGCGGTACGCGAATGGTGCGACACGCTGGCCACCCACATGGGCAAGGACATCGACGCGAGCCTCAACCAGATGGTCGACGACGTGTTCGCTGGCCTCACCGATCCACCGCCGCGGGAGGTGCTGGTCGAGCTTCTGGAAGAGCGGCTCTCGGATGCGTACGCGCGCATCGCGCGCGCACCCGCTCGTCGCTGACCGGCCATGGACGCGGCCTTCCGAAGCACGCTGACCTCTTCACCACACTGGCGGTGGCTGGCCGCGTCGTCCGTGCTCACGACCTTCGCGCCCGACCGCCTGCGGCCCCTGGGCGGAGGCGACGCCGACTTC
>WNFI01040037.1_pt1 | contig 17248 bp, 17 predicted proteins | sample 5400471 | NCBI WGS metagenome assembly WNFI01 (sample SAMN13153348, study PRJNA577476) | soil metagenome | isolation source: 100 cm saprolite on Douglas fir-dominated hillslope | place: USA:California | collected 2013-09-17 | reverse complement strand
AGTTGAAAGATCGGAGCAGATCCCATCCATGAAATCCGTGGTTCAGCGTTCCGCGTTCGTAGTTCGCTTTCCGAACTCCTAGCTCCTGACTCCTAAATTCCATATTCTCGCTCCTTGTTTCTCTCAACTTTCAACATTCGGCCCTCAGCTCTCAGACATAAACGGATTTGATTTACGTTCGAGAGACGATACCATAATTATATGTTAGATTGGTCATTATGTCCTGCGGTGGAGCGCTCGGCTGACAAGGTCACGGGTGCGTGGGTATTTCGTTCCACGCGGGTCCCGGTCACCGCGCTGTTTGAAAACCTTGAAGATGGTGCAAGGGTGGACGAATTTCTTGAATGGTTTCCGGGTGTGACCAAAGAACAAGTGGATACGGTATTGGAACACGCGGCTAAGAGTTTGGTGGTGGCGTGAAAGTCCTTTTTGATCAAGGTACCCCCGTGCCTCTGAGATCATATTTGATGGGGCACACGGTATTTACCGTCTACGAGAAAGGTTGGAGTACGCTGAAAAATGGAGATTTAATTAGCTTAGCGGAATCCGAAGCTTTTGAAGTATTCGTGACCACAGACGGCAATTTGAAATATCAGCAGAATTTAGCCGGCCGCCGAATGGCCATAGTAGTTCTTCTCTCGACCAGCTGGCCTAAAATTAAGACAAGGACCGCCGAGATCGCAGCTTTGATTTCAGGAGTGGTACCCGGTTCTTACAACGAATTCTCGTTCTAGCCCGAGGATAGGGGCCCGCTCCGGAGCGGGGATTTAAGATTCAAGATCGAAGATCCAAAACCAGATTTTGACCCAGAGGCACGTGCGAAGTGATAAGTGACGTGCGACGTGTTTAGAAAAGAAGCGAGGAGTGAGGAGCGAGAATCTAGAATTTAGGAGTCAGGAGCGCTGAACTTTCAACATTCAACTTTCAACTCTCCGACATTAACCACGAAGGCACGAAGTTTTCTTAAGCCATGGAACGCAGAGGGCGCGAAGGGGAAGAGAGGTCGCAGAGGATTTTCTTAGAGGTCGGACGATGCACCACGAAGGCAGGTGCGAAGTGATGAGTGACAAGTGCCGAGTTCTCCGGGAGCGGCGTCAATCGCCGATCCTCCGATTTGTGCTTTTTTGCGGCTAAAAATGCATTGGTTTTAAATGACTGACCTCGGAATTATTGGCCGCAAAACGGAGCAACCGCGATTGACGCGGTTGCCAGGCTTCCAGCTTCTAAATTCTATATTCTCGCTACTCGTTACTCGATTCCCGCTTCTTTTCTAAACTCATCACTTGTCACTCGTCACACATCACTTTGGCTATTCCCCGGTGTCCTTCGAAGCCCTGAGTGGGCGAAGGATGATTGAATCGGCCCCGCCGTCCGTCACTTTCCAGCCGCCGCTCGTCACTTCTGCCACTAAGTTCCTCGTTTATGGTTCATAGTACGATTTCCGAACTCCTAGATTCTAACTTCTACATACTTGCTCCTATATTCCCCCGCTTGTCGTTCCTTTGCTTTGAGAGCTTTCAACACTTTGGGAGCTTTCAACATTCAACTTTCAACTCTCTGATCATTCACTCAACTTGATCCTTTCAACCTTCAACTCGCCGCGCATGCGGCTAGGAAGCGCTCACCGACGAACCACGAACTCCGACCCACACACGCTTGAATCTTTCTTCTTCCTTCTTAAATCACGAGCGGCAGCCCGTCCACCTGTCGAATGGGTGAAGGTTAAAGGTAAAGCACGGCCATTTAGGATGCTTCCCCGTATAATATTTGGGCTGGAGGGCCAGCAAAGAGAATTAGGTCTCGGATATAGGCCACTAGCGGCCACCGCATAAAACGTGACTATATTATATAAGACCCAAGAAATAATTTCTCTATGGACCCAAAATCACCGGCTTAAAACCTGGGTAGGGGTAATAGGCAAAATGGGCAGTGGTCAAATGGTGATCCAGGGCGCAGCTTTTCTTACCGGAATTTTGATCGTTCGTTCTTTAACGCCTACAGAATATGCCTTTTACACCCTTGCCTACACGATGCTCGGAACCATGACGGTGCTTGCGGACTGTGGGGTGGCCAGTGCTGTTTTGTCCGAAGGTGGCAAAGTTTGGACTGACAGAGAAAAATTGGGAACGGTTGTTGTTACGGGACTCAAATTTCGCGGTAGATTGGCCGTGGCAAGCTTGGCGATTGCCGTACCTTTACTGACTTACTTCCTTTATAGCCATCAAGCACCAGCTTCAAAGACCGTAGCCCTTGTGGCTCTCATCTGCGGAATGTATGCAACATCATTTTTCTGGGGAATATACGAGATTCCCCTTAGGCTGCATCAACGCATATCTGAGCTACTTAAGATTAATATATCACAAGCGCTTATGCGTTTTTCCCTTATAGGTGTAGCTATATATTTCTTTCCATACGCACCTGTTGCTATAGCGCTTACGCTGCTGGCTCAAGCTTTGGCGCTTCCTCAACTAGTTCGATATTCGAGAAAGATGGCGGACTTTAAACAACAAGAAAGTGAAGCCGTACGTTTTAAAATATGGAAGACGGTTAAAAGGATGTTTCCGGATGCTGTGTATTATTGTTTCTCAGGCCAGTTGACGATTTGGTTGGCTTCGATCTTTGGGACGACGAATGCCTTGGCGAATATCGGTGCGCTTGGCAGAATGGGACAAATATTGACTATCCTATCAGCATTCGTGGGCACTGTGATTACGCCAAGGTTTTCACGGCTTCCGGTCGAAAAAAGTGGATTACTACTAAAGAGATTTCTTCAAGTGCTTTTGCTGGCAACAGTTGTTTCGGCTTTACTCGTCGTGGCAGTGGCGATCGTGCCGAGCGCGAGCAAAATTGTTTTGGGGCCTCAGTACTCGAATCTGGGAAAGGAGACTATTCTGATTATGATTAACGCGGCGATTACGGGTCTCTCCGGTATAATCTTTGCATTGGCTGCGAGTCGTGGTTTTGTCGTGCCACCGCAGATTGCTATTCCTTTATCTATTTTATTCCAAGTGATCGCTATAGTTGTTTTCGATTTAAAAACGGTTTCGGGAATTATTTGCGTAGGCATCTTGACATCCTTGGTTACGCTGCTGCTCCATGTTACCAATGCGATTATTGCGCTTACAAGACAGTCTAAATCATAAATGAAGATGAAGTCTAAAGTACTCCATTCTCAATAATTTTGATTTCATATTTATCTTACATGATGATTGAACGTAAATGACGTGAGATAAAATGATCGATTTTAAGTGCGAACAAGACTCTGGCAACCGATTGTTCATGAGCTGAAAAAATGAAAAAAATCAGATCTATATTGTCGGAACTACTTCTTTACATCTGTAACAATGTCATCAATCGGGTTCCGTCGCATCATGTTAGGCTATTTTACTATCGTCGCGTGATGCATTTTGAGATCTCAACTGGCACGGCGATCTTTTATGCGGACGAGATTTGATAGTGGGGCAAACTTGCAAGTCGGGAGGAACACTGTGATCAATGAGAAATGTCGGATTGATACGAGGGGCGGAGTCGCTATCGGGGACAACGTTTCAATTTCATCCGACGTAATTATATTAACGGCCGATCATGATCCCGACAGCGCGGATTTTACGGGGAGATGCAAGAGCGTCACGGAGAGAGATAGGGTTTGGATCGGTACGCGCGTGATAATTCTACCTGGGGTGGCTTTCAGCGAAGGGTGCGCTGTCGCAGCGGGCGCAGTTGTGACGAAAAGCGTCCCATCTTTTGCGATTGTTGGTGGCGTTCCCGCTAAGATTTTACGAATGAGATCTAAGGATCTAAAATATTCACTAAATTATTTTCGTTTATTCCAATGAACGAACGTCGGAATGCTGACACACCGAATTGGAAATAGAATGAGAATCCTATTTATTTGTTGCTCGCTCGAACCGGGAAAAGACGGGGTGGGGGATTATATCCGACGTCTTGCTGTTCAACTCGTTAATGTGGGACACGAGGTAAGGCTTTTGGCTTTAAATGACAGTCATCTTTTAAATGTTGTTGAGGGGCTTCAAACCATGGAAGGAAAGAGTATTAAGACGTTTCGCTTTGATCTCGGATTATCCTGGAATGCGCGCTCTGTAAGGGCCCGTTTGTGGATTGAGGCATTCAGCCCGGACTGGATTAGTCTTCAATTCGTATGTTTTGGTTTCAATTCAAAAGGCTTCGTCCATGATTTGGTCAAACCGCTGAGCAGAATATGCGAGGGTTATCGGATTCACTGGATGTTTCACGAGCTTTGGGTAGGTATTGATGCTGACGCTCGATTGAAACTGAGAGTTTGGGGATGGTTTCAGCGTCATTTTATACTTTCGCTGTATACGAAAATCCGGCCGCAGATAACCCATACTAGTAATAGCAGATATAAGTCTATTCTTGGCAAATATAACATACAGTCGGATATCCTGCCTCTCTTTGGAAATATTCCGTTTCCACGACAATTTAAGTCAGATCGCGATGATTTATCAGGTTTTTGCGATTTGCCGACCGGCAAACGTTTGAAAGTGGGACTATTTGGCAGTATCCATCCGCAGTGGTCGCCTTTCACTGTTTTGGATAGCCTTCAGGAATTCTGTGCTGAATCACAATTGCGGTTGGCGTTGATTGCCTTCGGGCGTCATGGCCCCAAGGGCGAAGAGCTGTTTTTGGAGCTTCGGCGCAGTTATGGTGATCGGTTCGATTTCGTGAAGTTAGGGCTTTTATCAGAAAGCAAGGTAGGCGAAATTTTGTCGCATCTCGATATTGGCTTGGCGACATCGCCTCTAAGTTTGTTAGGAAAAAGCGGGACAGTCGCTGCATTTGCCGATTTTGGAATTGCGATTGTAGTCAACCGCGTCGATGAAAATGAACTTGATTGTTCCTCGACGGAAGTCCGTGAAGGAGTGGTGTTATTTAAGCCAGAGACTCGTGTGGACTGGAAAGTTATCTTGAATAGACGCCGGAGCGTCCGAGCCAGTGTTGTCACGGTTGCCGAACATTTCACGTTGGCACTATCGGGTGCCGCGCGTGGGCGGGATCTGGTTTCGGTCCGATAGCTACTAGGTAGGACGTGCCCCTCACGAAGCAATGAAAGTCCTTCTACTCAGCCACGTATATTCTCCTTCAATTGGAGGGATTGAAACCGTGTCTAAGTTGATAGCGCGCTCGTTGATCGATCTGAAACATACGGTGCATGTCATTACGGCGACGGAAAGCGTTAACCCGGATCAAGAAACGTTTATGATTTTGAGAAATTGCAGCGCGACTGAGCTGCTTAAACACTATTTTTGGGCCGATATTATAATTCAGAACAATATAAGTCTGCGCACCCTGTGGCCGTTATTTTTGTTCCGAAGGCGCGTTATTATCTTACATCAGACTTGGTTTCGGAGCGGCCTTCAGGGTTCGCGGTTCGGAGCTATTTTAAAAACCATTGCAGCATCTTGCGCGAGCAATGCCTTCATTAGTTATGCTTTGGCCAAAAGGTGGTTGCCGAGCCATATCGTAGTTGGAAATCCCTACGATAGCGGAATCTTTAACATCCGCGATTGCCCCAAAGTGCGCGAATTGGTCTTTGTAGGACGTTTAGTTTCAGATAAGGGATGCAGCGACCTGATTGGTGCGCTCGATCTCCTAAAAGGTGAAGGGCTGAGGCCAAGACTTACGATAGTTGGGCATGGGCCGGAACGAGCGAACTTGGAACAACTCGTGGATGCTTCCGGTTTAACCGACTCAATCGAATTTGTTGGCCCGAAAGTGGGCACGCAATTGGCAAGGATTCTGTCCGCTCACAAAATATTGGTCGTTCCTTCACGGTGGGCTGAGCCCTTCGGTATTGTGGCATTGGAAGGTATAGCATGTGGGTGCGCAATCATCGGTTCGCGCGAAGGCGGGCTGAGTGAAGCAATCGGAAACTGCGGATTGGTTTACCAGAATTGTTCCGCAACCGATCTTGCAAGGTGTATTAAGGAACTACTTATCAATCCATCACTTTTGTCCGATCTAAGAGCGTCGGCCCGCGCCCATCTTGATAAATTTCAGCCTTCACAATTTGTCTCGCAGCTACTGAGCTACGCAACGGAGGGGGAGTGTGTGGGGCTTCATATCATCTAGTATGTCTAAATCATGATAATTGTCAGCCATCCCACGGGAAATCAAAATGTCCGCAATGTGCTATCGGCGTTGTATTCCAAACATTTGCTGGCACTATATATAACATCCGTTGGTTTTTCTTCCGAAAATCATACTGGCTGGCTTCCCAAAAAAATTCGCAGCGAGCTCAATCGACGGAGCTATAAATTGCCGCCAAATCTGATTCAATCCTATCCGGTTGATGAAATAATGCGCCAAATGTCGCTTAAAATGGGTTGGCGAAATTTAGTTAGGCATGAGATTGGCCGATTTAGTGTTGATTCGGTTTATCGTAATCTGGACCGGAAGGCCGCGCGAGCGCTTCCCAGTTTAATGGGTTCCGGCATTAATGCGGTTTATTGTTATGAAGATTGCGCTACCGAAACTTTTCGGGTGGCTCAGGCTTTCGGACTACGCCGGGTTTATGATCTTCCCATTGCCTACTGGGAAACATCTCGAAAGCTATTAGCTGAAGAAACCGAGCGTTATCCGGATTGGAAACAAACATTGCCGGGCAGCCAAGATTCTATCGAGAAATTCGAACGAAAAACCGCTGAGCTCGAGCTTGCCGATGTGGTTGTCTGTCCTAGTGAATTTGTTGCGACGTCCCTTCCAGCCAACGCCGTAAAAAACAAATTGATCATCGTTGCGCCCTTTGGGTCGCCGACTTCTCAAGTTTTGCCGAAGCCGAAAAAAACAATCCAAAATGGATCCCTGCGAGTGCTTTTTGCCGGTTCGTTGACTCAGCGTAAAGGACTGGCCGATCTTTTTGCTGCATTTAAGTTTTTGAATCGAAATGACGTTGAACTTGTCGTGTTTGGATCTCCGTTGCTCCCCCTGGAATTTTACCGTGAGAGAGGACCAGCATTTACCTACGAAAGTCCCCGCCCTCACGCGCAAGTGTTGGAGCTGATGCGGTCATGCGATGTATTGGTTCTTCCATCCTTAGTTGAGGGCCGGGCGCTTGTTATTCAAGAAGCGATGAGTCAAGGACTCCCTGTCATTATCACGCCGAATACGGGAGCTGCCGACGTAGTTGAAGAAGGTCGTACTGGCTTTGTGGTTCCTATCCGATCGCCGGAGCAGATTGCTCTGAAACTGAATTGGCTGGCTGATCATAAATCAGCGCTACACGAGATGGCTATTTGTTCTCAAAAGAAAGCTGCCGAGTTTACTTGGGCGAGGTACAGAGACACCATCGCTAGGATTTTTGATTATAGTTAATTTCATTTCGGAGTACAAATCGCTATGCGATATTTTAACTGTTCCTCACTAGCTGTCGCCTATTTCAATGAATAAAATTGTAACTTCGAATCGCCGACGATTCGGCCGAATAAAATGGTCGAACGAGGTTGATTATTTGTCGGGGCAGTCCGTAGAGACACTCTGGCTGACAAGATTCATCTTTCTCTACTTTTGGCTGCTTATCTTTGAAGGCAGCCTTAGAAAATGGGTACTGCCGGGACTGGCGGCTCCTTTACTCGTCATCCGCGACCCCGTTGCCGTCGTAATTGTCTTTTTGGGAATTAGACGCCGTCTTCTCGGACAGAACCCGTACGTAATGGTCATGGCTGCCCTCGCGGCGGCCTTTTGTTTGCTGGGCCTATTTCAAACGGTATCAGGAGTGAAGTGGACCGTCGTAGTATATGGGCTGCGGACATATTTTCTTCATCTTCCTTTAATATTTGTAATCGGCATGGGTTTACCGGTTGATGCCACTCGCAGATTATGCCGTTATATTTGTATCACGGCGATCGCTATGACGCCCCTCATCGTTTTGCAGTTCTTTTCACCTCCGGGGTCTTTGATTAACATTGCAATCGGCGGAGGAGAGCAAATCGCTGCGGCCGGCGATAAGATCCGACCGCCCGGAACGTTTTCCTATATACTTGGCGTGGTCTATTTCTACTCATGCGCTTTTGCCATCGCGTTGGCCGCTGAATTACAAAAAAATCTGATTAAGCCTTGGTTGGCCCGTGCAACGCTGGTGGCTTGTATGCTCACGGTAGCCATTTCGGGGAGCAGGACATTAGTCACGTCGATAGGAATTGTATTCGTATTGTTCCTCGCCTCAGTTATTATCAATCGTCGGTTTTTGGGACGATCGGCTTTTATCCTTACGTTGATGGTCGTAGCTATCATAGGGTTGTTTGGCTTGAGCGTCTTCCGCGAGGGAATAAGTTCGCTCAATACTCGATTTGTGGATGCTGGGGATACGGAAGGAGGGAGTATGGGCTTTTTAACTCGCATCTCCACATTCGTGACAGAGGGTTTTGACGCTATGAAAGATTGCCCCTTGCTCGGTCACGGGCTGGGGATGGGGACCAACGTTGGCAGCCAGTTAATAACCAATGGCCTGGATTTTTTGTTGGCTGAAGGTGAATGGCCACGTGTGGTGCTCGAGGCGGGACCTGCCATGGGTTTCATCTATCTTTTGTATCGCGTCGTTCTAACGGGTAACATTGCTTACAAGACATTCAAACTGGTGCGAGTTGGTGTTGTGGCGCCGTTCCTGATGTGGGGTGCATGTGCATCCAATCTCCTCTTTGGGCAATGGGGGGCGCCGAGTAACCAAGGCTTTGCGGTTTTTGTGGCAGGGTTGTCGATCGCTTTTATGCGTCACGAAATTGCTCCTACTCGCTCGAGGTTGCCATTCAATAATTGATTTGTTTATGGAAAGTCGCATCAAAAAGATATTATTAGTCGGTAACTATCTCTCTGACCGGCAGCAAAGTATGCTCCGTTTTGGAGAGATGCTTTATGATGCACTGTCCGAACGGGGATGGACCGTCGAACGACTCCAACCTGAGCCTCGTTTTTTAAATTTATCGCGGGCGAAAAGTTCCCAGAGAGGATTGGTCAAGTGGCTGGGTTATTTAGATAAATATGTAGTGTTCCCAAGAAGACTTTATACCCATGTCGCAAAGGTGCAGCCAGCCGTTGTACATATCCTCGATCATTCTAATTCTATGTACGTACCGAGGCAGAGCGCGACCCCTTGGGTCGTGACGTGTCACGATCTCTTAGCGGTGAGAGGAGCCCTGGGAGAAAATACGTATTGTCCAGCGACTTGGTCGGGCCGTCGGTTACAAGCATCGATATGCCGAGGTCTGGGGCGAGCGTGGGGAGTAGCCAGTGTTTCAGGAAGCACTCAAGCCGATTTGAACAGAATAGTTAAACCCACTCGGCTCCAGCAAAGACTCATTGTATATAACGCTCAGAATTATCCGTATAAACGGATCAGTGTTGACGAAGCACACCGGCGATTGAAAGACGTGATATCTGTTCCTTGGAAAACACCTTATATCATCCATGTTGGACAGAGCCACCCGCGGAAGAACCGCGGAGGGATACTTAACATATTATCGAAGCTAAAGACATCTTGGGGCGGCAATATTGTTTTTTGTGGGATGCCACTAACCGAGAAATTGAAAAAACAGATTGTTAATTTACAGCTAACGGATCGCGTCTTCGAAGTTCAAGGGCTTACCGGAAAGCAACTTGAGGCGGCTTATAATTTAGCGCACGTTATGTTATTCCCTTCTATCTGTGAGGGATTCGGCTGGCCGATCATCGAAGCACAGGCCTGCGGTTGTCCGGTGATTTGCAGCGATACCACGTCGCTTCCTGAGATCGCAGGAGAAGGTGGGCTAGTCCACGGACTATACGATGAGAACGCGATGGCGAAATCTGTGATTAATTTAGAGGATCCAAGATTCCGGGAAAAAGTGATCGCGAGCGGCCTGAAAAACATCGAGCGGTTTACTATGGATTCGATGCTGGACGGTTATGAGGATCTCTATGAGAGAGTGTTGAATGCTAAGAACGAGTTTAAGGTCACTTATTAAAAAACTACTGAAAATTTTTATAGTCCTGTTACCCTGGCCGCTTCGGCGCAGGATGCTTATCAGGTTTTTCGGATATACGATCCATCCGACCGCCAGGATCGGCTTTTCGTGGATCTTCCCGGATTTTTTAATTCTCGAGGAAGGTGCAACGATTGACCACTTTACGGTGGCGATTCATTTACAAAGAATTTCGCTTGGACGACGTGCCTGGATCGGACGCGGAAATTGGATAACCGGGTTTCCGAAAAATAACCCGAAACATTTCTCTCATAGGCTCGATCGAAGTCCTTCGTTATTGATGGGCGCTGACTCTGCTATCACTAAGAACCATCATATCGATTGTACTGATTTAATCGAAGTGGGCGAATTTGCCACGATCGCTGGTTACGCTTCACAGCTTCTGACGCACTCGATCAATCTAGATGAAAACCGGCAGGATTGTGCCCCGATATCAATCGGTCGTTACTGCTTTGTCGGAACCAATGTTGTAATTCTGGGTGGTTCGCGGCTACCCGACCGGTCTGTTTTAGGAGCCAAATCCTTGTTAACAAAAGCATTCGTAGAAACAGATTTTCTCTATGCTGGGGTGCCTGCATCGCCGATCAGAAAAAACACAGACCAAGCTGAGTACTTCAAACGTGCAAAAGGTTTTGTAAACTGAACGTTCGCTCAGGATAAATATGGTAAGTCAGATAAATTCAGATACCCACACGGGTCCGTCATTCCCTTTAAGCAATCGCTTAATGCGAGTTATTTGGAATTTGTTTTTCGTTCTATTTTTTAGACCCAGTCCACGGCCTTTTTATGCATGGCGGCGAATGTTGTTGCGGCTTTTTGGGGCTAAGATCGGAAAAGGGGTACATATATATCCTAAAGTTGAAATTTGGGCTCCATGGAATATTGTTTGCGAAGATGAAGCCGGGATTGCTGATGGGGTTAAACTGTACTCCCAGGCACCAATACATATTGGTTATAGGGCCGTAATATCCCAGGGTGCCCATCTATGTGCGGGGACCCATGATTATGATGCCCCCGGTTTTCCTTTAATAGCGAGGCCTATCGACGTAGGTGCCTTTTGCTGGCTAGCTGCAGAATGTTTCGTGATGCCAGGTATCGTGATCGGAGAAGGCTCCGTTGTCGGAGCAAGATCGGTCGTAGTCAAAGACACACCTCCTTGGATGGTCTGTGCCGGACACCCATGCAGGCCAATATCCCAGCGAAAAAAAAATAACTGAGACGACTTTAATACTAATGAATATCGCACTATGTGCTAATGGCACCATTTTGCCAGGTTTGCATGCAACGCTTGCCTCGCTTGTTGCAAATGCCAACTCGCCGCGCACAATACAACTCTATATTTTTATAGAAAAAATTGATGAGGAAGAGTTGGATGCTCTAAGAACAACGATCACAAAAAGTGGAGGGGTTGGGTTTATTAAATTTGTTCCGGTAACAGCGAGTGTATTTGGAAATTTGCGCTCACTTCAGGGAGACTATATGACCTATATGCGTCTATATTTACCTGAATTTATAGAAGATTGTGATAGGTTGCTGTATTTAGATTCGGATTTAGTTATAACGACTGATTTGAGTGAATTATATAAAACGGATTTAAGGGGAGCTATCATTGGCGCTGCTGGTGTGGGTGTCGTTCGAACCGCGCTTGAACGTCCCTTTTTTGTTAAAGTGGGGTTGAGCGACGACGACCGCTCCTTCAATGGCGGCGTGTTGCTTATCGACGCGAAAGCGTGGAGAAAAAACCATTGTACCGAGAAGCTTTTGGAGTTTGGGCACACACACTCCGCTGATTTAGTTTCGGCGGACCAGGCTATTCTAGTCGCTAATTTTTCACGGCTGTTTTTCGCTCTCCCTCGAGAATATAATATCAACGTCGCAGCCGACTCGAATTTGGGTGATCTTAAAAGAGGTATTTATCATTTCGTAGGTTCTCCAAAGCCGTGGGATTTATTTGGTTCGTTTATTCATAGGTCGTATCACATTTGGGGCGATTTGATTGGTGGTAGTGCCTTTTCAGAATTCCGATTTATAATCAAATTTTGGAGAGAACATTTAAGAAGAGCTTTTATAATCCGACGTTCATATGCACGAGTGCTTTTGGCGAGAATCAAAAGCAAATAAAATATCCGACTTTAATATCGTACGAAAATAAAGCGTTAAATTTAGATTTTACACAGATGTCTGTATCAGTATCGATTATTATTCCGATCAAAAATGAAATTAAGAATCTAGAAAGATGTCTTAATAGCGTGCAATGGGCGGATGAGATTTGGATTGTAGATTCTGAGAGTATTGATGGCTCCCAAGCGGTAGCGGAATCTTTTGGAGCCAAGGTCATACAGTTTAAATTCAACGGTACTTGGCCGAAGAAGAAGAATTGGGCTCTGGAGAATTTACCGTTCAAGCATGATTGGGTCTTCATCCTCGATGCAGATGAGGAACTCTTGCCCGATGCCGAGGCCGAGGTTAGGGCAATTGTAGAAGATCAAAAGAACCCAGTAAACGGTTACTGGATCAACCGGCGCTTTATGTTTATGGGCCAGTGGCTCAAGCATGCGTATTACCCCAATTGGAATCTGCGGTTATTTCGCCACAAACTGGGCCGTTACGAAAAACTGACGGATGCTGATACGGCGAGCGGGGACAACGAAGTCCACGAGCACGTTATCGTGCAGGGGGAATCAGATCGTTTGCGGACCGAAATGAACCATTACGCTTTCCCCTCGGTTGAGGTTTTTATAGAAAAGCACAATCGCTATTCCAACTGGGAGGCGAGGGTAGCACTGGATCGGTTTCTTAAAAGTAGCTCGGGCCAACTTCAGCATTCGAATGTGGGGTGGCGTCGTCGGCTTAAGCGGTTGTCCCAGAAGCTCCCTTTTCGTCCGACGCTTCGCTTTTGCTACGTGTATTTTTGGCAAAAAGGATTCCTCGATGGCAAAGCCGGTTACTATTTTGCTCGGCTTCACGCTCTCTATGAATTTCTGTGTGTTGCGAAAACTCACGAAATGTTGCTTAAAGCGAATAATAAGAAGAGTGAATAGGATGCAGCTATTGTCATTGTAAACAAACTTTAGGTCTTACTGCTGATCGTTGTTATTCTGTTATAGCATCACTCTCCGGCGCACTGGGATTACTATTTCGAATATGAGATAGCGACGTATTCGTGTTATGCGATGCCGATCGTCTTTGCCGTTTGGTATCTTGGGTCTTGATCAGGCTTCTTGACTGCCTTGTTATGCGGGACGTTCCTTGGTAGGCCGATGTATCTGATCGGCACCCTTTCCTCGTCGCCTATAACGATTAAAAACGTTCTGACCCGTCTGATGCTTTTTCTCTTTCTTGCTGTAAGTTTTTCCTGCTTCAGGCGTACAATCGTTCAGGTCAAAGAGAGAATGGAAGGCGTTCCAAGAACGGTTACCGATTTGCACGAGTTGTCGGAAGACCTGTAGGAAAGACGAGGCCTGAGTCATATTTAAACCAAAAACTATGTTGATCGAAGTTCCAAACCAGACCGAACATCCGATAAAGAGTCAGGGCCGCATTCCAAGTTTAGATGGACTGAGAGGCGTGGCCATTATCATGGTGTTGTTTGGGCATGCAGCGGCGACGATGCCAACGTATTTTTCTCCCGCTTTTTTATTCATAGGCAATTCATCTCTCGGGGTTCGGATCTTTTTTATGCTGAGTGGTTTTTTGATATATCAACTTAGCACAAGAGAAATTGATAGAAGCGGTAGTTTTAGTTGGAAACAGTTTTACATTCGGAGAGTTCTTAGAATTTTTCCCTGCTTTTATTTTTATATCATTTTAATCGTTATTCTAAGAGAGGTGGGATTCGTCGACCTTTCATCGAGAACAATTGCGAGCGCCGCGACATTTACACTCAACTATCGTCATCTATGGGATAATTTACCCCTTGGTCTGGATTATGATACGCTTGGCCACTATTGGACATTGGCACTCGAGGAGCAGTTTTATCTGACTTGGCCAATTCTGATGATGCTCTTTCTTAGAAAGCGCTTATTTGTGTTATTGGCTGTAATTGTTGCGACAGCTCCTTTTATTCGAATTGCCTCTTATTATTTGATGCCTGCTTCAAGAGGGCAAATTGCGATGATGTTTCACTCCGGATTCGATTCAATCGCATCGGGCGTTCTTTTGGGCGAACTGCTTCGCGATCGCAATGGGGGAGCGTGGTTGGTGCGGCAGGCTGCGTCGCCATTAAAACTAGGAGTCGCACTCGTCATGCTCGCTGTGATCTCGCCGATGCTACATCATGAGTTTCGAGGAGCTTACGCGATAACTGTCGGTATTACTCTAGATAATGTGTGCCTCGGCCTTCTATTTACTGCTGCTATCTCTCAGGAGAAGTCTTCGCTATTCCGGTTCCTTAACGGGTCCTTTATTTCTCGTGTCGGTGTGCTGTCTTACAGTCTTTATGTCTGGAATAATTTGTTTCTGCTAAAGAAAACGGACTATTGGTTTTTGTCGAAATTCCCATGCAATCTCATTTGCGTGATTATTATGGGCTTGTTCTCTTATTACATTATCGAACGGCCGTTTCTTAAACTCAAAGAGCGAGTGCATCAGAGCGGCAGAGGGGAAAAATTACCGGTAGGGCATTGATTATTAAATAAGTTGGCTGCGATATCTGCTTTTGAGCTCCCAAAAGCAATCTGCAGTTACCGTTTGTGTCCCGATACACGGTGCAAGGATTCCATGGGACGAGGAAGCGGCCGAAAAACGATTAATTCCGCTTACCTCAGTATCCACATCCTAATTAACGTGTCCGATGTTTACCCCTGAACGCTCGCTCGAGGTTATCCCGGCTGTCCAAAATAAAATTGCCGCGACGATCGCACAGGCAATTAGTCTGGGAAACCTCGCGCGCGCGATTCGTTGGCATTTTAGACGGTACACCATCGTAAGCATATAATTATGGTTGGCGGGACTAGCAGAGGTTTTAGCCATTACATGCGTACATTTGCTCGATCTTTTTATTAAACAAGGCACCGTCAGCCTGTGGTTATAATTCTATGTTGAAATCGGTTTCTAAGACTTTGCTTGCGATTGCCGTGTTATTGCAGATCGGATTGTCCTGGGCTTTAGACTATTATTCCGGATATGAGATCGCGACTTATTCGTTTTATGCGATTCCGGTGGCCTTTGCCGTTTGGTATATTGGGGCTTGGTCGGGCTTCCTGACTGCCGTGTTATGCGGGGCGGCCACTTGGTGGGCCGATGTCGCGGATCGGCACCCTTATTCCTCCTCGTCTATAGCGATTGAAAACGCCCTGGCCCGTCTGACATTTTTCCTTTTCGTTGCTGTAAGCTTCTCTTACTTCCCCCGCACGATCGCTCAGGCCAAAGAGAAGATGAAGGCGTTCCAGGGACCGCTACCGGTTTGCACGAGTTGTCGGAAGATTTGCGGCAAAGATGGTTATTGGTGCGATTTTGAAACCTATATTCGGGAAAACACCGAGGCCGTTCCCCAGGCTAAAATGTGTCCCGAGTGCTCCCGAAGACGCTACGTCGGCACCGTCGTGGCGACGCAGTGACGAACGGTCGATAGCGGCTGACAAACGGTGCTCCCGCCTCCGAAATTCTCTTGTGCCTTCCTGTTTAAAGTATCCGATCTTTCAACTCTCTTTTACGCAACATGTGACGGGTTGGAATCCCCAATCAACCCCAAGTCGCCGTACTTTCTAAAGAGGAATTAGGGTGACTCAAATTTTGAATCTTAAATCTTGAATCTTGAATCGCCCCGCAGGTGCGGGGCTCCTATGGGCTTACGCATCTTACATTCTATCCATTCTGTTAACCCGGCAATCGGTGGTCCGATTGAAGGCTTGAAGCAAATGTCGCTTGTTAATCAGCAGTACGGGCACGCAGTTGAGGTTGTCTGTTTGGATGATCCTGCGGCGCCTTGGGTAAAGGAGTGTCCGTTTACCTGTCACGCGGTCGGGCCTGCATTTTTCAAATACGGTTATTCCTCAAAGTTAGTGCCCTGGCTGCAGGCCAATCGTCGGAATTACGACGTGGTGGTGGTGAATGGCATCTGGCAGTATAATGCGTTCGGTGTGTGGCGGGCGCTGCAAAATACAACGACGCCCTATTTTGTTTTTACCCACGGAATGCTCGATCCGTGGTTTAAGGAAGCCTATCCCCTCAAGCATTTGAAGAAGTGGTTTTATTGGCCCTGGGGCGACTACCGGACCTTGCGCGATGCGACCGCGGTTTTTTTCACTTGTGAAGAGGAGCGTCGTCTCGCGCGAAAATCATTCTGGCTTTATAAAGCGGACGAGTTCGTCGTGAACTACGGCACGCGTGGCCCCATCGGAGACACCGCCAAGCAGAAGCAGGCCTTTGCCGAAAAATTTCCCGTGGTAAACGGGAAAAAAGTTCTACTTTTTCTCGGCCGCGTACACGTGAAAAAAGGCAACGATCTGCTTTTTAAAGCCTTCGCGGAGCTCGTAAAGAATTCAACCGATCCTGAGCTCCAAAAATATCACATCATCGTGGCGGGACCGAACGACCATCCCTACGGGCATGAAATGGCCGCCTTGGTCAAACAATTGGGCATCGAAGATCGCGTCACCTGGACTGGCATGTTGCAGGGCGATTTGAAGTGGGGCGCGTTCTACAATGCGGACGCCTTTATTCTTCCCTCGCACCAGGAAAATTTCGGCATCGCGGTCGCGGAGGCACTCGCCTGCAGCGTGCCCGTTCTTATTTCGAACAAGGTCAATATCTGGCGAGAAATCCTCATGCACCAGGCTGGTTTAGTGGAAACCGATGACGTCGAAGGCACCAAGCTTTTGCTGAAACATTGGATCGAGACACCCGAGGAGCAAAAGGCACTGATGCGAAAAAATGCGATCGATTGCTTTAGCAGACGCTTTCATATCAACAAAACAGCCGAGTCGTTCATCGAAGCGTTACATGCCTTCGGACTGCGATGGAAAGGGGATGGCGGAGCGCCTGAGGACGCGTCCGCGATTCAAGATTCAAGATGAAAGATTCAAGATCGACCAGCCCAGGGAATTATTAGCCATCACGCAGGCGCGGGAGCACAAATAGGACCGATCGGCGATTGACGCCGATCTCTGAGTTAGAGTTTGCGTCTGACAACCGCGTCAATCGCGGTTGTTCCGTTTTGTGATCCCGCGCCTGCGGGACGGCCATCAAACTCCGGGTTCAGTCGTCTGAAGCCATAGGCTGGTTTTGCCATCCCGCAGGCGTGGGACAATAGG
>WNFI01039925.1_pt1 | contig 17250 bp, 14 predicted proteins | sample 5400471 | NCBI WGS metagenome assembly WNFI01 (sample SAMN13153348, study PRJNA577476) | soil metagenome | isolation source: 100 cm saprolite on Douglas fir-dominated hillslope | place: USA:California | collected 2013-09-17 | reverse complement strand
AAATCTTCTTAAGAGAGATCGAGATCTCTTTAGGCCCATCGGCAGTTTTGCGGATCAGTTTGGCGTGCTCCAGGGAGGCCGTCGGGTTCGTGCCCTGGGCCATTGCGATCGCCTGTAGAACGGTCAGTTCACCATGCTCCATTACCACGCCGCTAGGTTGGTGGACGTCACCGACCACATACACGATCCCCGCCTTGGACACGCTCACGGTATCACCCGCCATTATCTCCACGTTTTCTCGCCCCGTCTTGTCGCCATCGTGCGATAGGCTGATGGTAATCGTTCGCTCAAGGCGGTTGGGATTCGTGATAGTTACAGCCTTTCCTGCTCTGGGAGTCGTTCCCCCGGCAACGGAAATAGCTTCTAACAGTCTTCGGACGTTTACCAGAGGATAAAATCCCGGCTTTTGCACTTCCCCAAGGACATATACGCCTCCCGAGTCATACTCTCTGACAAACACAGAGACCTGCGGATTGTTGTAAAAAGCGCCCTCAACCAACTTGTCATGAATTAGCTTCTCCGCTTGTTCGGGGTTCAGTCCGGAAACGAGCACGGCACCGATGAGTGGCAATGAAATATCTCCCCCCGAGCTCACGCGGACCTGGTGATTGAAGTCTGGAGCACCGAAGATGCTCACTTCCAGCAAGTCACCACTCCCAATCAGCAAATCAGGGGCAGATCTGCCATGAGGCACAGAATCGTTGGACGTCGAGGCAGAGTTCGGCGGAGCGGGTATGTCATTGGCCTTCATATTCTCCATACCAGGTTGCTGTGCGGGACAGCAAGGCACAGCAAACCAAAGCAGAGCGAACAACACAGTTGGCAACATTAGTCGCGAAACCGAGGTCAACGAGGGATACATGGATAAATCTCCAGCGGGCTCAGACCGCAACCGCGGCCGCTCGGCCGGTTTTGGATATGATCCAAAAAATAAGTACTGAGGCCAATATGTACGTGATCGAGGAATTGAGTGATGCTCCAACTATTCCGTAGACGGGGATGGCCCAAAAGTTTAAGGAAATGTTGACACACACACACACCAACCAAGTGATCACTACGCTACGGGGATAACCCATACTGTTGAGGAATTGAACGGCAACGCACTCTATGCCAAGAAAAAAAATGCCAGGCATGAGCCAAACAAAGGCTTGGGCGGCCGGCAAATATGCCCGCCCAAATAGCAGCGGTACCAGCGGTTTTGACAGCAGAGCCGAGAGAACCACCACCGGTAACGTCACAAAACCGATGCAGAAGGATGCTTTCTTTACGAGTTGCAATCTTTCGTCCCGATCGCGCATCGACGAAAACTTGGGAAACAAAATAGTGGCTACGACTACCGGCAACATGGAGACGTAATCGGCCATACTCGCCGCAACCGAGTACTGGCCGGCCCGTTCTGGTCCCAACATGTACTGCACCATAAGTAGATCAACCCGCAAAACGAGAAAACTGAAGAGCATAACCAGGTAGGCCCGCGCAGCCACCCCCACCTGCTCACGGAGCAAGGTAAGCGACAGCGCGGGCCGAATGGGTGCTAATAACGTCCCTAAACGGCGCAAAAGCCACACAAACGTAGTGATCTGGGCGAGCACAAAGCCTAACAGCATCGCCTCTACCGTTACAAACTTAAACATCCAGAACAGAACCACCAGGACTACAGCGAGTAGTTTATTTGCGAGCTCAATCTTGTTATAACAGCGGACGTCGAGCACGCCAAGGAGTAGGTTTTGCAGCAGTAAGTAAGCCAGGCTGAATGGGATAACAAGCAGCGCCAGATCCAAAATCCTGCCGTGGACCGGTGCCAGCTTGGGGTATAGCGAGAACACCGCCCACGTTGCGAGGGAACTGATCCCACCGACCAAGAAGCTGACCAGTAGAGCATTCCCAACAAGCACGGCCAGCAGATTCCGGTCTTTTGCCACGTAGTAGATGCTGGCGCTACCCAGGCCCAAGTGCCCGAACTGCACCCAGAGAGCACCTATGGCTAGAGCGACCGCGTATAGACCACGACCCTGCGGTCCTAATATCCGAGCGACCATGACAGTCATCCCTAAGCCAAGTCCGACTCGCAGTACCTGGGTGGCATAAGTTTCCACCACTTTGTGGAAGAGGTCGGAAGCAGAAGCTGCACGAGCCCTCTTCAGGGTACGACTCAACCAGGCGCTTATGGTCTCCAGGTAGCCCCGGTCAATTTCCAGCGTCGATCCGTTCATGTAACCAGTATCGTGGAAAGGTTAGAAACCAGACACATCCAGGGAAAACCTCAACCACTCGCCACTATTCGTGACCGCTGCCGCGCTCTGTTTGTTCTGTCTCATGGTGCGGGTAGCCGTAGTAATAGCGGAGGTTCGACTCCTGCAGGTCTACTGCGTTCACCACAACACCCGTCACTTTGGCTCCGACGCCAAGGAGCAGATCACGCGCTCGAAGCAGAGCATCTTTCGGGGTCACACCCGAGCGCACCGTCAGCAAAACGGAGTCGGCTTCTACGGAAAGGACAACGGATTCCGTGGCTGACAGCACTGGTGCCGTATCAATCACGATATGATCAAATTGATCTCTCCATTGGTTGAGTAATTTCTTCATCCCGGTTGAACCCAGCAATTCCGCCGCTTGATCTGGAACAGGCCCTGCCGGCAGCACGAATAGTGTGGGCAATTGCGCGGACCGAACGATAACGTCCGCTGGATTCAAGGGAGCCGAGCCGCTCAACAGCGTGCTAAGCCCCGGGCTGCGGGAAGGCAGTCCCAGGGCCTTATGAATCTTGGGGGTCCCGAGATCCGCGTCAATCAGAAGAACGCGTGCTCCCTTTTGTGCCATGACAATGGCGCAGTTGACCGAAGTAGTCGTTTTGCCTTCGTAGGAAAGCGCACTAGTGATCAGAACCACCTTGGGCGGAGCAATGGCGGAGGACAACAGCAATGAGGTCGTCAGAGCTCGGTAGCATTCGGCGAACTCGGACTTGGGGTTGGAATAGGTAATCAGCTCCACTTCTCCCTTATGACCGTTCGTAGAACCAGCCAGCTTCAACCTCTGTGCCGCCTTAACACCATTTTCTGGGGCGAGGGCAGGAATCACTGCAATCGATGGGAGTGCAGTCGTGGCCTGAACCTCACCTGGCGTGCGCAGGCTATCATCCAATTTCTCCAATATCAACACGAACATTCCTCCCGCCAGGCAACCCATTAAAAGGCCGACAGCAAGATTGAAAGGAATGTTGGGTTTGGAAGGATGCATGGGAACCCGGGCATAGTCTACAACTGCTACATTGCTTGCTCGTAGTCCTGCGGAAACACCTGCCTCTTTCAACTTTTCCTGCAATCCATCATAGAGCTGCTGATCAGACTGTAAGTCATGCTTCAGTATGTTGTACTGAATAGCATTCTCGTTGAGTTGATTGGCTTGTTGCTTTTGTGCCTCCAGTGCCGCCCGCAGCATTTGTTCGCGTTTAAGAGCGATCAGATATGTCGTACGTGAGGTTTCCGCGAGTTTCTTGATTTCACTTTTGATTTCACCACTAAGAGCCGAGTTGATCTGGTTGAGCTGGTTTTTTAACTCTATTATTTTGGGATGAGCAGGGCCCAGTTGCGCCGTAGCCTGGGCATATTGGCTCTCTACCTCGGCCCGCTGTTGCTTAAGATGCTGAATGACCGGATTTTCAGTTGTGCCGGGCAATAGTTCGGGATCGTTGGACACGGTGTTTTCATAAATCGCTTGCTTTTGGACCCGATCGGTTTGCGCCGCGGTGAGTTCCTTATTCAGATCATCGAGCTTGGCCGTCACAATATTCTGTTTGTCGTCGATGCCCAGGATTCCTCTCTGTTTTTGATAGTCCACCAGTTTTTGCTGGGAGCTCTCCACCCGGGTCTTCAGTTCCTGGAGTTGGCCTGTCAGCCAGTTTGAAACCTGCATTGCTGTTTCGTACTTGGTTTTGAAGTTTTGGCTGACGTAAGCATGAATGAGCGCGTTCACGACCGCCGCAGCGATTCGGGGATCGGGATCCGAGTATCGGATCTCAATAATTGGCGTGCGCGGAACTCTGGTCACATCCAAGCGACTTTGAATCCGTCCAATAATTGCAGCTTCCCGTTTGCTGTCAAGCGGTGTCGCTGGCTTCTTATCGACGCTCGACTGGTCCAGAACGTCGAGCCAATGAAGGTCTCTGGCGACCTGCAATACGAGAGTGTTGCTTTGCAGAATGTATACCTGTGCCTCAAGGAACATGCTGTACTCCGGAATATCTCCGGAAATATCCCCACCTCCTTTTAAACCCAGAGAGTCTGAGCTCTCTCTCGCCACAGAGATACGGCCCGACGCGTCGTAAAGCGGAGTCTTAAGCAATGAGGCTATTCCCACCACTGAGAGCAAAGCCGCTGCGAAAAGAAATATCGTCCATTTCCTTCGGCACAGGAGATACCAATAGTCCTTTACAGTAGACTCCCTTCCACCTGGCTGTTGGGCCTCCTCGATTGCGGACCGTCGTACTTCGACTAACTGAAGCCCGACTTCTCGCGTTTCGTGACCACTCTGCCTCAACAGATTTTCACAATGCATCTAGGACTCCTTCACCGTGCATACCCCGATGTGTACGGAACATGTGGCAGACTCGAGGGACAAATATTCTTTCGAAATGCGCACTTTGCTTTCCAATGGTCCAATCGTGCTCCCGGAAAAGAACAGACAATCTCATCTCGGGAGTTGCAGCTCGGAGAACTCTTCGAAGTCTTTTCGGCCTGCCCACGCGAATAGCAGCCATCCGATATGGTAGGATCGGCATTCCTTATTGATTTCCAGGCGGCTTGGGGGTGCCGCTTCAGCCTGTACACCAAGTGCGCTGCAAGTCAAAGCTCTTAGATACCGCGTCGCTCTCTCCAGCTTGGTCTTGCGGCGAATCGATCGATAAATAAAGAACGGGCTGTTGTGAATCATCAATTCGTGCAGTTCATTCTTACCAAACAGCCAACGGTAACTGTTTTCGATCGCCGTTTTGGCTTCGCTGATGCCGGAATCTAGCGCCGGCAGCAGAAAAAGCATCGCCATGGAGTCCTGATGAACGCTGTACACCTGATACCAGTCGAGTACAATTGCGGCGTTCGCATCAATGAACCACGGCCACTCGCCTCTCTTCCCTTGCGATGCTATCACTTGCCGTGCACTTTCCTGGAATATGATGCGAGCTTGGCCGTCGCCGAAGACGCGAGCGTAGTGATAAACAGACCAGAGAAAGTAGGCAATTCCGCCAAACGATGTCAAACCGCGGCGATATCGCGCAAGGCTATGAAAAGGCAGGAACGTGCGCGGGTTGAAGTAGTACCGGTGCAAAATACTCCAGCATTTCTTGGCCGCGGCGATCGAGCCAGGGTCGCCATTGAGTTCGGCATATTTTGTGAGCCCGGCCAGCATCCAGCAGATATCCTGCACGTTTAGCTTGACCAGGACCTTCTCATCATTGACGACTCCCTCTACTCTGCCAAGTTGAGAACGCCCGTCGGAATGATCCGCCACCGCAAGCACATATAGCAATAATCCGTTGTCGGCGGAGTTGTTGACGTGCAGCCAGTTCCGTGCTAAGAAATTATCGATGTTCCTATTGATGTTCCAATCGATCCCCAGAGAGGACTCAGCCTGTTGGATTCCCACGAAGGAGTTTATCGTGTAGCGATAAACGGCCGAATGAGAAAAGTCATTCACATACTTCCCGTCTTTCATCTTGGTCGAGTATGCAAATAAGCAACGCTGCTCGTCGAACATAGCCTTCAGCAATTCGGAAGACTTGCGGACTATAGCCGGAACAGTTCGAGCGTGCGTGACCCCAATCAACGGTTCCGCTGGAGCTGCATTCATCTTGGTTGCAATCCCTTACCTTAGGTTCGATCTTCCGGTTGGCTCTCTCGAAGAGAGGAGCGATTGCGAGTTCTGGCCGAGATATAAAGATAGGTTCCAAGGGCAGACAACATCGTGGACTGACCCCAGTGGATGGATTCCAAATTGTTTTTCCAGAAGCGTCTGAGTTGGTAACGGAAGGCGCCATTTGCCTTCTGCAGATTTTTGGTTGTCCAGATCACTACCTTGTCCGCCATCTCCAAGGCGGGAGGAAAGTACCCGCTCACATTCGAAAGCGTTTCTATCGCTTGCGAGCCACATTGAATATCTAAGGGATACATCCGATGGTGGTAATACTTCGGCGTGCCATCCAAGAGAAAGAAATTATGGACCCAAAAGTCATAGGTCTGCTGCACAACGCTAAATGGAACCACACTGTCGCCACCCAGCTCGTAACCCATTAGCAGGCACTCGAGGTTGTACGCGGTGTGAAAGTTGTCGATCCAGCGATACTTCTTCCCCAGGCCGTAATACCAACTCCCATCGGCATTCATCCGAGACATCGTCCAACGATAGGCGGACTTCGCCAGCTCGAAATAGGAATCATCACCAGTGTATTTCCAGCAACGCATAAGAGCTGCGGCGCCCAACAGATTCGAGTTGTAGACGAGATTCAGGAGACCGGGAGCGTAGGCAAAGCAGGTTCCGCGTCGGTCCTGGTGGCGCTCCAGTGCATTTGCGATGAATTCGCCCGCCTGTAGAATTGTCTGTAAGTACTTTTGTTCGCCAGTGATGGTATAGGCCAGCTCGAATGTCTGGGCAATATGTGAAGTCCAAACAATTGTTGGCAGTCCCTTCCTGAAAAACCCGCCACGGCTGGCAAAATCGAACTCGTTCCCCCAGGAGATTCCAACGTAGTCGCCGGTGTGATTCCGCAGCAGCCATGCAGTGGATTCTTCTGCCACCCTCAACCAGTTCTCATCGTGGGCATAGAGGTAATAGTAAAGATAGCCCCTGGCGATGAATCCGCGCGCCTTTGCGCTTTCCAGTTTGCGGACTCCCAGCAGAGGTCGAATGGGCACCGGGCAAAGTTTGCCGATTTGCACCGCCACTCTTTGCAGCAGCCAGTTACTGAGAGTTAGGACTCTGACCAGCGGCGATCCAAGTAGATCATCGAACTCGTAGCCCTTGTAATGATGACGCCGCAAATAACCATGTAGTGCAAGAAACGCTTCACGCGCGACTGCCTCGCAAGAACTTGGATTGGTCGGAAAAGCACGCGACGCCTCCGGTATCAAACCTTCGCTAGTGTGATTTCGAATCTCAGCGGGCGCGGTCAAATGCTCACCCCGAAAGTAGATGTAATTAGGCCGAAACCGAAACACCGGCCGATAGCAGCATTTGCAGCGCAACTGGCTTCCCGGTCGCGATTGCTTCCAGAACGGCAATGCTGGTTTCCGAGACTTCTGCGAGTTCTTCGAACGGAATCGGAGACTGCCCCCCTGTACGCATAGCTTCCACGGTCAGCTCCATCTCCCTGTTGTGACCCTTGTCGCGCTTGGCCTTAGTGCGCTGCGTTCTTCCATCGCGCGTGAGCTCTAAGAGGCAGAAATCGTCAATGTGGCCGACACTCCCTTCACAGAACACTTCGAAGCACTCCTTGGGAACCGACTTGTCACCGTTGGCGAGATACAGAAGATTGGCGATGGACCCGTCGCGGAAGGCGAGAGTGGCTACGACATTGTCGCGGTAGTAACGGGCTCCATCTGGGAGGGCGTTCCCGGTGACGCTTACAATAGGGGCTCCGACAATCGAGCGCACCCAATCGACAAAATGACAGAATTCGCCGATAATCCTCCCTCCGCCGCTGTCCTGCTGTACCCAGTGATCGCGAGGCACGTACCCGGCATTGACCCGAACATGTACGATCATCGGTTCTTGCCGATGCGCGAAAAATTCCCGCAGTCTTTCGCTGAAGGGTGCGAAGCGACGATTAAAGCCTACCATTAGAAATGGATGGCGGGCCTTTTCCTTCTCTGCATCGTAAGCGCAGCGGATCTCTTCCAACTGCTCGCGATTGATGGCCAGCGGCTTTTCAACAAAAACAGGCTTGTGATTGGAAAGAGCGGCGATCACATATTGTGCGTGGCTGTCGTGACGAGAAATGACAAACACCGCATCAGTGTCCGCATCCTGGACCAACTCTGCCGGAGATGCTGCTCGTGTGAAGTCGAACGATCTGCGCGCCGATTCCGCGGCTGTCCCGGAAGCGGTCGCAACTGAGTGGAGAACAACGCCACCCGTCTTGCGCAATGCCGGAAAAATAACCCCGCGTGCGAAAGCTCCCGCGCCAATACAACCTACTCTCAGTGCGCCGGTCGAAGTTTTTCTTGGGAGCAAGGAAGCATCCGACGCAGGGATTGCTCTTGCCATCGTGGCAACGGGGTATTCGACCAATACCGTGTAGGCCACTGAGTTTTTTAACTCTTGATAGGCCACGCTACCTTGTTCCACTGAGAAACGCCGCGCGATGAGAGGCGCAACGTTGATCGCTCCAGAAGCCAGCAGTTCTAAGAACGCCTCCATGTTGCGCTTCTCGGTCCAGCGTACGTAGCCGATCGGATAATCAGTACCGGCTTCTTCATACTGTGGGTCATAACGGCCGGGGCCATAGGAACGCGAAAGAGACACTGAGAGCTCCTTCATGTACATGCGCTGCCGCGAAACCCCAAGACCCACGGCGCCGACGACAATGAGGCGTCCACGGTCACGGGCGATCTCTGCCGCGAGCTCGACAGGTTCGGCGGAGTTCGTCGCCGCGGTGATAATGGCGGCGTCAGCCCCGTAACGGGCAAATTCTTTCGCCCTCAACGGCGTGTGACTGTCAGAGGAGCAAAGTGCCAGATCCGCACCCAACTGCTTGGCGCGCTGCACTCTCTCTATGTCAAGGTCGATGGCAATCACGCGGCAGCCCGCGGCCTTGGCGAGCTGAATGGTAAGCACTCCGACTAGCCCTGCCCCGATGACTACGACGGTTTCGCCCAATACCGCCTGACTTTGTCGGAAACCCTGTAGCGCAATGGCGCCAATTGTGGTCAAAGAAGCCGCATCTAATGAAACCGAATCGGGAACCCGTACCGCTAGGTTCTTAGGAACGAAGTTTATCTCGCAGTGACTGGCGTACCCGCCCCCCCCGCAGGCAACACGATCTCCGGGCTGAAATTCCTGCACGCTCTGTCCCGCCGCGATGACGACACCAGCGCAGCTATACCCCAGTGGAGAAAGCGTATCCAGCCGCGATTGTACACGCTCGTAAGCTGCCCTAATGCCTTCTGTCCGGGCAAAATCGAGCACTTGTCGGACTAAGTCCGGCCGTGCCATCGCTTTGCCGATGAGAGACTTCTCCGCTTGTTGGCGATGAGCCCGTTCTGTCCCTGCGCTGATCGCCGAGAAGGCGGTACGTACGAGAATGCCACCCGGACGCAACTCCGGCTGGGGAACCTCGTAACTCATCACTTCTCCTGAGCGAAGATCTTCCAAAATAGCTCGCATTATGGTTCCTTACTTTTTACTCTTTATTGAAATGAAAAAACCTGACCTGAAAGCCCGAAAACGACTGCACTTGCTGACTGTCCTCAGGTAAACCCCCAATCAATGCCCGCCCCCTGGATCGATTACGCAGAAGCTTTGCAATTAGCGTGCCCACCTGCTGAGCACGCGCATCCCACGTGCAGTCGCGCACCACGGATTGCCGCACTTGTCGATCCGCTTCCGTATCGCGAGTTAGGGCATCCTCCACGGCAGCGATAAACTCGTCGGTGGTGCAGTAAATACGGATTCCCGGAGTGTTCAAGTATTCGTAAAGCGGAGAAATAATCACGGGCTTGCCGGTGGCAAGATACTCGCGTACCTTGATGGCACTGCCATAACTGGTGAAGACGTTTTTCTGGTTCCAGGGTAATACGCAAACATCGAAATGTTTCACATAACGGGGCAGTTCGTTGTAGGTCTTGCGCCCCAGAAAATGGACGTTGGGAGCCGAGATCTGGACCAAATTGGATTTTGTACCAATAAACACCCAGTGCCAATCCGGCCGCAGCTTCGCCACCTCCTCGATGAGAGCCACGTCCATAACGTAATCCATGAATCCAAAGTACCCCAACACCGGTCGCGGAATGGAAGCGATATCCGCTGCCGTTTGCTCGGCCTCAATAGCGAAGTGCTCAAAGTCCACCGCCTGTTCCAGGAAATAGCGGTGGAGTTCATCCGCCTCCTCAAACAGCTTCTTCCCTGAATACATCACCACAGCCGCTATGCTCTTCAACCGCTGGTCCATCTGCCGAATGATTACGGGAGACAGTGTGCTGTCCTCGTTGGCATCATACTTGTCGGACACCTGGTAAAGTAGGAGCTTGGCGCCTAGGTGGTCCGCCACATCGACTGCCGTAGGTGAGGCCACCCACAAGATCGGATTGCGGATTCCACAGAGCCGCATCACCAGCCGGAGCTGCACGAACAGCAGAAACCAGTTGAGAGCACGCGTGAAACGCGAGTTGTACGAAGGTAGGGTTATCGGGGTCAGGACGTAGAGACCTTCCGGCACCCTTCGCAGCCAACGAAGATAGCTGCGCAGCTTTCTCCGGATTTTTAGGAAAAAATCAGGGTTGGAGAACGACGGTAGGCCCATGGTGATCGAATTGACAAACAAAACGCGGTTCTGTCTCGCCAGACGTTTCATGATGTGGTTTTTCGAGTGGGGAAAGTGGTACCACCAGTCTTCCCCGGCAAAGCAAACGATCGACTCGCCCGAGAGTCCATAATCCATCTGGGCCGGTGTCATTTCGTAACTTCCTTCTTTGCTGCGCAAAGTGCTTAGCCCTACGACCAAGTAGAAAACAGGCTTCGACTGTCCTGGCGGCATTCGGATATCCATAAAGCGGGAGCATCGTCAGATTCTGGTTGCAAGCTGCCCGACGGAGAGTGTCCGTGATACATGTCTGGATTTTCGGCGCGGCTTTGTTGCGTCGTTCAGCCGTTTACTAAGTACCGGCCCTGTGTCCGCGTGTCAGTTGCCGCGCAGGTTTGGACGTTCTCGCATGCAACCACAACTTACTCGATCGCTCCAGAACGCCGTGCGAGAGCGCGAAATCTATGCCCAGAACTCCATAGAGTACGGCGAGCGCCATATAGCCGAGCAGATAGTCCGGATTGGGAGAGGCCAGCAATCCCTGGGTTGCAGTAAACGCAAACACTAACCAAAAGGCGGCCTCTACCGCCCGTGGCTTCCTGTACAATAACGCCGAGGGCAAACCAAAATTCGCGCAGACTAGTAGGATTATGAACAAGAGGCCACTCTTAGCGGCAACAGTCTCGAAGATGAACCTGGGGGACTTTTGGCGAACCGGAAAACTTCGGTGCGGAGGATGCTCTCGTACTCCGGTGATAGGTATTCGATGCCTGGTTTAATGGAACGAACTTTGCTGTCCACGGTCTCAGCGTCTATTTTCAAGCCATATTCGTTGTTCAGATATCCCAACCCGCAATAGACAGTGTGCCAGAACGGGTGGTGGGAAACGACAGGCTGGTAGCCGGGAGAAATCTTTTCTAAGACCGAATCGCGGCGACTGACGAGCACTTGAAAATAGGCCATTGGCACGGTAAACCCGGCAATGACGAGCACTGCAACCAATACTCGTTTACGCACAGAAGCGCGAAACGCGAACAACAGCACGGCCAGGAACAGCACGACGGGTGTGCCGGCATGGACACGGGTTAAGTTCGCCAGCCCGGCGCCCAGTCCCGCGAAAAAGCCAAATACAAGAGCGCCAGTGCCGATCTTTTGCTGCCGCGAGAAATACAATGCCCAAGGTACCACCGCGACCACGATGGCAGACTCCACCATGTACATGTCGCCCACCAGACTGGTGACCGCGAGAATGCTGGCGAGCGCGACGATGGCTGCGATCCGGCTCGGCTTGTTCTGAAGCCAGAAGAATATACCAGCAGTACCGGATGCGAAGCAGATGGCCAGGAGGAGGAGGAGGTCGATAGCGTGGTCCAAGTCCGCGTGCGTGAACCGAACAATTTCAGGAACGAAATAGGCAAGGCCAGGCTCTTCACCCTTGGCCGCCGGCTGCCACTCTTGGCCGTGCAGAGCGATTAATGGCACACCGGAGCGCTGATACCCGCTAATCGCTTCTCGGGCCGCGTCGTATCGCGAGGCCATGAATGGGAAAATGTTGGTGAATCCACACGCCTCGCGAACGATATGGTGCTCGCTGGTGTAGCACCCCGCGAGTTGCTGCTGCCTGATGCACCAGGCGCGGCAGCTGAGACCCTAGAAGCACGACCCGCCCACGGGAAGATGCAGACCAAAAGAGCTACGAACGTGGCCATGCGCCGGCGGATGTATCCGCGCAGTCCCATAGCTCCGTTGCGGCTCAAAGGTCCAAACGCGCTTTCGCGAATTCCAGCCCCTATACCGTCCGCCTCGACGACGGGATCCGTTCTTTGGGAGTGAAGAGACTTAGCCACTATTAATTTCATGATCAGGGTAGTGAGCGAACTCGTGTGTCTGCATGAATCCAGGAACCGCTTTCCTCTGTGATCGCGTACTTGTAGAGCACCATAAGCACGAACATGTACCAAAGGTTGAGATCGGAGTAGTAGCCAGCGGTAAGGCTCAGGCCGCTGATCCAATAACCCGAAAACACGTACACGAAAAAAATCCATACCGCGCGACACTGATGTGTCCTTAAAGTACGTAGTTTTCGAAACGCCATAATCAGCGACACCTGGGCTGCCACATACGGAACGAATCCCATCAAGCCGGTTTCGGCAAGAACCGCACCCAGATTATTATGTGGTGAGTCCACCGATTCGTAGCCTTGGAACGTGCCGACCGACTGGCTTCGCGCCTCGGCAACATTGACAAAGTTCGTGAGACCGACGCCAGTAATTGGGTGCATTTTGAAGAGTTCGAGGGTCTGCCGCTGCTCGGCGATGCGCGAATACAAATTGCCGCGTTCCGACCGGTCCTCGAATGCGTCCGGTGCTTTAAGACTGAAAATCGCAAGGGCAGCAATGGCAGAAAATAATATTGCCAATCGTGCTGCCACCTTGCCGAGACCGCGGTTGAAGTACGTATCCAGCAAAAGGATGATCAGCAAACTTATGGCCACGGATCTAAACAGGGGCATCAGTGCCGTAGCTAATGCCGATGCCATGCCTGCCTTGTGCAGAAGCCGCTGCCACCATAACATCTCCTTCCCGACGGCGCGGCGCAAAAAGAGCAGGAAGAAAAAGCTTATGAGCCCGATCAAGGCAAACGAGTTATTGCTATTGAAGGGGCCGTTCGGTCGCGGAATCGGGCCAGCAAAATATAGCCCTGTGCCTGCACCTGGCAGCGGCATTATGTCCGATCCCGTCGCCATTTCCGCCCCTCCGATCGCAGCAACATAGATAGCCATAACACAGGTCAGGACATGCAAGCCGACCATGTGCCTTCGTACATCGAAACTACCCATGACGATCCAACCAAGCAGGGCCGGCAGCAAGAATCCGTCAAAGGCGATGCGGGAAGCCGTGAGCACATCAGGAGCTTTTCGAACCGATGCAAACGCAGCTAGCAAGAAAAATCCCCACGCGACTGCTGAACGGCGAAGTTCTTCCGCAGGCTTGGTTGCCTTACGGCGCGCAACTAAACATGCCCCCACTAACACAACGCCCACCATAATCCGATCGAATGTGATGATCGCCCGCTCGCGCGGAAACGCGACAAAGTAATAGCCTAGAGGGAAGACCGCCACCCAGAATAGAAGCGGAACTTCAACCTTGCCATCCAGCATACTTGCCACCAGATACAGAACGACGGCGACGCCCAGTAATGCTGCTACCGCAACCCATGTTATTGGAAATAGGAAGAGTGCAGAGACCACCGTCGCAGCCACTAGGATGAGCGGCACAACGTTGTTATGACTCTTGCCCGACCACACGCCAATATGGTTCATGCACCCCTTTCAACCGGCATCGGTATGCATCGAAGATTGACCGGCTGGGTTGCCGAAGAGACTGTGCCGGAGAGATCGCGTTGTACGGCCGCCGAGGCCCCGATATACTGCCTCCACCACAACGCGACATTCAGCGGTGGCCAGCCCCTTTTCGGCAATAACGGCAGGATTTCCTTGAAATCGAAAAAGTCTGTGTTGTCGCAGAATTCTTTCATTTCTTTCAAGAAGTAGTCCCCAAGCTTGGTGTAATACCACTCATGGATAGGCACACCGAAGCCCTGCTTCTTGCGATCGATAAGTTCGTCCGGGATGACTCCACGTACAGCCTTCTTCAGAATGTATTTGAGTGAAGTGCTCCTCGGACAGCAGATTTCTCTCTCGTGCCTGCTTGAGCACGGCCGCGAAGAAGGCGTCGGCGATGTCGCCTGCAAGCAGACGCTGCCGATTCTTCGTGAACACCGTCACATCCCAAATCGGATCGTCCATGTTCAGTCCCACAAACCAGCGGAACAACAGGCTGTAATCAAGTTGTTCTATTAGCATCCGCTCGCTGCGCACGGAGTACAGCACTTGGAGCAGCAACGCACGCAGCAGCTTCTCCGGCGCTATCGACGGCCGTCCAGTCTTGGCGTAGAGCCTGCTGAAACGAGCCTTCAACCTGCGCAAGGCTTCATCGGCCATGACACGTAGCTGCCGAAGCGGATGATCTTGAGGGATTCGCTGCTCAGGGCTTACGTAGCTAAAAACTCCCAACTGCTGCTCATCATTTCCACGCATGCTCTGTTCTTATCAGCTTGTACTGTGGAATGTCCGCCGTTTCATCGGAAAAGACAGAGCATTGGTAGTCCCTCAGGCTAATGGTCTCAAGGGGCTTTAGCTTTTCTGTTTCTTCGAACCAAGCGATAAGATGTTTGACAACATCCGGCGTGTTCTTGTCTTCAGTGCTGAACGCCAGAAACTGTGTCCCCGTTTCGCGGGGTATCGAGATGTACCAAAAGTCGCCGTCTTGATGACCGATGGTGCTGGACAAATTACGAAGGGTATGGAACTCCGGGGAATCCCTGAGCAATGTGATTCGCTGAAACCCCTTGTCAGAAAGCACTCCGAGAGACTGCTTGCAGTTTGGCTGCGGAGAGGATTGCTTTTGACCGACGACCTCCAGATAGTACTTGTGGTCACGCATCACGTATATGCTCGTTTCGCGGGTTTCCCCTCCGTGCCGTGTGACATGGGCAACGCTCAGAATCGCCCTGACACTTTTACTTCCTTGAACTGAAAGAGAGGTGAAAAGCCCCAAAGCGACCGTGGCAACACAAATCCGCAGCCTCATAACGTCATTAGACACCGACGAGGGGGGCTAAAGGACCGCATAAAATAAGAGTCCATTCACGAGCCTAACTCACACATTCCTGCATGCAGCAATAGAGTAGGACAACCCGCCCCCGCTAAGCCCAAGATGGCGTGAACAGCGGTTGCAGTACGATCCATGTGCTTGGTCAGGGCGCGCTTTAATTATGTTATAGTTATCACTATCCTGCTCAAGGAGTGAGAACTATAACATTATGCGACCCACTTCCTTCGATCCCTCCGTCCTGCGCCAGCATCTTCGCCGTCACAAGATCGCCGATCTGCCCCAGCTGAAACGCGCCCTCGGCACAAAGACCGATCTGACCGTGTTTCGCAAACTGAAGTACCTCGATTACCTCGCCAGCTACACCCATCGCGGCCGCTTCTACACTCTCCCCGAAATCGCTGACTTCGACGATCACGGACTGTGGTCGCACGAAGGCGTCTGGTTCTCCCGCCACGGCACCCGGCTGGCCTCCGTAGAAATTTTCGTGAACCAGTCTCCCCAGGGCTACTATGCTCAGGAATTGGCCGATGACCTGCACGCTGAAGTGCAGCAGCCTCTCCGCCATCTCGTCGAGCAACAGCGCCTGGCACGAATGGAGATCGAAGGCCAGTTTCTCTATACCGCCATCGACTCCATCCAGCGCCGCCAACAAATATTAGCCCGCCGCAGTGCTCAAGCCGTTCCTGTGGCCGTCCATTCCGCTGCCCTCCAGGCATCTCCGGACGAGCTCAAGGCTGCCATCCTGCTGTTCTATGGCCTGCTCGATGAACAACAGAGGCGACTGTTTGCCGGGCTGGAGTCCATTCGCCTGGGCCATGGCGGGGACACTCTGCTCGGCGATTTCCTGGGCTTGGACGTGCATACCGTCGCCCGCGGTCGTCAGCAACTGCTGGATCAGAATGTGGTCAGTGGCCGAACCCGTCGCACCGGCGGTGGTCGTACACCCACGGAAAAAAAACGCCCGACATAATCGCTGTTCTCCATGGCCTGCTCGAACACGATACCGCGGGCGATACCATGACCGGCTTACGCTGGTCTCGCCGTACTACCACCACCATCGCGGAAGAGCTGGCCCAACTCGGCATTGCCGTCTCGCCCAATACCGTCGCCCGCCTGCTCCATGACATGGGCTATTCCTTGCGGGTCAATAACAAACAGATCTCCACCAGCGGCAGTCCCAACCGCAATCTTCAGTTCGAATATCTCGCCGAGTTGCGCGACCGCTGCCAGCGCCGTCATCTACCCATCGTCAGCGTGGACAGCAAAAAACGCGAACTCGTTGGCAATTTCAAAAATCCCGGCCGTCGTTGGGAACGTGCCCCGCGCTGTGTCTATGATCACGACTTCCGTACCGATTCCATCGGGGTCGCCATTCCTTATGGGATTTACGATGTCATGGAAAATCGCGGTGCTTTGGTGGTGGGCGTTTCCCACGATACTCCCGCCTTTGCCGCTCATGCCATCGCTCATTGGTGGCGTCAGGAAGGTTCCACCCGCTATTCCGGTTCACGCCAACTGCTCATTCTGGCCGATACCGGGGGCAGCAACAGTTGCCGCTGTTACGCCTGGAAAACCGAGCTCCAGTCTCAACTGGCCAACTCCTTTGCCCTGGCCGTAACCGTTGCTCACTATCCCACCGGTGCTTCCAAGTGGAATCCCATCGAACATCGCCTCTTCTCCGAAGTCTCGCGAAACTGGGCCGGCGAACCGCTGGACTCCTACCAGAAGATCCTCAACTACGCCCGCACCACCCAAACCCAAACCGGACTTCAGGTCACCGCCTACCTCGACCGCCGTTTCTATCCTTGCGGTCTCAAGCCCACACCGGATCAAATTGCTTCACTTCGATTGCAGCGCCACGAAACTCTGCCCGAGTGGAACTACACCATCAAGCCACAACTGTAGAGTTGTTCTTGCGCGATCCCTAAGGGGAGTGTGCGGAGGAGTTTTTCCGCAACCTGCTAGGGTCGAGGTAAGTCATCCAATTCAAGGTGGATGGCTCCCAGGCCTTCGCCTCGAAGCGTTGCCGGATCGGGCGGAGGGCATCCCAAGAACTGAGGTCGG
>WNFI01267561.1_pt1 | contig 17259 bp, 13 predicted proteins | sample 5400471 | NCBI WGS metagenome assembly WNFI01 (sample SAMN13153348, study PRJNA577476) | soil metagenome | isolation source: 100 cm saprolite on Douglas fir-dominated hillslope | place: USA:California | collected 2013-09-17 | reverse complement strand
ATCACGATCTCGCCGAGCAGTGCGAGCACAGGCTCGAAGTCCTCCGCCAGACACGTGCACACGAGCGAAAACAGATGACGCGTGACGTTGATGTTGACCGTGATGCCGCGGCTGTCGAGCTCCTCCGCGATCACCGCGGCGCTTCGCGACGCAGTACCGCGATCGATCACCCGCGACAGGAGCCACGCGGTCCCCTCGGCGCCCGCGGGATCGTACGCGGAGCCCGCGCGCACCGCGAGATTGATCGCCACTGCAGGCGTGCTGCGCGCTTCCTTCGCAAGAAGGGTGACGCCGTTCGTGAGCGTCGTGCGATGTGGATGCAGCGGCATCAGGAGACCCGAAGCGGCTCGAACCATCCAACCGTGCGGTTGGACGCCGTGAACACGGCAGCCGCCGCCGCGGCGACCTGCTGAATCGTGGTTTCGGCAATCTGCGCCGGCAGCGCGCTGAAGAGATCGACGCTGCCGATGGTCTCGAAGTAGCCGAGCTGATGCGCGATGTTCGTGACGCTATCGCTGTCGAATACGAGACGTGCCCGCAACTGCGCCTTGGCTTTCACGAGCTCCGCTTCCGTGATGCCGCCGACGCGAACGCGCTCGAGCTCTTCGACGAGCGCGCCGCCGACTTCGAGCGGTGCGACGCCGTCGGTGACCGTCGCCGAAATCGTGTAGAGGAACGGCTCGGCGGTCGGCACGAGCGAACCTGACACATTCGACGCGAGGCCGCGCTCGACGAGCGCGCGGTACAACCGCGCGCTTCGTTGAGGCGGCGGCAGGCGAAAACTGGACCACAGGTTCACGCCCTTCGCGCCGGTCAGCACGGCGTCGAGCACGAGCAGCGGGACGAAATGGGCATCGGCCGCCGACGGCGCATGATAGGCCACCTTCAAATACGCGGTGGTTCCCTCCCTCTGAATGCTGAGACGCCGCTCGCCGGTCTGTTCCGGTTCGACGGTGCCGATCCGCGACGGCGCAGGGCCGGACGGGATCGCGCTGAAATGTTTCTCGACGCGCCGAAGCGCATCGTCGGTGTCCACATCGCCGACGATCACCAGCGTCGCGTTGTTCGGAATGTAGTACTGCCGGTAGTAACCGTACAGATCGTCGCGCGTCATCGACTGCAGATCGGGCAGCCACCCGATCGTGGGGTGCCGGTACGGATGCGCCTTGAACGCGGTGGCGGTCAACTCTTGATCGAGGAGTTGATCCGGATCGTTCTCGCCGCCCTGCAGCTCCGAGATGATCACCGTCCGTTCCGACTCGCAATCGTCGGGATGATAGAGGCAGCGCGCCATGCGCTCCGATTCGATGAACAGCATGCGATTGAGCGCGTCGCGCGTGGCGGTTTCGAGATACGTCGTCTGATCGATCCAGGTGTAGCCGTTCCAGCTGCCCCCGAACTGCTCGATGATGCCTTTCACCTGATCGCGCGGGATGTTGGTCGAGCCTTTGAAGTTCATGTGCTCGACCCAGTGCGACACGCCGGTCAGTCCGGGCCGTTCGTCCTTCGATCCCACCTTGTACCAGCACCACACGGAGGCGAGCGGCGCCGTGTGTTCTTCCTGGACCAGCACCTTGAGTCCGTTGTCCAGCGTCGTAGAGCGCATCGGTTCATTTCATCATAAAATCGTTGGATACATGCCTGAGTGGAAAGACACCGTCAACCTGCCGCGGACCGACTTTCCGATGAAAGCCAATCTGCCGACGAGCGAGCCCGAGACGCTGGCGCGCTGGAAGGCGATGGATCTCTACGGAAAGATCCGCGCGCGCCGCAAGGGCGCGCCGAAGTTCGTGCTGCACGACGGTCCGCCGTACGCGAACGGCAACATTCATATGGGCACGGCCCTCAACAAGATTCTGAAAGAGCTCGTCGTGAAGTCGCGCTCGATGGCGGGATACGACGCACCGTACGTCGTCGGCTACGACTGCCACGGACTGCCAATCGAGCTCAAAGTGGATCGCGAGCTCGGGCCGAAGAAGCGCGAGATGTCGGTGGCCGACTTCTGCCGCGCGTGCCGCGCGTACGCGGAACGCTTCGTCGGGACGATGAGCGATCAGTTCCAGCGGCTCGGCGTGCTGGCGACGTGGGACCGGCCGTACCTGACCATGAACTTCAAGTACCAAGCCGCGATCGCGCGCGCGCTCGGCAAGTTCGTCGCCCAGGGGCTCGTCTACAAAGGCAAGAAGCCGGTGCATTGGTGCATCCACTGCCGCACGGCGCTCGCTGAAGCCGAGGTCGAGTACGCGGATCACGTGTCGCCTTCGATCTACGTCGAGTTCCCGCTGTCGGCGGACGATGCGGGAGAGCTCGGACGGCGTGTGCCTGAACTCGCCGGCAAGGCGGTGTCGGTCCTTATCTGGACGACGACGCCCTGGACGATTCCGTCGAACATGGCGGTCGCGTTCCATCCGGAATTCGACTACGCCGCATACGAAGTCGAGGGTCGATACGTGATCGTCGCCGAGGCGCTCGCGTCGAAGGTCGCGGCCGCCGGCGGCAGGACGTTCGGCGAGCCGGCCGCGCGCTTCAAGGGCGAGTTGATGGAACATGTCAAGTTCCAGCATCCGCTCTACTCGCGCATGTCGCTCGGCGTGCTCGGCCGATACGTGACGCTCGACGCCGGCACGGGCGCCGTGCACACCGCACCGGGCCACGGCGCAGACGATTTCCAGACCGGCTTGAAGTACGGACTCGAGATCTACGCGCCCGTCGGACCGGCGGGACATTTTCTCGACACGGTCGAACTGTTCGGCGGCCAGCGTGTGTTCGATGCGAACCCGAATGTGGCGGAAGCGCTGCACCAGCGCGCGAAGCTATGGCACAGGGAAGTGTTCTCGCACCAGTACCCGCACTGCTGGCGCTGCAAGAATCCGGTGATCTTCCTCGCGACATCGCAGTGGTTCATCCATCTGGATACACCGCCATCAGGGCAGAGAGCAGAAGGCGCAGGGCCGGCGGCTGAGGGTTTAGGGCAAAAAACGCTCCGGCAGGCGGCGCTCGACGCGATCGATCACGATGTCAAGTGGGTTCCGACGTGGGGGCACGACCGCATGTACAACATGGTCGCGCATCGCCCCGACTGGTGCATCTCGCGTCAGCGCGTGTGGGGCGTGCCGATTCCAGCGGTGGATTGCACATCGTGCGGCGAGGCGATCATCACGACCGCGCTCGTCGAAACAACCGCCGGCGTGTTCGAACAGTACGGCGCCGACGCATGGTACGAACGTCCGACCGAAGATTTCATTCCGGCGGGACTCACGTGCCCGAACTGCGGCGGCACGTCGTTCGTTCGCGAGATGAACATTCTCGACGTGTGGTTCGACTCCGGGTCGAGCCACGAAGCGGTGCTCTCGCAGTGGCCGGAGCTCACGTGGCCGGCCGACGTGTATCTGGAAGGCAGCGATCAGCATCGCGGCTGGTTTCAGAGCTCGCTGATGGTCGGACTCGGCACCCGTGGACGTCCGCCGTTCAAGACCATCGTCACCAACGGTTTCCTGATCGACATGGACGGCAAGAAGATGTCGAAGTCGTTCGGGAACTCGATCCTGCCGCAGGATGTGATCAAGGAGAGCGGCGCCGACATCATCCGCCTGTGGACCGCGAGCAGCGAGTACCAGCAGGAAATCCGCGTGAGCAAGGAGATTCTCGCGCGCGTCTCCGAAGCGTATCGCAAGCTGCGCAACACGATGCGGTATCTCTTGGCGAACCTGTACGACTTCGATCCGGCAACGGACGCACTGCCGCTCGCGGATTTGGAGGAAGTGGATCGCTACATCCTCGCGCGCTATGCAGAAGTCGGCGTTCGCGTGCTCGACGCGTACGAGTCGTTCGACTACGGTCCCATGACGCAGGCGCTCACGCAGTTCGCCACGGTGGACCTGAGCGCGTTCTACAACGACATCTCGAAAGATCGGATGTACACGTTCGCGGCGAATTCGCGCGAGCGCCGTTCGGGGCAGACGGCGATGTTCGTGATGGCGGACGGCCTGGCGCGCCTGTTGGCGCCGGTGCTCTCGTTCACGGCCGACGAACTGTGGAGCTATCTGCCAGGTGCGCGTGAAGAGTCGGTGCACATGGCCGTGTTCCCGGCGCGCGCGAGTCTCGAAGCGATGCGCAATGCGCCGCTCGCCGACGATTGGGACGCGCTGGTCAGTTTACGAGAGTCGGTGCTCGCCGAGATCGAGCCGTTACGCAAGGGTAAGACGATTGGGAGTTCGCTGCAGGCCGAAGTCACATTGTCGGCGCGCGGAAGAGATTTGACGCACATTCAGAAGCACGCAGGGCAACTGCCGATGCTGTTCATCGTTTCTTCGGTGAAAGTGCGAGCCATCGAGAACCCCACTCCCGAGAGTGGGCCCGTGCGCATCGAAATCGGCCGCGCCAGCGGCGTGAAGTGCGAACGCTGCTGGCGATATGTGCCCGCGACCTCGGCCAATCCCGAGAGTTCGGGTCTTTGCGATCGCTGCCAGAACGCGCTCGGCCTGGGAAACGAGGCGGCATGACGGACGCGACCGCCGAGGCGACGGCCGATCCCGGGCCGACCCGAGTGATGGAAATTCTGCTGCCCGTCATCATCGTCGCCGTCGACCAGGCAACGAAGGCCATGGTGCGATCGTCCCTGACGGTCCACGACAGCGTGACAGTGATTCCAGGCGTGATGGACATCACGCACGTGCTGAACAGCGGCGCCGCGTTCGGATTCCTGAACGGCGTCGACTTCCAGTTCAAGACGGCGGTCATCGCGGTGATCGCGACCGCGGCGCTCATCGGCGTCGGCATGTACGCCGCCAGCCTCGCGCACCATCAACTGATCGCGCGACTCGGTCTGGCGCTGATCATCGGCGGTGCGGCCGGTAACCTGATCGACCGCGTGCGGACTGGGTCGGTGGTCGATTTCGTGGACGTATACTGGCGGACGCACCATTTCTGGGCGTTCAACGTCGCCGACTCCGCGATCAGCATCGGCGTTGCCATCATGATTCTCGACATGCTCGGCGTGGGGGACCATGTATCCAAGACTGTTTGAGCTCGGCTACATCACCGTGTACACCTACGGTGTCCTGCTCGCCGCCGCCTACCTGGGCGGTTTGCAGCTCGCCCGCGTGCGCGCGCAGCGCCGCGGCCTCGACGCGAACCGCGTGCTCGACCTCGGCATCTACATCATCATCAGCGCGCTCGTCGGCGCGAAGCTGCTGCTGCTGATCACCGATTTCAAGTCGTTCACGGCCGATCCGCGCGAGCTGCTGACGCTGGCGCGATCGGGCGGCGTCTTCTACGGCGGCCTCATCGTCGCGGTGATCGTCGCGCTCTGGTACATCCGCCGCGTCGGTCTGCCGCTGTGGACGACATGCGATGTGTTTGCACCGGGGATCGCGCTCGGACACGCGATCGGCCGCTTCGGGTGTCTCTTCGCCGGCTGCTGCTACGGAAAGCCGACCGGCAAGCCGTGGGGCATCACCTTCACCGATCCATTCGCGGCCACCAATGTCGGCACGCCGCTCGGGGTGCCGCTGCATCCGACGCAGTTGTACGAAGCAGGGGCGGAGTTTCTGATTCTGATCTTGCTGCTCTGGACGGAGCGCAAGGGCCGGCCGTACCCGGGACGCACGTTCTGGCTTTACATGCTGCTCTATGCCGTCTCGCGCTTCATCATTGAGTTTTTCCGCGGCGACGAGCGAGGCACGGTCGGTATGTTCTCGACGTCGCAGTTCATTTCTCTCGTGCTCGCGCCGCTTGCGATCGCGATGCTCGTGTATCTGTCGCGCCAGACGCCGCCCGATACGAAACGAGCGAGGAAAGCCGCCTAGCGGCGAGGCGGCACGGTCTCCGTTGCCAGGAATGACCTCCCTTCACACCATTACCGTTCCCGACGATGCCGATGGCACGCGCCTGGATCGCTTTCTCGTGTCGGTGCTTCCCGAACATTCACGATCGCAGATTCAGCGGCTGATTAACGACGGCCACGTGAAGGTCGGCGGCCGCGACGCGAAGCCGAATCACACGGTCAAGGCGGGGCAGGCGGTCACCGTGGAGCTGCCGGAGCTCGTCGATGCGGCTCCGCGCCCGGAAGCGCTTCCGCTGCCGATCGTCTACCAGGATCGCGATCTGATCGTCGTCGACAAGCCGGCCGGCATGGTGGTGCATCCGGCGGCGGGACATGCGAGCGGCACGCTGGTGAATGCGCTCCTGCACCACGTCGATGACCTGAGCGGCATCGGCGGCGAAAAGCGTCCGGGCATCGTCCACCGGCTCGATCGCGGCACATCGGGACTGATGGTCGTCGCCAAACATGATGCGGCGCATCAGGAGCTGACCCGGCAGTTTCACGATCGCGAAGTAGAGAAGGAATACTTCGCGCTCGTCTGGGGCGAGGTGATGTCGGGCCGCCGGATCGACGCACCGATCGGGCGCGACGCCGGCAACCGGAAGAAGATGTCGTCGGCGCCTGCGCGGGTGCGGCGCAGCCGCGAAGCGGTGACGCGCATTCTCGGCACCGAACCGTTCGGCCGCGTGATGACGCTCGCGACGATCGCCATCTACACGGGACGCACGCATCAGATTCGCGTGCACCTGAGCGCCATCGGTCACCCGATCGTCGGCGATCCGCTTTACGGCGGTGTCCACCGCCGCGTGCCAGGCGATCTGCGCGCGGTCACGCACCTCGATCGTCCGTTTCTCCACGCGGCGAAGCTTGCGTTCACGCATCCGATGGAACACCGGCGCATGGAGTTCTCGAGCCCGCTGCCGGCCGACCTCCAACGCGTGCTCGACGAGCTGCGCGAAAGTTTCAATCCCGATCTGCACGAACCCTAACGCCAACGCGTCCCTGCGAGCCGCAGCACAGCGCAGAGGCGGCAGCCGAGCGAGGCAACATGATCGTTTACAAAGGACGGGTGTTCTCGGTCGAAGTGGACCAGCGACGCCAACCGAACGGAGCGACGCACGAAGTCGCGATTGTCCGACACGCACCATCGGTCGTGCTGATTCCGTTCGAGGACGATGGCCGCGTGGTGCTCGTGAAGCAGTACCGCGCGCCACTCGATCGCGAGACGTGGGAGTTGCCCGCCGGGAGCCTGAATGCGGGCGAGTCCGCAGACGACGCCGCGCGCCGGGAGTGCGAGGAAGAAATCGCGCGCGTGCCCGGCCGCATCGAGCGCCTCGGCGCCTGGTACCCCGTGCCCGGTTACTGCGATGAAGAGATGATCTTCTTCAAGGTGTGGGATCTGAAGGCGCCGCCGCCCGAGTCGCCGCACAAGCCGGATGTCGACGAGGAGATCGAAGCGCGTGCGATCACCGTCGCGGAAGCGCGCGCGATGGCCGCGCGCGGCGAGATCGTCGATCTCAAGACCGCGTTTGCCCTGACGCTGATCTAGCGGCCTCCTCGATCGTCGCGCAATGGATTGCGACGGTGTCCTCAACGCGCCGCGCGTAGCCGCCTGCGAGCACGATGGTCAGCGGCACCGCCGCTGCCGTGACGGCATCGATAACGAGGCGATCGCGGCGCCGCAGCCCCTCTTTCGTGAGCCGCAATCCGCCCAATTGATCGTCCTCGAAGGGATCGGCGCCGGCGAGATAGAACACGCACTGCGGCAAGTGCGCCATCACCTGCGGCAGCGCCTGCGCCAGCTTCTCGAGATACGTCGCGTCGTGCGTTCCGTCGGCCAGTCCGATGTCGATGGTGCTTCTCGGCTTCCAGATCGGATAGTTGTGCTGCTGGTGCATCGAGAACGTGAAGACGCGCGGATCGGATTCGAAAATGAACGCGGTGCCGTTGCCGTGATGGACGTCGAGATCGACGATTGCGATGCGCTCGATGCCGCCAGCCTGCAACACACGCGCAGCGACGGCGACGTCGTTGAACGGGCAGAACCCTTCGCCGTGACTCGGGAAGGCGTGATGGAGCCCGCCGCCAACGTGACAGACGGTCCTTTGTTCCACATTCGCAGCTCTGCGTTCCAAGCCGCACGCGATTGTGGCGGCGAGGATCGTTCCGCCGACCATCAATCGAAATCCTTCGACCATCGCCATCGACCACGGGAGCTCGAGCTGCGCGACGTCTTCGTCGGTCATCGTGCCGCCGCGGAGCTTCGCGAGGTACTCCGCCGAGTGCGCGAGCGCAAGCTCCTCCCACGTCGCAGGCTCCGGCTCGGCGACGTCGACGCCCACCAGGCGTTCTCGTATGAGGCGGTACTTCTCGGTGGGAAATACGTGCGGCCCGATATCGATCTGATACCGGGGCGAGTGGACGACGATCACGTACAGCTCGCGGAGAACACGGAGTCACTCAGCCGCAAAGACACAAAAGACACCGAGAGCATTGACTCTCTGTGTCTCTGTGTCATCACCGTGGCGGCGGCACCGACTGACCGACGGGGCGCGGCGGCTTCGCGCCTGGCCGGGCGTCGGTCGACACCGGCTGCAGCGCGAGCGCGAGCACTTCGTCGATCGACGACACGAGATGGACGACGAGGTTCTTGCGCAGCTCCGGCGTGAGATCCTCGTTGACGTTCTTCGCATTCTGCTTCGGCAGAATCACTTCGTTGATGCCGACGCGCCGCGCGGCGAGCACCTTCTCCTTGACGCCGCCGATCGGCAGGACGCGTCCGGACAGGGTGATTTCTCCCGTCATTGCGATGTCGCCGCGCACCGGGCGGCCCGTCAGTTCCGACGCCATTGCGGTCGTCATCGTGACGCCGGCCGACGGTCCATCTTTCGGAATCGCGCCGGACGGCACGTGCACGTGCATCTCGGCCTTCGTGAAGAAGTCGGGATCGATTCCGTACTCCCTCGCGTGCGTGCGCAGCCAGGAGAGCGACGCGCGCGCCGATTCCTTCATGACGTCGCCGAGCTGACCCGTGAGCGTGAGCGATCCGGTGCCGGCCATCTTCGACGCTTCGATGAACAGCACTTCGCCGCCGGCGGGAGTCCAGGCCAGGCCGATCGCGACGCCCGGATCCTTCGTGCGCTCCTCCATCTCCTCTTCGAGGAACTTCGGCGCGCCCAGCATCTCCACGACCGTGTCCGGGTTGATTTCGATCGGCGATTCGTTCCCTTCCGCGCGGCGCCGCGCCACCTTCCGGCAGAGCGATCCGATCTCGCGCTCGAGATTCCGCACGCCCGCCTCTCGCGTATATCCGCGAATCACCTGGTGCAGCGCCGCCGGCGTGAACGTGATGTAGTCCGGCGTGAGCCCGTGGTTCTTCACCTGCTTGTCGACGAGGTGATCGGTCGCGATCTGCAGCTTCTCGTCCTCGGTGTAGCCCGCGATCTCGAGCACTTCCATCCGGTCGCGCAGCGCCGCGGGAACGGGGTCGAGCACGTTCGCCGTCGTGATGAAGAGCACTTCCGACAGATCGAACGGCACGTCGAGATAGTGATCGCGGAACGTGTTGTTCTGTTCCGGATCGAGCACTTCGAGCAGCGCCGACGATGGGTCGCCGCGGAAGTCGGAGCCGAGCTTGTCGATCTCGTCGAGGATGAAGACCGGATTTTTCGACTCCGCGCGCCGCAGCCCTTGAATCACCTGTCCGGGCAGCGCGCCGATGTAGGTCCGGCGATGGCCGCGGATTTCCGCTTCGTCGCGCATGCCGCCGAGCGACACGCGCACGAACTTGCGTCCCAGCGATTCGGCGATCGAGCGCGCGAGCGACGTCTTGCCGACGCCGGGCGGCCCGACGAAGCAGAGGATCGGCCCCTTCACGTCGGGATTGAGTTTGCGGACCGCGAGATATTCGAGGATGCGGTCCTTCGCCTTCTCGAGACCCGAATGATCCTTGTCGAGGACCTGCTTGGTTTTCGGCAGGTCGATGACTTCGTCCCTGCGCTTGTTCCACGGCAGCGCGACGAGCCAGTCGAGATAGGTGCGCGACACCGTGTATTCGGCCGCGGCGACCGGCATCTTCGACAGGCGATCGAGCTCGCGCAGCGCTTCCTTCTTCACCAGCTCCGGCATGCCGGCGGCTTCGATCTTCTCCTGGAGCTCTTCGACTTCCTTGGTCTGATCGTCGCCTTCACCCAGTTCCTTCTGGATGGCTTTCATCTGCTCGCGGAGGAAGTATTCGCGCTGGTTCTTGCCGACCTCGGACTGCACCTGCGACTGGATCTTCGATCCGAGCTCGAGCACTTCGAGCTCCTTGATCAGGATGCGATTCAGGTTGTCCATGCGCGCGCGGATGTCGAGCGTCTCGAGCACGTCCTGTTTCACGGCCGTGCCGATCGTCGAGAGCGACGAGGCGATGAAGTCCGCGAGGCGACCGGGCTCGGTGATGTTCGCGGCAAGCGTCTGCAGATCGTCGGAGAGCAGGGGCGAAAGCGACACGACCTGCTGGAAGTTCATCTTGATGTTGCGTGCGAGCGCGTCGATCTCCAGCCGATCGGCGTCGTTGGTGTCCTCGGCCGCCGCGCTCACGTGCGCGCGCAGGTAAGGCGATGTCGAGACGACGGCCTCGAGCTTGAGGCGCGCGAGCCCCTGCACGATGAGGCGCAGGCTGCCGTCGGGCAGCTTGAACATCTTGTGGATATGTGTCGCTGTGCCGACGGGGAACAGATCGTCCTGTCCAGGCTCTTCCATCGCAGCGTCGCGCTGCGTGAAGACCGCTATCAGCTTCCCGTTCGCGATCGCATCGTCGATCAGGCGGACGGAGCTTTCGCGCGCGACCGCGAGCGGCATGAACGAATTCGGGAAGAGGACAGTATCGCGAAGCGGAAGGATCGGCAGCTCCGACGGAATAGAGAGCGGCCGATCTCCGACCGAGACGTCCTCGGCCTTGAAACCTTCGAGTGGATCGCTCACGGCGACCTCTTTCTATGGCGGATTGCGAAATGCGGGTTGCGGATGCCGGACGCGGGATGCGAACGGCGGATTGCGGATGCCGACGGCGGAAATCCGCACTCCGCAATCCGCAATCCGCAATCTGATGTCTTACATGTCCATGAAGAGCGAACTCGCGCCGCGTCGAGCGGTCAGCTGACGCTGGCGCTGCTCGGCGTTCTCGCGGGCCTCCTCGCAATCCTTGCAGCGGACCGCGAAGGGCAGCGCGCGAAGGCGCTTCTCGCCGATTTCTTCGCCGCAGTCGAAACAGTAGCCGTAATCGCCGTGCTCGAGCCGTGCAAGCGCGTCGGTGATCTTGTTGAGAGTCTCCGACTTCATCTGCACGAGCGCGAACTCGAGGTCTTCCTGAATGTCAGCCTCGGCGCTTTCGACCGCGTCGAGCACTTCGTTCATCTTGCCGCCCCAGGTGCCCTCTTCGCGGACGCCGCGCATCTTTCCCTGCACTTCGGCGTGGATTTCCCGACGCCGCTCGTCAAGCATCTGCTTCAGCTCGTTATAGCGGGTCGGGGACATCCCGTTGTCCTTATCCGCTGGTGCCTTCCGTTGAGTCGCTTTCATGACCGCCGCTCCTTCCACCCCGTTTGCCGGGCCGCACGCTAAGATTGCCGTCCGATATGCAAATGAACTGCCAATAATATACTGAACTAGAGTCGCAAGGCAAGCTGCTGAACAGTCGATGATGGGCTTGCCATGGCCGTGGGCCTACGCCCTACAACAGCGCGACTGACCGAATGCGGCCCTGCGAAGCGATGCTGTAAGGTCAACTGAATCAACTTGTTATAGACGACTCTGTGTAGCAGAAAAGCCGAGGTGTGCCGCGGTTGCGGCAGTCGCCGCACAATAGTGTGTGGTTGCGAGTGTGTGGTTGCGATGTGCTCGCCCTACACGACCTCAACACCAGCGCCTCTGGCTTGATCGCCCGCTAATTGCTGCATATACTTGGGGTTTCGGTCATTTCAGTTTCAGGTGGTCTGATGGCGAAGCAGTGTGCAGTGTGCGGGAAGAAACCGGTGGTTGGGCGTCAGCACAGCCACGCCAACAACGTCAGCGCGCGGCGGTTCGAGCCGAACCTGCAGGCCGTGCGTGCCTTGATCAACGGCGGCGTGAAGCGCATCCGCGTCTGCACGCGGTGCCTTCGTTCCAACAAGATCATAAAAGCTGCATAACCCGTAAGGGCGGACCAGCGTGTCCTCCCGGGCCGACAGACGCATCGGTCGGCCCCCACGACCTATGACACAAGCGATTTCAACCGCGGACGCGCCGAAGGCGATCGGCCCGTATTCACAAGCCGTTCGCGCGGGGCAGTTCCTGTTCGCCTCAGGTCAGATTCCGACCGACCCGGCAACGGGCGCGATTGTCAGCGGCGACGTCGCGGCGCAAACGCGCCGCGTCTTCGACAATCTGTCCTCCGTCCTGAAGGCCGCAGATCTGTCGTTTGCGGATGTGGTGAAGACGACGGTTTTCCTCGCGGACATGAACGACTTCGCAGCGATGAACGCGGTCTACGGCACGTTCTTCAAGGAACCGTACCCGGCGCGTGCGACGGTGCAGGTTGCGCGGCTGCCGAAAGACGCGCGGGTCGAAATCGACCTGGTTGCGATCTACGCGGTCGCGTAGGTCAGGTGCGTCGGATAGGTCAGGTTCAGCCCGCTCGTCCGGCCCGTTCGACCCCCAGCACTCCATCGACTCCCCGCAGCGACTTGATCACCTTCTCGAGGTGCTTCAGATCGTTGATTTCGATCGTCACGTCGATGCGCGCGTGCTCGCTGTCGTCCGTGCGCGCTTCCATATTCTTGATGTTCGTGTTGATGCCGGCGATCTTCGCGCTCACCGCCGCCAATAGTCCCTTCCGATCCTCGACTTCCATGGTCAGCTTGACGACGTAGCGGCCTTCTTCGCTGCCTTTGTCCCACTCGACGTCGATGCGCCGCTGCGGGTCGTACAGCAGGTTGACGACGTTCGGACAGGTGGCGGAATGGACCGACACGCCTTTGCCGCGCGTGATGTAGCCGACGATCTTCTCGCCGCGGATCGGATTGCAGCAGCGCGCGCGGAACACCATCAGGTCGTCGAATCCGCGCACCTTGATCTTTTCTTCACTCGCGCCGAACACGCGCTTCACGACGGCGGCGACGGCGCCCTCCGCGGGTTTCTCTTTCAGCTTGTCCGACGGAACGATCTTGACGAGGACCTGCTTCGGCTGGATCTTCCCGTAACCGATGTCGGCGAACAGATCGTCGGACTTCGTCGCGCCGAAGTACTCGAGCGCCTCGGCGAAGGCGGGCTCTTCGACGATCGTCTTCGGGTTCACGTCGTAACGCCGCGCTTCTTTGTCGAACAGCTTGCGTCCGAGCTCGGTCGCGCGCGATTTTTCCTCGGCGTGGATCAGATGCTTGATCTTGCCGCGCGCGCGCGACGTCGCGACGTAGTTCAGCCAGTCGCGGCTCGGTTTGTGCCCCGCCTGCGTCACGATCTCGACGATGTCGCCGTTTTTGAGCCGCGTGCGCAGCGGCACCATCTTGCCGTTCACGCGCGCGCCGACGCACTGATGGCCGACGTCGGTGTGGATCGTGTACGCGAAGTCGATCGGCGTCGCGCCGCGCGGCAACGACTTGACGAGGCCTTTCGGCGTGAAGATGTAGACCTCCTCGGGATAGAGCTCCACCTTCAGGTTCTGAATGAACTCCCGCGGATCGCGGACGTCCTGCTGCGAGTCGAGGAGTTGGCGCATCCACTGGAAGTACTGCTCGTCACGCTCGTCGCCGACGCGCCCTTCTTTGTATTTCCAGTGCGCCGCGATGCCTTCCTCGGCGCGGCGGTGCATCTCGATCGTGCGGATCTGCACCTCGAACGGCATCCCTCGCTCGCTGATCACCGACGTGTGCAGAGACTGATAGCCGTTGGGACGCGGGATCGCGATGAAGTCCTTGATGCGCCCGGGCACCGGCGACCACGTCTGGTGGATGATGCCGAGCGCGGCATAGCAGTCCTTCACGTCCTCGGTGATGATGCGCAGCGCGATGAAGTCGTAGACCTGATCGAGCTCGATCTTCTGGCGTTTCAGCTTCTGACTGATGCTCCACAGGCGCTTGATGCGGCCGTCGATCTCGATCACCGGCACGTGCGATTCGGCGAGCGTCACGGCGACGGTCTTCTTCAGCTCGTCGATGAATCCTTCGGTCGCGCGGCGCTTGGCGTCGACCTTCGCGCGCAGCGTCTCGTAGGTCTGCGGCTCGAGATAGCGGAACGAGAGCTCCTCGAGCTCATTCTTGACCTTGCTCATGCCGAGGCGATTGGCGATCGGCGCGTAGATGTCGCGCGTCTCCTGCGCGATTTTCACGCGCTTCTCCTCGGGCAAGTGGCTGAGCGTCCGCATGTTGTGCAGACGATCGGCGAGCTTCACGAGGATGACGCGAATGTCGTCCACCATCGCGAGCAGCATCTTGCGGAAGTTCTCAGCCTGCCGCTCCTCGCTCGACGAGAACGGGATCGCGCTGATCTTGGTCACGCCTTCGACGACATGCGCGACCTCAGGTCCGAACAGCTCCCGAATGCGCTCGATTGTCGTCAAGGTGTCTTCGACGACGTCGTGGAGGAGGCCGGCCGCAATGGCGACGGCGTCCAGTTTCATGTCGGCGAGGAAATCCGCGACGGCGAGGGGGTGGATGAGATAAGGTTCCCCCGAGTGGCGGACCTGTCCCCGGTGCTCGAAGGCCGAGAAGACGTACGCGCGCCTCAGCAGCTCAACGTCGGTGTCCGGACTGTACGCCCGGACCTTTTCAAGCAGGTCCTCGAAGCGAATCATGGAAAACGGTGTCTAAACCCATATTAAACCGCGCCTTGACGTACGTTTTTTTGCTTCACTATACTGGCCCGGTTTCGGCTACAGCAATTTTCTCCTTATAGGGGGCTCAATGCGTTGTTTGTCGGGTCCATCGGCGGCGTTTGTCGCCATGGTCGCCCTCGGGTCATTAGCGGCGTCCGGCTGCGGCAAGGTCGGCGAAATTCAGGCGCGCAAGGCGTTCAAAGAAGCGAACGTCGCCTACCAGGCGCAGGACTACAAGCATGCCGCTGAGGCGTACGAGCGCGCGATCCAGGCCGCGCCCGACACTCCGCAGGCGCATCAGTCCTATTTCTTCCTCGGCAACAGCTACGATCAGATGTTCAAGCCGAGCAAGAAGGGCGAAGCGGCCAACGACGCGCTGCTGACCAAGGCGGTCGAGAACTATCAGATCGCGGCGGAGAAGCTGTCGACCTCGCCCGATCCACAGGACAAGAAACTCGGCAAACTGTCGCTGGAGTATCTGGTGTCGGCGTACGGCGCCGAAAAGCTGAACGACCCGGCAAAGGCCGAACCGGTCGTCCAGAAGATGATTCAGCTCGAACCGGGCGAGCCGACCAACTACTTCGCGCTCGCGAAGATCTACGAGGACGCCGGCGCATACGATGAAGCGGAAAAGATGCTCGTGGCGGCGAAAGCCGCGAAGCCGAGCGATCCGGCGGTGTATATGACGCTTGCGGGCTACTACAACCGCCAGGGGCAATTCCCTAAGGTCATGGAAGCGCTCGAAGAGCGCGCCGCGAAGGCGCCGAACGATCCGGACGCCTTCTATACGATCGCGACCTACTACTGGGACGAGGCCTACCGCGATCCGAAATTGAAGGAAGCGGAAAAGAAGGTGTACGTCGGCAAGGGCATGGAGGCGATCGAGCGGGCGCTGAAGATCAAGCCCGATTACATGGAAGCGATCGTCTACAAAGGCCTGCTCCTCCGTCTGCAGGCGACGCTCGAGAAAGATCCGGCCAAGCAGCAGAGTCTGCTGAAGGAAGCCGAGGCTCTCAGCAAGCAGGCCAACGAGATGCGCAAGGCGAAGGCTGCCGGAACGACGTAGGAGTCGTCTACAATCGCTTGGATCCAGAGGCCGTCAGGGTTGCACCTGACGGCCTTTTTTTGCACTCCCGTCACGCCGCCGCAAGGTAAAATCACCCGTCTTTCGAACAGCCAACCAGCAGGAGTCAGCAATGAAGCATGTGAAGAGGTCGCGCCTCGTGTGCGCGATCGCGGCGATCCTCGCACTCGCGGTATACGCGAGTCCGGCGAGCGCGCAAGGTGTCACCACGGCAGCAATGACCGGCGTCGTCAAGGACGCGCAGGGCGGCGTCATTCCGGGCGCGACCGTGACGGCTGTCCACGAACCGTCGGGCACGACCTACGAAGGCATCACGCAGGGTGACGGCCGGTACAACATGCCGGGCATGCGAATCGGCGGACCGTACAAGGTGACCGCCACGCTGCAGGGTTTCACCACGGAAGTGAAGAACAATGTTTCGCTGAACCTCGGCGTGACTTCCGATCTCGACTTCGCGCTGAAAGTCGCGGCCGTCGCCGAGACGATCACCGTCGTCGGCACGGCGGACGCGGTGTTCAGCTCGACGCGCACCGGCGCGGCGACGTCGGTCACGCGCGATGAGCTCGCGACGCTGCCGACGATTTCCGGCCGCATCAACGACATCGCGCGTCTCAGCCCCCAGTACGGTGGATCGGGCACCTTTTCGGGCCAGGACAACCGCGCCAACAACATCACGGTTGACGGATCGTATTTCAACAACTCGTTCGGCCTCGGCGGACAGCCGGGCGACCGCACCGGCGTCGCGCCGATTTCGCTCGAAGCCATCGAGCAGGTGCAAGTGAGCGTGGCGCCGTACGACGTGCGGCAGGGCAACTTCATCGGCGCGGGTCTCAACACCGTGACGCGCAGCGGCACCAATACCTTCACCGGATCGGTCTATCGCAGGATGCGCAGTGAGAGCTGCTCGGTCGTCGGCGACCCGACGTCGTGCTCCGGCTACGTCGGCACCAACGCGGGATCGAACACGTTCTACCCGGGCGCGTTCTCGACCTACAACACGGGCCTCTGGGGCGGCGGCCCGATCGTCAAGAACAAGCTGTTCGCGTTCGGCAGCTGGGAAAAGCAGGAAGACACCCGCCCGCTGACAACGTTCGTGTCGAATCCCGGTGGACTTCCGGTCGTCGGCAACCAGACGCGCGTGCTCACGTCCGACCTCAGCGCGCTGAGCTCCTTCCTGTCGTCGAAGTTGGGCTACGACACGGGTGGGTTCGACAACATCCCCAAGAAGACTCCCGGCAAGCCCTGGATCTTGAAGGGCGACTACAACGCCAACAACTCCAACAAGGTCACGTTCCGCTACAACCAGCTCGATTCGAGCAGCGACGTGTACGCCTCGGGTTCGTCGGCACTGGGTCTCTCGCGGTCGAGCCCTAGCCTGAACTTCTTGACGTTCGAGAACACGAATTACCAGATTCTCGAGAACATCAAATCGGGCATCGGCGAGTGGAACTCGGTGATCGGCAGCAGCCTGTCGAACGCGCTGATCGTGGGGCGCACGCATCAGGACGAAAGCCGAAG
>WNFI01536222.1_pt1 | contig 17263 bp, 14 predicted proteins | sample 5400471 | NCBI WGS metagenome assembly WNFI01 (sample SAMN13153348, study PRJNA577476) | soil metagenome | isolation source: 100 cm saprolite on Douglas fir-dominated hillslope | place: USA:California | collected 2013-09-17 | reverse complement strand
AAGCACTTACGAAGTAAAATTGGTAGGTGCTTTTTCATTTGATACATGATTTGATACGTGTTTTTTCGGGCAAAAAATATTAATTGATTTCCCCGAAAAATAAATGCTTCAGGAAATAGTAGCCTGCTCAATGGCAGGACCCATCTCTTTTAGTGAAAGTTGCTTTTTAATGAAGCACAAACAAAGCCTTTTTTTCGGAATATTTTTATTTTCTCTTCGTAATCCACCATGCAGCTTGCCTCTTTAAAGAGTAGTGTGAGTATTTCGTTTTCTATCAGTAAGGAAATGGTATTAATCGGTAATGCGTTTAACTCACCCGGGCTGATCTATTGGTATATTCCGTCGTATCCGGAGTTCTTCATGGCCAATAAAACGGGAAGAAAATCATGATTTTAATATTATCTATGTTCATTGCCAGATATTTTGAACTTTCAGTGGATGAGTAAAAAAAACGGTAAATTTATAATATGTACACACCTTATTTATCATGAAACTGAAAAATGGTTCTTTCTATATAATGGTTGTTGCTGCATTTTGTTCTTCAATAGTTTCTGCACAGAGTCAGCAGCATGATACGACCTTTACTGCAATTTCTGTCAATAACGCCATTAAAGTTTATCACCAGATAATGAATAAAGCGTCAGGGCTTTACAATGGCGGAGAGTATGATAATTATTTCTTCAGCTTTGAGGCAGGTAGCCCTTATTTTGGTGTAAAAGATTCAGTGCCCGGATCTATTTTATACGATGGTGTTTTGTATCGGAATATATTCATGAAATATGATGAGGTAAGAGATGCTATCGTAATTTGGAACGATAACGAGGCTATCCAGTTGCTCAATGAAAAGGTCGGCAATTTTAGACTCCTGGATCATTCCTTTACCCGGCTCATAAAAGATAATCATTCAAAGGACCTGGTGAAAACAGGATTTTATGAGCAATTGTATAAAGGTAGGATCGCGGTTTTTAAAAAAGTTATAAAGACCATCATCGATAAACCGGATATGACTGATGGCATATTGAGAAGTATTGAACAAAAAACTTATTTTTATTTGCAGACCGCCCGCGGATATACTCTGGTTAATAACAAAAGTGACTTGACTGAAGCCTTAAAAGATCATAAAAAGGAGATTACGGAATTCATTGGTTCAGGTAACCTGAGTTTTAAACAGGATCCTGCCGGCTTTCTTGCAAAGGTTGCTGCTTATTATGACACTTTATGATTGCATATGAACGATTGCCATAGATTATTGATTTTAATGGTGCTTTTTCTTGGTAGTGTATTTACCGCAGCGGGTCAAAGAAAAGCCCCGGCGCTTGTAACGGCCAATTTTCGGAATGCTGATATGGAGCAGTTCGTTTCAGAACTGGAGAAACAGACTGGTCTGTATTTTTATTATGATCCTGCTTTTACCGATAGTATAAAAATAAACTTATCTGTCACTTCACAACCTGTAGAAAAAATTATGGATATGGCTTTTGCCGGTTCTGATTTTTATTATTCAATTGATGAAGAAGGTGAGGTATATATCACAAAAGGAGTAAAAATCAGGGTATCAGCTTCTTCGAAATCCCTTTCACAAGATAATTCAAACAATCAAAAACCTGCTGATACGGTAATCTTCAAAGAGAAAGATCCTGTAGAAAAGAAAGTTCAAACCGCCCCGGCTGAGTATAAGGTGATCGAGATAGGAAGCCGCAATTTGATTGACCCAAAGACAAACAGGGCTACTGTTGCGGGGTATATAACTGATATTAAAACCGGTGAGCCGGTTTCGGTCGCGTCCGTTTCTGTTGAAACATTGAAAATAGGGGTTGTTACCGATCAATACGGTTATTTCTCGCTGACCTTACCAAAAGGGAAAAATACCCTGCTGGTGCAGGGTATCGGAATAAGGGAGACAACCAGGAAAATAATGCTGTACAGTGATGGTAAGATCAATATTGAATTGGAAAATATAGTCATGGTCTTGCGAAACGTAACCATCACCGCTCAAAAGCTCAGCAATATCAGGAATCCACAGATGGGGCTTCTGAAAATAGATATCAGCGCAATCAAACAAATGCCGGTAGTATTTGGTGAGCCGGACATATTAAAGGCAGTTACGGCATTGCCAGGTGTAAAAACAGTTGGCGAAGCCAGCACCGGATTAAACGTTCGTGGGGGCTCTCCGGATCAGAATCTTATTTTATTTAACGATGTGACCATTTTCAATCCTTCTCATTTCTTTGGGATGTTTTCCGCCCTGAACCCTGAAATAATAAAAGATGTTGAATTATTTAAAAGCAGCATACCTGCGCGATATGGCGGGCGTCTTTCATCAGTATTAAATATTACAGGCAGAGAGGGCAATAAAAAAAATATTTCCGGCTCGGCAGGCATTGGGGTACTTACCAGCAGACTGAATATAGAAGGCCCGCTTATCAAGGACAAGTCATCATTTATTATTGGGGGAAGGACGACCTATGCCAACTGGCTATTGAATTTATTACCGGATCAGTACAAGAAAAGCCGCGCTTCATTTTATGACATAGATCTTAGCATTACCCATCAAATAAATAAGAAGAACAGTCTTTATATTACCGGATACCTGAGCAGTGACCGGTTCAATTTGAATAATGACACGGTCTATGGGTATCACAACAAGAACGTATCTGTTAAATGGAAGCATGTCTTCAATAATAAACTGACCGGCATTTTTATAATGGGGTATGACCGCTATGAATATAATATTTCCAGTAACAAAGTTCCTTTTACAGCCTATGCGCTCAGTTTTGATATTAACCAAGGCTATCTAAGAACGTTATTCACCTATTATCTCAATAATAAAAACACGATTGAATATGGGTTGAGCTCTATTTTTTACAAGCTGCATCCTGGTTCTTACCTGCCGGACAGTAAAGAATCGATTGTGACCCCGGACCGTATTCCACCTGAACAGGCGCTGGAAACTGCTGCATTTATCAGTGACCGGTACACTTTCAACTCAAAATTGTCTGCTGAAGGCGGCCTGAGATTTTCGATGTTCAATTATCTTGGCCCCCAGAACATAAATTCATACCCGCCGGGTGTACCCAAAACGGAAGACAATATAATTCAGGTGATACCCTACTCTTCGGGAAAATTTATTAAAACATATGCTGCGCCTGAAGTGCGTGCATCTCTCCGATATGCTTTTAACGATAGTTTTTCTGTAAAGGCCAGTTACAATTCGCAGGAACAATACATACATCTTATTTCGAATACGACACAAATGGCGCCAACGGATATCTGGAAACTTAGCGATCCCAATATCAAACCACAGTCCGGAGACCAGGTCTCCCTTGGGTTATACAGGAACTTTAAATCAAATACCTTAGAAGCATCTATCGAGGTTTATTATAAAAGAATAAGAAATTATTTGGATTATGCCAGTGGCGCTGAATTGGTCATGAATCATCACCTGGAAACCGATGTGGTTGGTACAAAGGGAAAGGCATATGGCGTGGAATTCCTGCTAAAGAAAACAAACGGTAAATTAAACGGATGGATCAGTTATACCTGGTCAAGAGTATTTTTGAAAATGGACGATTCTACTGCGGGATCGATTATCAACAAAGGCAGGTATTATCCTGCCAATTACGATATACCCAATGATTTGACGGTGATTGGCAATTACCGGGTAAACCATAGATTCAGCATTTCGCTCAATGCCATTTACAGTACCGGTCGTCCGTTTACGTTGCCCATCGGCAGGTATTATTATAACAATGCTCCCCGAATTTTATATGCGGACAGGAATGCCTACCGGATACCTGATTATTTTCGTGCAGATTTTTCAATGAACATTGAAGGCAATCATCGGATATTCCAGAAAACGCATAATTCCTGGTCCATTGGAGTATACAACTTTACGGCAAGAAAAAATGCTTATTCTGTTTATTATGTTTCGGAAAACGGTAGTATCAATGGGTACAAGCTTTCGATTTTCGGAAGTGCCATTCCTTATGTCAATTTCAATATCAGATTTTAACGGCCAGTATGAAGAAGTTATTCAAAATACTATTCTCTTCTCTTTTCTTATTAGCTTGTAAGAAAACGTATATTTCGCCTTTTAATTCTCCGGACCTTGGTTACCTGGTGGTGGAAGGCGTCATTAACAGCGGGCCGGGAAACACGACTATCAAACTATCCAGGACCACACAACTTACGGATGGAACGGTGGTTATGGAGAGCGGGGCGACAGCGATGGTAATGGATCAGAATAACCAGACATATCCTTTAACAGAAAGCTCATCTGGCGAATATATGGCGAATGGCCTGAACCTGGACGTTAACCTGAAATATAGGCTGCGAATCGTTGCCGGCGGAAAAGAATATCTTTCAGACTATGTTACAGTAAACGATAATCCGCCGATTGACAGCATATCATGGAATTACGCATCTGATGGTGTGCATCTTGCAGTGAATACCCATGATCCGCGGAATAAGGCCAAATATTTTCAATGGGATTATGTTGGAACATGGGAATTTCATTCAGCCTATATACCGGCTACCAAATACGCTTCGAATGATCCTTATTTTGTAACCTATTTTGATCCTATTAAATACTGGTTGGATGACAGCTCCAGGTACAAATGCTGGCAATCCGAGGCATCCCAACAGTTCATCCTGGGATCGACTATAAAATACGCCGTTGACACCATATCCAACCCACTGACCGTTATACAACCCGCGTCGTGGAAGTTGAGCGTATTATACAGTATCGATGTCCGTCAATATGCTTATTCAAAGGATGGATATGAATTTCTGAACAAAATGAAGAGAAATTCAGAACAACTGGGTAGCCTATTCGACGCACAGCCATCCGATTTGCAGGGAAATATACACTGTGTATCCAAGCCTGATGAAATCGTGATCGGATACGTTTCTTCCTGCCCCATCCGGGAGAAAAGAGCATATATAAGCAACGCTGATCTCCCCGGCTGGGGCTACACATCGGGTTGTTCTTTAATGGTCCAAAATAACGATTCTGCTTTTATCAGGGACAACGATTATTATCCCGATGGCGTGACGCCTCATATCCTGCCTGTTAATTATATAACAAGAAACCCTTCTACTCCCCCTCCAAACGGGGTTATTTTCACTTTTACCGCAGCGGATATAGGATGTGTCGATTGCAGGCTTAAGGGAACAAGCACAAAACCAGCTTTTTGGCCATAAAAGGATTGAAAACAAAATTGTCAGATTAGCATATGAATAGATACGGATTTTATATAGGCTTGATTATTGTCTCCTGGATTATGCCGGAAGCGAAGGGACAGCAAATTTCGCAAAACTTCCCGGAGCCGGCATTTGATACATGGCGCAGGAATTATTTGCAGGAAAAATTATTTGTGCATACGGATAAGGATATATACATGCCAGGTGAAATCGCATGGTTCAAAATTTATTATGTAGACGGATGTTTTCATAAACCACTCCAGCTAAGTGAGATTGCCTATATTGAGCTGATCGATCAGTCCAATAAACCGGTATTTCAGGCCAAGGTCTCTTTAAAGAAGTCTGATGGCATCGGATCGATTTTAATTCCTCATGAACTACATACTGGTTATTATAAACTTCTTTGTTATACCCAATGGATGAAAAATTTTGATTCAAATTTATTTTTTGAAAAGCTTCTTGGTATTATTAGTACAGAACAAAACAACCAGGATAGTGTATCGCCGGTCAAGGAAATATATGATCTCGGATTTTTCCCGGAAGGAGGAAACCTGGTCAATGGCATCGAAAGTAAAATTGCATTTCAGGTCACTAACCAATACGGAAAAGGGATGGAATGCGGGGGCGTTATCGTGGATGGTGGGAAAGATACTCTATTTCATTTTCAAACGGCCAGGATGGGCATGGGGCATTTTAAATTGACGCCCGTTTACGGTCATGAGTATTTGGCCCGGTTAATACTTGCGAATGGGAAGATAATAGAGAAACAATTGCCGTCATCATTTGATAGTGGAATAACCATGCAGGTTTCATCGGACAGTTATGAAAAGCTCGGTATCTATATTCACTCAAACGAGCAATCAACCGATTCTGTATATGTATTTGCACATACACGTGGTGCGGTAAAAATAGCTGCAATTGTTCCATTGGTGAATGGCCGGGGAAGTATATTGGTGGACAAAAATAAGCTCGATGAGGGTATTACACATTTCACTGTATTTAAAAATAATCAACCTGTTTGTGAAAGACTTTATTTTATTTTTCCACGTAAACAATTTCAGATCGCTGCATCTGCTGATGGCGCTGAATATGGGATCAGGAAAAAAATTAAGATACATATTGAGGCTTCTGACAATAAAGGTTCGCCTATCGGCTCAAAAATGTCTGTATCGATCTATCGGTTGGATTCTTTACAGAGCCCCGATCAAATTGACATTCAGAACTACCTCTTACTCACTTCCGACATAAAGGGAAATATAGAATCACCTTCCTGGTATTTTAATGAGAATGAGCCAGGGAAGGAAGATGCCATGGATAATCTCATGCTCACGCATGGGTGGAGAAGATTTAACTGGAAATATATCCTGCATCAACAAAACCCAACCTGGAAATTTGCTCCTGAATTCAACGGCGAGATTGTTTCTGCAAGGATTTCCGACAAACCAACAGGAATGCCTTTAGAGAACGCACCTGTATTTCTTTCAGTACCCGGAATGAATACCAGGTTCTGGTCATCGGTTAGTGATTCAGATGGAATTGTAAATTTTGAATTAAAAAATTCTTTTGGAGACCAGGAATTTATTTTCCAGTCGCCGGATAGTAACGCTGAGATCAAATTCATTTCTCCATTTTCGCAAAAAGTTTACAATTATCAAATGCCCCCATTCAGTCTCGCCAAAGGCGATGTTGCCCTGGTGAACAGGAAGAGTATTTATCTGCAGGTACAGCATGTTTATAATGAAAGCAAGCTTAACCATTTTATTGTTAACGAGGAAGACAACACTCCGTTTTATCAGAAACCGGATGTTGAGTATTTTCTTGACCGGTACACGAGGTTTTCCACGCTCGAAGAGGTGCTTCGGGAATATGTCAGGGAGATTAATATTTCTAACAAACGGGGATCATTTCATTTGCATGTAAATGATGCGCGTAACCACATCCCTTTTGAACCGGATCCGCTTATCCTGCTGGACGGAGTCGCCATGCTCGATATAAACAAATTCATGAATTATGATCCCCTGAAAATAAGATCGATTGGAGTGGTTACAAAGAAATATTTCCTGGGCAACATTGGCTATTATGGTATTGTAGATTGCAAAACCTATAAAGGGGATATGAATGGTTATGCGTTGGATCCCCGATGCGTAATTGTAGATTTTGATGGTTTGCAGCAGCAACGCGAATTTTATTCGCCATCGTATGAGACACCTCAAAAATATTCAAGCAGGTTGCCTGATTTCAGGACCCTATTGTATTGGAATCCGTCTTTAAAAACCGGGAATGCAGGCAATGAGGAGATTGAGTTTTTTTCTTCTGACGCGGCCGGCAGATACGTCGTGGTAATTCAGGGTATTTCAGATCAGGGAAATCCGGCAGTTACAAGCTTATCTTTCAATGTTAAGAAATAGCCTCTCGATTTTATTTCTTGAGCGGGATAATTCTCGCTTTCCCTTGGTCTAAAAAACTTCATTAGTCAAACTTATTTCCAGGATTAGTTGAGGCATTCATTCGGATAATAGGGACCCATCGAAAAAAGGGGATGAGGGACCTGGAAATGATATGCTGGAAGTTTGATAGAAAATAGCCAATATAAAGCCCAATGTATGCAAATTGTATGCAAATGCTTAAAAAGGCAAAAGGGTTCCATTGTCTGAAACCCTTTACAGTATTGAGTGGACCCAACTGGGCACGATCCAGCGACCCTCTGATTATGAGTCCAAAAATTTACTTTTACACTTGTTTCAATTATTTCAATCTGCTATTCTAAAGGATTAATTATCAATGCCATTTTTCAATATGATGTGATATTCATTATGAGAAACTGACAGTTATTTTCCGGCAATATGTATCAAATCATGTAACAAAAATTCTATACTATAATATTTCTAGAAATGCAACCTATTATTTTTTGCCCCTAAAAAGGTCTCTAAAATTATTAACTTGTTCTTTAATTTCGTCAGGGAAATCTTCCTCTTTAATATCTATCTCTGTGACAAACTCTTCATCAATCAGTTTCATTATACTATCCATAGGCACTGCGACAGAATACCCAGATTTTATATACTCCTTAAACACCCTTCTGGGGGTTACAATCGAAGTTGGCAAAAACAATTAAATGATTGATAATTAAATAGTTAGGTTAAAGCCAGTTCACCCTGCTTCGGTCTGATTAAGGCGTTAGAGCGGCTGTTAATCAGAGGGTCGCTGGTTCAAGTCCAGCAGGGGAGCGCAGAACAGGAATTAAAAAGTGTAAAAACGAACCGAAACCCGCATCAGACGTAGATTTGATGCGGGTTTTTTCACGCCCGGGATTTTGGCGATTCCCATCGATTCCTGCCATTCTGTTTAAGAATTGTTTTAAGGGTTTTCAGAGGTATTTGTACCTTCGGGATATGAAATGATATAATGTCATTCCAGGTAGCGGTGAAAAAGACAAACCTTATTGTATGAAACTACCCTCTATTGCGGTTCTCCTCAAAAGTAATTTAATCTACCAGGCCCCAAGCCCTAATAAATATTATGATCAAATTTTTGATTGCTGTCGTTCTTCTTATATCTTTTAATTTCCACATCTTTGGGCAATCATATAAATCCTCTTATGTACACAAAGGTGTAATGAAAGCCAATGCCGGAAATTATAAGGGTGCTATTAAAGAATACAGTAGGGCTTTGGAAGAAGATCCAAATAATTACATCGCATTGGTAGATAGAGGTCTTGCAAAAGTTGAATTGAAGGATTACCATGGAGCTTTACAAGACTATAACAAGGCAATCAAAATAAACCCGAATTTTGGAAAAGCCTTTGTAGATAGGGCTATCGTCAAAAAGGAATTGGAAGATTATAAAGGGGCAATCAAGGACTATGACGAAGGAATTCGTCTTAACCCCAATGATAGTGTGGCTTTTTATGACAGAGGATCCGACAAATGCTTCCTCGGAGATTATAAAGGAGCAATAACTGATTTTAACAGAGCGATAGCTTTGAAGTTAAAGACAGAGGGTGTGTTTTACAATAGAGGCACTGCCAGGTATAAAGCCGGTGACTATCGGGGATCAATAGATGATTATAGTAAGGCAATCGCACAAAAGAAAGATTATGCAGAAGCCTATTGTTATAAAGGGGAAGCCGAGTGCGCCATTAAGGATTATTCAAACGCGTTAAGAGATCTGGACAGGGCCATAGAGCTTAATCCAAAGTACGCCGAAGCATATTGTGGAAGAGGAACCATAAAATATGATGAAAACCTATACCATGGCGCTATCGATGACTATACTAAGGCCATACTTTTAAAGCCGAATATCGCAACCTATTTTTTCGATAGAGCCGTTGCAAAGTATTCGCTGAATGATTCCTATGGCGCTATTGAAGATCTCAATAAGGCTATTGAATTGAAACCTCAATATGTTGCTGCCATTTTTGAACGGGGCTTGGCGAAATATTCATTGTATAACTTTAAGGATGCCATTCAGGATTTTGACCGGGTTATTGTATTTGAACCAGACCATGGGAAAGCTTATCTGTTACGGGGAAGAAGCGAAGTTTCATTATACCAGTATGAAAGTGCTTGCGCTGATCTTTCTAAGGCAAGAGATCTTAAGATCTTCGGAGCTGATGATGCAATTGCCAAATATTGTCACTGAGTGGACTACAAATACTATTTCAAAGCCCCAGTTAAGGCTCCAGTCGACAAAAATACAAGTGATTAATATTCAATCACATAGGCTCTCTTAAAAAGGCCTATGAGCATTTTAAGGTACCAGTTAAGGCACCAGTTAAATGCCCGTCTGGCAGGTGTTTCAGCATCATTTTGGCACAAGTCTGGCACAAGGAATAAATTAAAACAAAGGCCACTTAAGCCCATCAGACGAGGCATGAGTTAGTATATTTATTGTCAACACATTATATGTTATTTGGCCTACCTTAGGCATAAGTTGAGGCATAAGCTGTTCAATGGCCTGCCGAATGCTTACCTCAGCCAGGAAAGGATTAGAAGAAACTACCAGACTGAAACATCGGTGAATTCATGGCCGGTTTATGGCGGGTTTTTAACGGGTTTGGCGGGTTTATGGCGGGTTCATGATCTTTTTAATACGTACACGGTTCCCCTTCCTGTTACCCCTTTTCGTTCGAACAGGCCCTTACTTGTCAAATCCTGAAAGTCCCTAAGTGCGGTCCGTTCAGATACCTTATTAAGTTTTTGATACTCTTCGTTTGTTATTTCAGAGTTGGCCTTTGTATGCAGAATACCCCTCACCTGTCTCTCATTCAGATCTAACTTGCGTAAATACTCGTCCGTATAAATATCCTTTAAAAAGGCAATGCTAATACCGCCTTGCTCTTCTTTAATTATTGGTTCCGGCAAGCCAACCTTTATACAGGCGTCAATCATTTCATTTGTTCCCCTCCCCCAGGCTTCAATATATCCTGCTTTGAAAAACACGTCGGCAATATTTTGGTTACGAGGATAGGAAGAGTGTCGCCCTTTTAGTTCACCTATACTCAACTCTTCAGGTAAATTGCCTGGATTCCAAAGGTATAGTTGGTCGTCATAAACACGCAGAAAAATGTAGGTGCTGGAATAATTCTTATGAATAATGGCATTTAATACGGCTTCGCGCAAAGCTGGTTCAGGATATTCCAGTGGTTCCATTCTTTCCCCTCCTTTATAGGATATGGGACGGATAAGGTATTTTGCTTTCAAAGTTTCAATGACCTTTTCGTACATGTCGAAAATGTTCGTTTCAATGATATCCTGAAATAGTAAATCACTGCTTGATTTGCCGAACCTGCCGATTTTAAAACTAGCTGTAACGGAGATCTTTGCCGGATTTTTCCCAAACAGTAACAAAGCTGCATTGGTTAGTTGCCTTTGTTCCGTCATAAGTTTAAGATTCTTCAAAAGGACTTCGGTATCACTTTTCCTGGCATCAGATGATATCCTTCCTTTTTCAATAGCCCTTTCAATAAATAGTTGGATAGTGGTTTCGTTGAGGTCTGCTAGAGTAGCTCCTTCTACGGGCAAGTCTTCCCACTTTTTGCCGATCTTCTTTAATAATAAGTTTTGCAAAGCAATACCCTTTAATTCCTGCTTGGTGCTGCCGCTGCGGTAGTGATAGGCACCATGATAGGAGATAGGTACGCTACTCACCGGTATATCAATCTCTATATAATGCTTATTTTCTTTCTTATGCAGGTTGACATCTACTACCAACCCCAAGTGGTTCATAGTTTTGTTAGGGATCTCATCCATTAACTTCTTATAATCTTCCACACCAGCCACCTGGCCATGATCATCAATCCCGATAAAAATCTTCCCTCCCTGTGCATTGGCAAAACCAGAAACCCATTTAAGATATTCGTCCCGCCATGATTCTTTATATTCTATATTCTGATGCTCGGTCATAAGTAGGTTTTAAAAATGCAAGTTATTTTAATCGGCAATAATATTTTTTTCTTTTTTCAACGCACTGGTCACGAAAAGGCCCAAGTCGGGGCCCAAGATAAATTATTCAGCATCAAAATATTATGCGGTTTTAAGCTATTAAAAGGCCCATGTTAAGGCCCAAGATAAAATTCTATGTTGCACAGGACCTATAACAACTCTGTATAAGTGAAATGCAAAAACATAATCTACTTTCGTTTTTGAAAGTAAAATTGTGTGTGTATGAATCTGCAGAGTACGGCTTCATTGCTTTAGCAAATGATTTCGACAATCTCTTAAAGGAAATGTTTGTCGGCTGTTTCGGACGTTTATCGGACGTTTGCTGGACGTTTCGGACGTTTACAGCATAATGCTCCAACACTACTTGGCCAACGGTTTGCAACTTTGTTTTTTTGAAAATATTATCGCAATTAAGATTCAGTTTTGCTTTAGATGTTTGAGCCAACTTTGAGCCTATTATGAGCCAACTCTTTATTTCAGTTCGTATTCAGGGGAGCTGAAAATGAAGCACTTATGACGTTACTGTTGTAGATGTTTTTTCATTTGATACATGTTTTGAGACATGAATTTTGTGGAAAAAATTTTATTCCAGTTGACCAAATAGGGAGCTTTTCAGGAAACTGAACCCACGCCAATTACAAGAACCATCCGTTTTAACGTAAGTCCTTTCTCACTTTTGTTTATTTTCTCTTTCCCAAACTGACCTATGACTACCTGAAGTTCCAATTATGTTATTAATTACTACGTGTAATCGAAATGGTTTTGAATTAGGTAATATTTGAATGTCATGGGCACCATAGTCAGGAATAGCTTCTTTTCCGAAAATTTATATTCTGTCTGGCTTGCCATACTATTACCGTTAATGAGAGTATCCCCGTTCCTATTGGTCAGAAGAAGAAGTTAATTTAATTTTTCGAAGAGCCGGGAGAAGAGCCCGAGTCTTCTCCCGGCTGAATGATAGTGGCAGTTTATTTATTTATTCCAAACGACTCCCATGCTCCCGCTGTGACACGGTTACAGGTCATAGCCTGTGTACCATTTTCACTGGAAATAAAGTTGCCGGTATTGCCTCTGAAAGAAACAGTTCCATCCGGGTTGGTTATCCAGTCAAATTGTTCCCAGGGCCCAATTGCAGTACGGTTGCAGGTTATGGGCTGAGTACCGTTTTCCGAGGATACATATTTACCCTGGTTTTGCAGCGCTATTTTACCGCCGCCGGCATCAATAACAGTAAACTGCTCCCATCCCTGAGCGATGGTCCGGTTACAAGTCATAGCCTGTGTACCATTTTCGCTACTTACATATTTGCCGTTAGATCCTTTGATCGTTACCGTTTGCCCGATAGGGATCGTTCCCACGACGGGCTGGGTCGGGCGCGTAGCTGTCAGTCCAATCTGGCCTTTCAGCATCTTGGTTCCATCCCCCGAAAGCCGCAGGTAATAATCCGAAGAACAATGCACCCCATCCTCGTCCAGGGTGAAAGAGCCGGAGTTGGTGGGCTTCATGGAAGCATCTTCTGCCGACTTGGCGATCTGGTTGCCTTCGCCGTATTCATCGAACATGGAAATGTAAATGCCCTGGGCACCCAGCCGCACCATATTATAAAACTGCCTCCACATGAAATCCCCGTGGATCCGCTGACCGGTGTCGCCCGGCAGCACACAAGGCTGGAAATCGATGCCATTGGCATTGCAGTCAGCCTGGTCCGCCAACTGCACATTGTTGTAAAAGTTATCTACATCGCTGACAGTCCCGATCCTCCCCACCATCCAGGGAGACAGCATGTTAAAGCTATGGTAGACACCTAAATAGCCCGACCTGGAATCGTTTATACCCGTACGCCAATAGGTGGGTACGCCGCCGATGACGTAACATCCCTGGCTTTTAAACCAATTGACGACATCCGTACATGCCGCAGCGCTCCACGGATGATTGCTGTCATTAAAGCCAAAGCCCCAGATACAGACCACTGGCTTGCCATTCTGATGCGCATAAGCGGACGAAGACACCAGGGCCGACATTTTATTGGTCCAGTCCGTCTTGATCTCCGACTGCATATTCGTCCAGCCGGAGACATCATACATAATGTAGAACTTACGGCCATAGGTTTGCGCCGCATCGCGCACTTTGGTGGCCATGGCATCCCGGGTAGGGCCTTCCGAGGAATTGGGATTGAATCGCTGCAAGGCGGCGCAGTCGAGACCATTCTGCTGCATCCATAAAAAATGGGTGTTGACGGTCTGTTGTGTGTAAGAGGAGAACAATGTGGCCGGCTGACCATTACCGAAATTAGCAAAGGCCGTCTGAAAAGTGGTCGTATATTCCCGCATATCCGGCCAGCATTTAATGGCCTGGTTGGTTGGAGAGGGCGCCTGGCTCCAATTCTGGCTCCAATGCCACCAGACATTAATAGGGGATCCATCTCCGGGCGCTGCAAACCAGCCTTGGTATCCCACCGTAACCTTTCCTACTACGTCACCCGCGGGGGAGGCGGCCGGTGTAACCGCCCTTTGCTGACTGGAGGGGTCTGCATTTTTGACATTAATTTTAGAACAACTGAATGCAAGGAGAATGATCGCGCTGAGTAGCGCAAGTTTTGTCTTTTTCATAGCAAGTAATTGAAAAGTTTAATGATTAGGCCCAGTATTGGGTTGGTATTAATATAGTCCCCATTGGTTAATAGATGGGTTAATTAAACACTAACGCCATGAATGTGAGTAAAAAAAGGCGGGGAAACTCACCAGGAATTCTCTGATCTGTTCTTCGGCGGGTTTATGGCGGCTTTAAATCATACGGTCCTGGACGCTCCAGGAAATGCCGGGCCAGCGGTACTTCATTATTCGACGTTTCGGGCGGGGTGATAAGCAGCAGGTGTATGAAGGCAAAAGTAATGCTTACGGATGATCCATTCTGCTACAAGCAGGTTGGGCACGAAACCCATCCAGGCCACTATCATATAAGCGTCCAGCGGGCGCAGGTGGAATAAGGCGATAAGCAGCCATTTCCATGCCCGCAGGGTAACGGCCGAAAGAGTAAGGGCATAGCTGCGATACATCCAGTTGCGGTGCAGGGTAAACTGTTTTGCCTTAGCGGTCTGCCAGGCTTTAGCGGTGCTGTACATCCACAACAGGGACAGGCTGGTAAATGCGATGCGCGATGGAATGCCTCCGTTAGCCAGTAAGGCCATGATAAACGAAGCGGGGCCGGTGACAAAGAGAACGACCGCTACATAACATTTCCCAACCGTGCGGTGAATCGTCTTATGCCGCCGCAGTATCCATCCTGAAAACTGGGTGAAGCCTGCTGCCAGGGCAAACATCGACGTGAACACATGCACAAAAAAAGCAATACGCCAGGGAGTGATATGAATATATTCCTGTTTAATTTGCAGGAAAGCTGCATCGGTGCGCACGGGTATGTACTGCAGGGTGATTTGCCCCATCAGCACAAAGAAAAAGGCCAACAGGAGCAATAAGCCGTAACGGTAGAAAATAGGCATCGAGGATAAAGTTATTAAAAAAAAATTCTTATTTTTCTGTCTTAAAACAACTACCTATGACCCCGACCCGATGGATGATGCCTGCCATTGTCCTCTTTTCGTTCACTGCCGGCTGTAAGGATCATTCCGCTGCCAGCGTTGTAAAAGACAGAACCGTAGCCCATACCCTTAGTGCGCGGGAAACCTCGGTTACCGGTACTTGGTGCGGCATGTTCGAGCCAACTGGGCCTTTAAAAATGCTCGATAAGGCAACCGGCGATTCTATCCCGGTACCCTCGAGTAAAATCACCTTGTTTATTGACCAGATCCAAGATGGTGAAATATTCGGCTACAGTGTTTGTGCCGGGAACGATCGCCCTTTCAGGGGTGTCTATACGGAAGAAGGGGATAAGATAACGGCTACGCTCAAAGAGCCGGGCGACAATAAATATGATGGTGTTTTTGACCTGGTTATTTCGAAGAACCCTCTCTCGCTCACAGGCAAATGGACGCCTTTCAACGCGGCACAGTCCGACCGTCATTATACGTTGATGCGAAAGAATTTTGTCTACAATGCCACGGCAGGCCAGTACTCGGAAAGCTCGGTAAAATTGCTGACCAGCGATAAGGTGAACAACCTCTACAAAAACGAACTCCGCCTGATGCGCAATGAAATATATGCGCGACACGGGTATTCATTTAAGCTGAAGGATGTGCGGGAATTGTTCGACAACCAGGACTGGTATATGCCGATATCCACCGATGTTCGGAAAAAGCTGACAACAATAGAAATAAAAAACGAGAAGCTTATTAAGCAGTTCGAGAAATACGCGGAAGAGAATTATGACGATTATGGGCGTTAAGAACTTTTTAGGGCGTTCCGCATGGGGTTTAATACGATCTAAAAATATTAATTTTATAGCTTGAGTATAAGATTTGGTGCAAAACTTTAAGAGAGTTCCCTACCCATTCAGCACACTCGACCGCGACAAATACCTCCTCGAAGGATAGTAAATAAAAAAGCAGGTTCCGTTTTTGATAGCGGGAATGATCTGATTGCTCAATTCATCTGGTATAGCCGGGCAGCCGAAAGTAGTTCCCATCACCCCATATTTATGAAGGATCCGCTCGCTGACATAGGGCGCCCCATGGATCACGATATTTCTCTGGCGGGCTCTGTTGTTGAAGCCCCTGTCCATTCCATCGACCCGGAGGGAAAGCCCATTGCTGCCATAATAAGTTTCCCGGGTCACATAGAAACCCAGGCTGCTCTTATGCGATTCCGGTATGTTGGAAAAGGAATTGGCATATTCTTCACCCGAGTTGATGCCATGCGCCACATAACTACGATATAACAGCTTTCTATTGCTCACGTCGATGACATACATTCTTTTCAGGCTGGAGGACTGACTAAAATCACAGACCGTCAACACATCCGTCCTGTACAGGATCCCTTTCTTCAGCAACCGGTGATAGCCGATCAGCGCATATTCCAAGACCTTTTCATTTAATCCGGAATCTTCCAGCTGCATCTCCTGAGACAGGCCGATGGCTTCCAGGCGGATCATCTTTAATTCGGCTTTTCGGGCAGCAGCCCTTGCCCGGGCCAATCTGGCGGCAACGGTTTTGGCGGCGGCAGCGCTGGCAGAATTGGTATTACTATTGGGGGAGGCGGGAGGATACAATGAATAAGACGCCGACGGAATCAGGAAAAGACACAGGCAGAGCAACTTGCCAAAAGAATGCGGCACAAAGAGCCCAATGTATGTTTTCATTTGAGGTACGTTTAAGGTGTTACGGACTATAACTAATAATAATAGTGACTATTAATAGTTCATAGTTATTGGAGAGGGCAGCGGCGATTTCAGAGGATTGAAGAAGTAGCTGATTGCTGTAAAAAAGCCTGAAAAAAAGAGGGCGATTCGAGGAGATTGGGTACGGTCTGCGTTAATGGAAAATGGAATAGGTGCTTCATCGATTCTCAAAAGTAATAGTCCTTTTAGATTTATGCAAGTTTCTACAAGGGTCTCTGCAACAATTGAAGCTCAATCCAAAAAATGAGGCGATTATATATATAAAGCTGCTATAATGCTTCTGCCACATTTTAAAAATTTGTTATGGGAGGTTGCGGTCGTAATAA
>WNFI01669985.1_pt1 | contig 17264 bp, 19 predicted proteins | sample 5400471 | NCBI WGS metagenome assembly WNFI01 (sample SAMN13153348, study PRJNA577476) | soil metagenome | isolation source: 100 cm saprolite on Douglas fir-dominated hillslope | place: USA:California | collected 2013-09-17 | reverse complement strand
TCTCGCGCAAATCACGCAGTTCGTCCGCCGTCGAGCCGACGACGTTGCGTGCCATGATCGAGGAGGAGGCCTGGCCGAGCGCGCAGGCCTTCACATCATGGGCGAAGTCGGTGACCACGGGTCCATCCATTTTGAGGTCGATCTTGACGGTCGACCCGCACAGTTTGGAATGCGCCGTAGCGCTGGCGTCCGGTGCGGCTAGTCGTCCGAGCCGGGGGATGTTGCCGGCCAATTCGATGATGCGCTTGTTGTAGATGTCGTTCAGCATGAGATCGAGGTCTCGGCTCCCCGGCGCGACCGCCCTTGGCGACCACGTTCCATGGTCCTATATATGGTTGGAAATGGCGGAAATACAGTCCGGCCGTTTTTCCTGCGGGCCCGAAAATAGAAACCAATTCGGCCGTTATGGTGTTAGGAATGTGGGATTCAGGCGTCCGGCGGCAAGCCGCCCCGTCTGCCGGTGACACTCCGGTCCATGTGGGACCGGTCGAACGGAGTTGACATGGACGCATTGATCAAATCGCTCCGCCCGGGCAAGCCTTCCGACGTAAAGCCGGCGGAATCGAAGATTCCGGAAGGCCGTCCCGCCGAACTGGATCCTTCCGAATTTCTCGCCGCCGCCGTACGCGCGGACCAGCCGCGTCCGTCGCGCGCCGAGGCCGAGCAGGCGGTGCAGACGCTGCTTAGCTATATCGGCGAAAATCCCGACCGCGAGGGCCTGCTGGATACGCCGCGCCGGGTGGTCGAAGCCTTCGACGAACTCTATCAGGGCTATCATCAGTGTCCGGCGGAGGCGCTCAATCGCACTTTCGGTGAAACGGCGGGCTACGACGACTTCGTGCTGGTCCGCGACATCGAATTCACCTCGCAATGCGAACATCATATGATGCCATTCTATGGCAGGGCGCATATCGCCTACACACCGGTCGAGCGGGTGGTGGGACTGTCGAAGCTGGCGCGCCTCACCGATATCTTCGCGCGCCGTCTGCAGACCCAGGAGCATCTGACCGCCCAGATCGCGGCCGCGATCGACGAAATTCTTAAGCCGCGCGGCGTTGCAGTGATGATCGAGGCGGAGCATACCTGCATGTCGGTGCGCGGCGTCGCCAAGCATGGCGCGATGACGTTCACCAGCCGCTTCACCGGCATGTTCCGCGACAATCCGGCGGAGCAGGCCCGTTTCCTGTCCATGGTGCGAGGGTCGCAGCGGTAGCCTCGCCCAGAGTTCGCGAGGACTGACTGTGTCCATATCTGCAGATATCAATGACATCGAGGAAGGGCTGACGCTTCAGCCCAAATTCGACGCCTCCGGTCTTGTGACCTGCGTCGCCACCGACGCCGTCACGGGCGAGGTGCTGATGGTCGCGCATATGAACGACGAAGCCTTGCGCAAGACCATTGCAAGCGGGGATGCCTGGTACTTCAGCCGTTCCCGCAACGCGTTGTGGCGAAAAGGTGAGACTTCAGGTCACACGCAGCGCGTGGTCGAGATGCGGATGGATTGCGATCAGGACGCCGTCTGGATCCGGGTCGAGCAATCAGGCGCGGCCTGCCACACCGGCCGCCGTTCGTGTTTCTATCGCAAGGTCGATGCAGTCGAGGGCGCGGCGCGATTGTCGTTCGTGGATGCGGACAGGCTGTTCGATCCGAAGGCGGTTTATCGAAAGTAATTTCGTCATTCCGGGGCGCCGCAAGGCGGCGAACCCGGAATCCATAATCACGATCGGGAGTATGGATTCCGGGCCTCCGCCAAGCGGCGCCCCGGAATGACGACCGGAGGTTGGACGCTTAACCCGCCATTAACCATAATCGCCGCAGTGTCACAGCGGCATGAGCGTTATTGGCGCTCCAAATGCATAGCGGGCGTTTCGCGAGGAGCGGGGCACCAACATATGTCGGTCGACACTTCAAACGCCCCGGCAACGGCAGGTATCGACCCATCACGCGCGCGGATCGCCGGCGCGATCAAGCAGGCCGCCAGTACTACCGGCACCAGCTTCGAATATCTGCTCGCCACTGCGAAGATGGAGTCCAATTTCAATCCGAAGGCGAGCGCCTCGACCTCGTCGGCGCGCGGACTCTATCAATTCATCGACCAGACCTGGCTCGGCACCGTGAAGGAAGCGGGCGCGCAGCTCGGCTACGGCAAATACGCCGACGCCATCGCCCAATCGCCGTCCGGCAGTTACTCCGTCAGCGATCCCGCCGCACGAAGTGCGATCATGAAGCTGCGCGACGACCCCGACGCCGCTTCCTCAATGGCGGCCGTCCTGACCCAATCCAACAGTTTTAAGCTCATCGGCAAGATCGGACGACGTCCCACCGACGGCGAACTCTATATGGCGCACTTCATGGGCGTCGGCGGTGCAGCCAAGCTGATCTCGAACGCCGAGGACAATCCGAATGCCTCGGCGGCGCGGCTGTTTCCGAACGCCGCCGCGGCGAACCGTTCGATCTTCTTTGACCGTTCTGGACGCGCGCGCAACGTCTCCGAAGTCTATTCGGTGCTGACCTCGCGTTACGCCAGTGCCGCCAATTCGCAGGCAACACGCACCGCGATGGCGTCGGTCGGCGACATACCGACACGTGTGACGTTCGCCAACGCCGCAACGGCTGCGCAGCCGATTGACAACGCAGCCTATCTCTCGACTTTTCCGGATGTTCACTCCGTCACGCCGGTCACAATGGCATTCGCCTCGGGCGCGACAAATACCTCGCCGCCGACCGACCCGATCTTCCGCTCTCTTTTTCAGGCCGGCGAACGAAACCAGCCGGTCTCATCGACGGTTCGGGAATTGTGGGATAACCCCTCGGCGTTGACGCGCACGCCGACCGTTCGCGCGCCGCAACCGCTCGATCTCTTCAGCGACCGCCGCGGCACATTCAGCAGCTAAATGCAACCGTGTCCGGTGCGCGATGCCGTGCGCAGCGTTGCGTCGCAGAACCGGGTCCTACTCGTAGCCAAGATGGACCCGGATCAGCAGCGCACCGCGCAGCCTGTGCTCGGGCCGCGCGTCGCGCGGACCCGGGTGCGCTGCGCAGCATCCGGGGGAACGATGCGGTTGAGATCGGCCACCCTTAACAAAACGTCAATAAAACCAGCCGTTTATGGTGAACGCTTTGTTAAGCGTCGTGGTTTATTTTGTGTTGCACTGGCATCGCCTCATGGTGCCGTCACGGATTACGTAAGCCGGCAGGACAATGATCGTTCGGCAGTTCATCAGTTGGATCAGGACCGCTCCGGCAGGCGAGCGGGCAGAGGCAACGCGAGCGTTGGCCCGGGCCTGGCTGATCTCGGACCTCACGGAGGACGATCGCGCCGCTGCCGAAGGCGCGCTGCTGATGATGCTCGACGACGCATCTCCGCGGGTGCGTCAGGCCATGGCCGAAGTGTTTGCGCGCAGCGCGGAAGCGCCCGCGGCCGTCGTGCAGGCGCTGTCGCTCGACCAGCCGTCGGTCGCGCTTCCGATCCTCGAACATTCGCCGCTTTTGATCGACGCCGACCTCGTCGACATCATCGCGACCGGCAATTGCGAGATGCAATGTGCCATCGCCCGCCGCGTCAATCTGCCGGCCTCGGTCTGCGCCGCGATCGCCGAAGTCGGCACGCCCTCGGCAGCGCTCGAGCTGATCGAAAATGCCCATGCCGAACTCGCGCCGTTTTCATGGGACCGTATCGTCGAGCGCCACGGCCATCTCGCCGCGATCCGGGAATCGATGCTGGTGCTGAAAGAGCTACCCGCCACGACCCGGGTCGCGCTGGTCGCCAAGCTGTCGGACGCGCTGGCGCAGTTCGTTGTCGCCCGGAATTGGCTGAGTGCCGATCGGGTGGGGCGGATCGCCAGCGAAGCCCGCGACCGCTCGACCATGAACATTGCGGCGCATTCGCGCGGCCACGACATGCGCGGCCTGGTGCGGCATCTGCGCGCCACCGGCCAACTCACCGCCGGACTGATCCTGCGCGCCTTATTGTCGGGCAATCTCGAACTGTTCGATCACGCGCTGTCGGAATTGTCTGACCTGCCACAGGCCCGCGTCTCCGCGCTGCTGCATGACCGCGGCGGCGCCAGCCTGCAGGCGCTGTTGGTCCGCGCCGGATTGCCGGAATCGACGTTCGCCGCGTTCCGCGTGGCGCTCGAAGCCAGCCATGAAGTCGGATATGTCGATACCATCGCAGGCGCGGCCAGATTGCGCCGCCGGATGGTCGAACGTGTGCTGACGCATTGCGAGACGGACCGGCAAGCCGCGGAGCCGCTATTGATCCTGCTGCGGCGCTTTGCGACCGAGTCGGCGCGGGAAGAAGCCCGCATGTTCTGCGACGAGCTGATCGCCGAAGAGGCCGTTGCCCCGATCCGGTACGAACTGATCGCGGCTTAACCGCATCATATTCGGCGTCACTCTCCCGGCGCGATGCTGGGTGCGAGGATTGCTTCGAGGTGCTCGGGGCGGTCGCGATTGGCGTGAGTGAGGTAATCGTCCGCGACACCGCGCAGCCGCCGGCTCAGTTCGCTGGCCATGCTTATGGTGTCGAGCCTGGTACGCTCGCGCACGATGGCCTGGATCGCATTGATATGATGCGCGATCAGGTCGGACGGCACCTTGTCGAGATCGGGCGCGTGTTCGATGATTCTGCAGAGGCTCTCGGCGGCGACGCCGGCGGAGGGGTATCCGAAAGTGGCGGCGTCGCCCTTGATGTCATGGGCGGCGCGAAACAGCTCCTCGCGCGCAAAATTCGTAAAACCGTTCTTGAGAATTGCGGCGTAGGCGGCCGAGAGCCGGTCGGCCTCGATTCCCATCCAGTTCTTGAACTCGCCTGACAGGCCGGCAAGGGCTTTTTCCGCGCGCGCAACCGGATCGTCGAGATCTTTTTCGGCGACGCGCCGCAACACGTTTTGCAACGGATTGGGCTGCGTGATCACGTGATGGTCGGCGAAGGTCTTGATCTCGAGCGTGCCGGGCTTGTCTTTCGCCATGATGGGTTCCTTGCGTCTCGCTAGACCGCGGAGCGGGCCTTGTCGAGCAGCGAGGGCTGCTGGAGGACTTCTACCTCGCCGCCGACGCGGCGTTCGGGCCCGATATAGGTGTTGCTGGTATTGCGCCGGCGGTCCGGGCCGAAATAGGTCTTGGTCTTGATGAACGGGCGCGGATTGGCGACGACGTTCAGGATGCGCTGATAGAGCCCCTTGGCCGAGATCGGTTTTGCCAGGAATTCGGTCACGCCGGCGTCGCGCGCCACCGTGACGCGCCGCTTCTCGGAATGGCCGGTCAACATAATGATAGGAGCGTAGGGATTGCCCTTCGATTCCGGCTGCCGGATCATCTGCGCGAGTTCGAGGCCGTCGAAAATCGGCATCGACCAGTCGGTGATGACGATATCCGGAACATAGTGGCTGTACATTTCGAGCGCGGTCGCGCCGTCTTCGGATTCATAGACCTCGCGGGCGCCGAAGGAATGCAACAGCGTCCGCAAAATGCGGCGCATATGCGGGTTGTCGTCGCAGACAAGAAATCGCAGCTTGTTGAAATCGATGCGAAACATGGCCCGACCCTCAGGGCGTTACCTGCCGAAACGGTATACCGGCGTTAACCATATCGCGAGGCCGGTTAACGAATGGTTGCGACCGGGAGGGCGGTGGACGGATCAGTACCCGAATTGCTCGCTCAAGATGCGCTCTTCCAGGCTATGGCCGGGGTCGAACAGCATCCGCATCGAGATTGTCTTGTCGGAAAGCACCTCGACGCGGCGGACATCGCGGGCTTCGTCGTGATCGGCCACCGCGGCGACCGGGCGTTTATCGCCCTCGAGCACTTCGATGACCACATAGGCACTGTTCGGGAGCAGGGCGCCGCGCCAGCGGCGCGGGCGGAATGCGCTGATCGGCGTCAACGCCAACAGTGCGGCGTTGATCGGCAGGATCGGCCCCTGCGCCGAAAGATTGTAAGCGGTCGATCCCGCGGGCGTCGCCACCATAATGCCGTCGGCGATCAATTCCGCCATCCGTTCGCGTTCGTCGATCAGGATCCTCAAACGCGCGGCCTGATGGGTCTGGCGAAACAGCGAGACCTCGTTGATAGCATGATGAAGATGGACGGCGCCATGCACGTCGGTGGCGCGCATCAAGAGCGGATTGATCAGCGATTCCCGCGCGGCCTCAAGACGGGTGCGCAGATCGTGCGCGCTGAACTCGTTCATCAGAAAGCCGACGGTGCCGCGATGCATGCCGTAGATCGGCTTGCCCGAACGCATGTGTTGGTGCAGCGTTTGCAGCATCAATCCGTCGCCGCCGAGCGCCACCACCACATCGGCGTCGGCTGGATCGTGATTGCCATAGAGCGCGACCAGCTGAGCGAGCGCCTGCTGGGCCTCCGCGCCGGCGCTCGCGACGAAGGCGATCCGGTCATATCGCTTGGAGTTCGTCATGGGACCGCAGGCTCATCATTGGGCGCTGATCGGGATCGGGGTGCGCTGAGTCGTCTATACGACCTTGGCTGTCCTTGTCGAGATGGGCAAGTAGCTGGGAGGTTGCCACGGATCTGGCGGAGAGCTTGAGTACAAAGCCGGCAGCGGCTCCGAGATTGCGAACAACGCTGACCTGTCGCAGTTTTGGGTTAGAACCCGCCTCTATCCGGGAAATGCCGGCCCTCCCATCATTGAATGGGCGTAATGGACCGATCGCGGGATCAGGAGAAGAAAAACATGGCCATCCATTTCCGGACACCGCGTCGTGGGCGCTTGGCCCTCACGCTTCTCGCGCTCTGCGTGGTGGCCGGGGCGCGCGCCGACGATGCGCCGCAGCCGCCGCAGCAGCAACCCGCGGCGACGCCCTCGGGTCAGAAATCCGGAGCAACGGGCGAACACGGCGGCGCTGCTCCCAATTCACCGGCCGCCGAGCAACATCGCCTGCCGCCGGATTCCACCACCCAACAAACGCTGGCGCTTCCCGGCCGCACCCTCGCCTTCACGGCGACTGCGGGTTCGATCCGATTGTTCAACGACAAGAGGGAGCCGCAAGCCGATATCGCCTATACCGCCTATCAGCTGGATGGCGCCGACTCGACCACCCGGCCCGTGACTTTCTTTTTCAACGGCGGGCCGGGCGCGGCCTCTGCTTATTTACAACTCGGAAATGCCGGGCCTTGGCGGTTGGCTATCGACGCGGACGCGCCGATTTCCTCCGCCTCGCCCGATCTCCAACCCAATGCGGAGACCTGGCTCGACTTTACCGATCTCGTCTTCATCGATCCGGTCGGCACCGGCTATAGTCGCTTCGTCGCGACGGGCGAGGACGTGCGCAAGCACTTCTTTTCGGTCGACGGCGACGTCAACTCGATCGCAGCGACGATCCGGCGTTGGCTGGAAAAGTCCGGCCGGTTGCTCTCACCAAAATTTGTCGCCGGCGAAAGCTATGGCGGCATCCGCGGGCCGAAAATCGTTCGTGAATTGCAAACCCAGCAGGGCGTCGGGGTCAAGGGTCTCATTCTCGTCTCACCGGTGCTCGACTTCCGCGAATTTTCGGGCTCCAGCCTGCTGCAATATGTGTGGAGTCTCCCCACCATGGCGGCTGTGGCGCGCGAAGCGAAGGGCCCCGTGACCCGCGCCGACGTCGCCGATGTCGAACTCTATGCGCGGGGTGAATTCTTGGCCGACCTTGTGAAAGGGGAGGCCGACGCCGAGGCCACGACGCGTCTTGCCGACAGGGTGGCGGCATTGACGGGGATCGACCAGGGCCTGAGCCGCAGGCTGGCGGGGCGCTTCGATGTCTCCGAGTTTCGCCGCGAATTGGACCGGCGCAACGGCAAAGTGAGAGGACGCTACGATGCGTCGGTCTCGGGCTTCGATCCCAATCCGGACTCCAGCTTCTATCATTTCGACGATCCATCCGGCGAACCTTTGATCGCGCCGCTGACCAGCGCCGCGGTCGACCTCACCACGCGCAAGCTCAATTGGAAACCGGACGGACCCTACGAGCTGCTCAGTCGTCCGGTCGAAAGGGCCTGGGATTTCGGCTTCGCCCGAGCGTGTGAAATTCGCAGTGTATCCGGGCGGGCACATGTTCTATTCGCGCGACGCTTCGCGCCAGGCGTTCCGGGCGGAGGCCGAGGCGCTGATGAAGTGACAGCCGGGTCAAGACAAAGCCAGCGCAAACCTCAAGATTTGCGCCGGCTGATTTTTGCCGCCGAACTCAGTAAACGAGGCCGGCGCCGGGCGGCTTTTCGAGCGCTGCGGCGAGCGAGCGATATTCCTCGCTGTTGGTGCCGGCCAACGCGGCGATCCGGCTCAGGTGATACTGCGCCTGATCGCGGTTACCCTGTTCGACCTGCCACAGTCCGTAATACTGCCAGGTCTTGACGTGGTTCGGGTCGGCCTTCAGCGCGCGCTCGTACCAGATCTGGGAGACCTTGTAGTCGCCGAGCTTGCGATAGGAATAGCCGATCAGATTGGCGACAGCGGCGCTGTCGTCGTGACCAAGCGCCTTCAACTGCTCAATGGCGGCGGCATATTCGTTGCGGTCATAGATTGTCGCGTAGGCCGCGCGATAACCCTTGGCAAACGCCGCGTCCTCGATGCTGGGGGTAACTTCGCTGGTCTTTTTCTTGGCCTTCTTGCTCGAGGATGGCGGAGGCGCATCGTTGTCGGGTGCGGCGTATGCCTTGGTGACCAAGGGCGCCGCGACCAGCGCCATCGAAAACATTGCCAGTGTCAAAAGCCTGATCACGAATTTGCTCATGCATCTCTCCTGTTAAGGTCGTGAAGATCAGTAGACGAGACCGCTGCCCGGCGGCTTTTCGAGCGCGGCGGCGAGCGAGCGATATTCCGCGCAGTCGGTGCCGCATAGCCTGCCGATCCGGTTCAGGTGATATTGTGCCTGGTCGCGGTTGCCCTGTTCGAGCTGCCACAGCCCGTAATACTGCCACGTCCGCACATGGTTCGGATCGGCCTTCAGCGCGCGCTCGTACCAGATTTGCGAAACCTTGTAGTCGCCGAGCTTGCGATAGGAGTAGCCGATCAGATTGGCGACATCGGCGCGGTCGTCCTCGCCGAGCGCCTTCAACTGCGCGATCGCCGAGGCGTAATCGTTGCGGTCGTAAATCGTAGCGTAGGCCGCGCGATAACCCGCGAGGAATCGGGAATCCTCGATGCTCGAGCTCTTCTTCTTTTTCTTATTCGAATCCGACGCCGGGGGTGACGGATTGTCGCCGCCCGCGGCTTGGGCTGATGTGAGCAGAGGTACAACGATAAGCGCCATCGAGAATACCGCCAGCGCCAAAAGCCTGATCACAAATTTGCTCATCCGTCCCTCCGACCGACTTTCCAACCGGGCGATCCTATACTGAAGCCCGTCAACTTGAACACCCGCGGGTTCCAAACATTCCCGTGTGATCAGCTTTATTTGAGAGGATTTTGACACTCCATGCACACTATGCGGGCGGGAACATGACCAACATGTCATGCAGATGAACGAAGTCCGTCGTCGTGCTTCAGGATGGGTTCAGCGCGCGGCACGTAGGGTCGCAGCCATGATCGACGAGCCCGGCCATCCGACCGGCCCACCTCTCGATCCCCTTTGAAGAGGAGACGACCATGTTGAAGACAATTTCCGCTGCGTTGCTCGCAGTTTCCGTTCTTGCCGCCCCCGTCATGGCGGCTGGTTCCGATAAGACCACGCAAGCGCCTGCCGCCAAAGCCGCGCAGGCGAAGCCGAAGGCGGACGCGCAGGTGAAGCCGAACGCGCTGAACGCCAATGCCAAGATGGGCCGCCATCATGTCAAGCATGTTCGCCATCATCGCGCCCCCAAGAAGATGAGTGCGGTCAAGGCGCACCACTTCTCGAAGGCCACGATTAAGCACGCGCCCGCCACCAAGCGCGGCTAACGCTGATCCGCGGGCGTGGCTTGACCACATTGCCCCGCCGCGACCGTGGATACCCGGCCCGGCCCGTGCGCCATTGCTTCCCCAATGGCCGCGGGCCGGCGCTGTTTTTCAACAGGTGTTGACGGCTACCCGATAGCCGGATGCCAATTCCATTTCCGCGGCGGGCGGTCTAGGATTCGCCGAGCGGCGCCCCGCCTCGGATCGAGCCCGTGGGTATGCGCTGCTTGGGGCAAACGACCGGAAGACGAGTCGCACTTGGGGATATCGGCAAAGCGCGCGGCGATCCTGATGCTGCCGATCGCACTCACAGCCTGCGCTGGCAGCGACGACGGCAGAAGCATCACCTACACCGACGATCGCGGCGTCGCCAACCAGCCGTATCCCGACAACTACCGCGCCGAATTGCTGGCGTTCATGAGAACCTATCTCAATGATCCACGTGACGTACACGATGCCGCGATGGCCGAGCCAGTGCAGCGCACAGCCGGTGGGCGGCTGCGCTATGTCAGTTGTCTGCGTTTTATCCCGCGCGAATCTGACGGAAGTTACCGCGAGTTGCGGGAGCGCGCCGTTCTCTACGTCAATGGCCGGCTCGACCGCGTGGTCGAGGACGCCAGCGATCTTTGTGCCGGCGCGGTCTATGCGCCGTTCCCCGAGTTGGGGAAGCTGACGCGTTAGCGTTGGACTCTGGGCATCGGCCTATCCTCGGCGATGAGCCGGCCAGGAACAATTAAGCTTGATTACGCTTGGTTCGCTGCCGCATGCGGCCACAACCGCGTGATCAAGCACGCGCCGAGATCGCAAATGCCTAAATCTAATCAGACACCGAAATCGCGCCGATTTCTGCGACGCAGGTTATCATGACCTTGCGATTCGCACAGAGCGGCATGAACATTGCTTAACACAAAACCGGGACTGGCTTTGACATTCAGGAGCGTGGCAAATGATACGCATCGTGTTTGGTCTGACCCTTGGTCTGGTAGTTGCTTGCTTCATCGGCAGCGTGACAGCTCGCGATCTCGATGGCCGCTACGCTAATTCACCGCTTAAATCATGGTTCGACCATCTCGCCAGCGGCAAAGGACTCTGCTGCTCGATGGCAGACGGTGAAAGCGTCGCAGATCCCGATTGGGAGTCTAAAGACGGCCACTATCGGGTGCGCCTTGAGAATAGCTGGATCGATGTTCCCGACGACGCCTTGATCACCGAACCGAACCGGGCCGGACGCACGATGGTTTGGCCGATGCGGTTTAACGGTGAAATCTCAATCCGGTGCTTCATCCCAGGCAGCATGACCTAGAAGGATCTTACGGGGAAGATCGTACGCGTCTGTCGTGAAGTTGAAAGGTCCGTCTCGTCGGACGGATCGCTGATTTGCTTGCCGCGCGTGCTCATAAAAAATACTCCGCGATTGCATCAAAACCGCGCAGCCAGCCGCGCACGCGATCCGGATCGTGCGGCCTAGCCTCCGACGCCATCCGAACAATCACCACTTCGATGTAGATGATGTTGCCGGTGGATGTGTCCGATCTCTTCCAGCGACATTCCGAGGCCTGCCGGCATGAACCGACGCCGCGATGTTGGCGGCCGGGATCAGCCGGCGGACGTCTGGTCTCCCCCATCTGCCCGGCTAGCTAGCGCTTCCGGCAAACCGATCACATTTCAGCGAGCGGTGAACCTGGATGTAGTCTTCATCGACGCAGCATATAGCTGCAAGGGAGGCCTTACCGGCATAGGATTGGTCCGTGAGGAACAAAAAGACCCCTGTTGCCGCGTCGTCACAGTTACGAGCGATCCACGCTCCGGCGTTGCCGCGAAGCAACCAAATTGCTGGACCGGCTTCTATATCGGCGGCCATCTCGGCGGCGCGTTCGCGGGCAACAACAGCCTGGAGGGAAGCGGCGGCCGGTTCATGGGCGGCGTGCAGGGTGGCTTCGATTACCAGTTCGCAACCAACTGGGTGGTCGGCGCCGAGGCTCAGTACAGCTGGCTTTCCAATAACAACAATGGCGTGCTCTTCCCCGGCAACACTCTGGTAACCACGAACAACAACCAGCTTGGCTCGGCCACCGGCCGGCTCGGCTACACTTGGGGCCCGGCGCTGCTCTACGCCAAGGGCGGCTACGCTTGGCGCGACAACAACAATATCGGCGTCACCGTCGCCGGCGTGCCGGCCGCGTTTACCACAAATGGCACACGCAAGGACGGCTACACCGTCGGCGCCGGTCTTGAATACATGTTCGCGCCGAACTGGTCCGCCAAGGCTGAATACCAGTATTACAACTTCGGCAGCACCACGTTCACCAGCGGACCTGCCCCGGTCGTCGGCGCCCACTTCCGGGACGACGAGCATACCGTCAAGGTCGGCGTGAACTATCGCTTCGGCTGGGGCGGCCCGGTCGCCACGCGCTATTGACACAGTCTGCACCGAGACGAAAGGCCGGCTTGATGCCGGCCTTTTTGTTGCCATAAGCCACCCCGCGTGCGGACCTGAGATGCCCTGGCTCGAGGTTGAGGGCTTCTGCAAACCGGCAATCTGGTGCAAAGCATAACAGAGCGGCCGCGAGATATTCGGCACCGGCAGCGCCAGCGCAACGATACACACCGGTCATGAAGCTGCCGAGGAGCACGATCTTGCCGATCACTCGGCCCGGACGCGAAAACGAGACGGTTGCCTATCGCGCTGACATCGACGGCCTGCGCGCGGTCTCCATTCTGCTGGTGGTCGGATATCACGCGCATCCTTGGCTGGTTCCGGGCGGATTTATCGGGGTCGATATCTTCTTCGTTATTTCCGGCTTCCTGATCACCCGTATCATTCTCACCCAGATCAGAATGGCGTGCCAAACTTCATGGAGATTTGGGCCGCCGTCATTGTGGCGGTTGTGCTCTCGTGGCTGACATTCCGCTTCGTCGAAATTCCGCTTCGCCGAAAGCCAAATATCGTGCCGACGTTGTCTTTCGGATTGATGACAATCGGCATGATAGGGATTGTAACGGCCGTTGCATCCGGCTTTGGCTTTCGTTTTTCCCCGCAAATTCGCGATATCGCGCAGCTTGCATCGCAGAACAACGCTGGATTCCGCGATAAATGCTTTTTGGAAGCGCCCGGATCTCAATTCAATTCGGACTGCATCGAGCAGGGCGAGAAACCTCTTTTGTTTCTGTGGGGAGATTCCACCGCAGCGGCGCTTTATCCCGGATTAAGAAAAGCTCAGGAGACTGTGCCGTTTCGCCTGGCTCGCTTTGCAGCGCCTGCCTGCGCGCCGATTTTAGCGACTGGATCCAATGCCTGGTGCGACGAGGCCAATGAGCTCGTGTTTGGCTTCATCAAGTCATCGGTCCCCGAGATCGTACTGCTCCATGCGATGTGGGATAAGAATAATGACCTCGACAAGCTCCGGGAAACAATCAGACGGATAAAGGCGGTCAATATCCCGCGAATTGTCATCTTGGGGCCGGTGCCTGTGTGGAAACGCACGCTTCCTCATTCGCTCGTGAACTTCTACCGACTTCGACACAGCATCGCCGACTGGATTACCGGCGGCGTGTTGGGACCGCAGCGCGATGAACAAATGGAAGCCTTCAGCAAGGCCGCCGGTGTGGAATATATTTCGGCGTGGCATACGCTATGCAACTCAGATGGGTGCATGACGCGGGTCGGGCCGACGGCAAATGACGTGATAACCACCGATATCGTGCATCTATCGGATGCCGGTTCCAACTTCCTTGTCCAAGCGATCGGAAAAAGCCTCTTCCCCCGGCCGTGAATTTCCGTCGGCAACGAACCCTCGCAACTGACATCGATGCCGAAAAAGGCGGGCTTTGCGGCGGCGTTTTGAGCACGTGCTTAAGCGTTGCGTAACCGGCCATCGACTAGACAGGACGTGAGGTTCTCATGTCCGATTTTCCGGCCGCCGCCGACAGCTCGGTACCAGCCGCTGCAATTGCGGCAAACCCCAAGATCATGATTGCCTTGCTGTGGGCCGTGGTCGCCTGCACGCTCGCCGTACCGGTCATCAAGGACGGCGTGTTCGATGCCATGTCGACCGACGATGCGATGCGGTTGGTCGAAGTGCGCGATCTGATCGCTGGCCAAGCCTGGTTTGACCTGGCGCAGCACCGGCTGGATCCGCCGGGTGTTTCGATGCATTGGTCACGGGTGATCGATGCGCCGCTGGCAGCGCTCATCCTGCTGCTGAGGCCGCTGGCGGGTGCGGCCGCGGCGGAGGCTGTCACATTGACCCTTTGGCCCGCGCTGCTGTTTGGCGCAGCGCTGCTCCTGGTCGCGGCGATCGCACGACGGATGAGTGTGGGCTCCAATCAGCCAACGGTGCAACTCGCCGCAGTTTTACTGGCGGCACTGTCCGCGCCGGCGCTGATTCATTTCCGGGCCGGCGCGATCGATCATCACAACGCGCAAATAGTGTTGTTGCTGGCCTTGGTTTTTCTGCTGTGCGAGGTCGAGCGCAGCGCCGTCAACGCTTGCCTTGCCGGTTTCGCAGCGACGTTGTCGCTGGCAATAGGCCTTGAAATGCTGCCGGCGATTGCCGCGGCATGCGTCGCGGTATTTGGCCTTCTGGTCTGGCGCGGCAGGGCGGTCGCGCTCCCAATCGGCATCTTCGGCGCTGCATTGGCTGGATCGTCGCTTTTGCTGGCCGGGCTGCTGTTGCCGCCGCAGTCGCTCGGGGCGCCGGTCTGCGACGCGTTCGGCGGGCCGAGCCTGCTGCTGATCGCCGGGGGTGGGATCGGCCTGATGACCGTCGCCGCTATCGCCCGGCGGCATCCCTCATTGCCCGCTCGCGCTGCCGTGGGCGCGGTGGCCGGTTCGATCCTGCTCGGCTCATTCTTGGGATTTTTTCCGGGATGCCTGGCGTCGCCCTACGCTGCCGTCGATCCGATTCTGAAAACATTCTGGCTGGATAGCGTCGCCGAAGCCATGTCTCTGCAAACCATGCTCCAGCTTGTACCGCAAAAAATTCCGGGCTTTTACGGCTTCCCCGTGCTGACCTTGGGCCTTGCCGTGGCAGCGCTCCATCGCGCCGCGCCGCCGGCGCGATCTCGCTGGATACTGGCAACCGTCGCGCTCGCGGCGTTGATCGGCACCAGCCTTTGGGAGATGCGCGCCGCCGCCGCCGCGACCATCGTGGCAACGCCATTCATGGCGGCCAGCCTCGCGGCCCTGTGGCCTGGTCGCGAACCAGGACGAGCATTGGTTTTCGCGGCCCTGGCGGCCTCTCCGGCGAGTTTCGCGGCACTCGGACTGGCCGCTCAGCCGCTGATCGAGGCGATCGCCAAGCCGCAGATGAAGATTGTTGACCGGAATCCAGCGACCTCATGCCAGACCGTCTCCAGCCTCGCGCCCCTTGCGAGCCTGGCGCCCGGCCGGGTGATAGCACCGATCGATCTTGGCCCGGCCATCCTGGCGGCCACAGACCATGCCATCATTGCGGCGCCCTATCATCGCAACAATGACGGCAACCTTGCCATGTTGAGGGCATTTCTGGCCCCGCCACAAAATGCCCGGCAAATCCTGTCCGGCCGCCATGTCGATTACGTTGCCATCTGCAGCGCTTCCGCCGAGCAGAGCGACTTCGTCAGGCTGGCTCCGGATGGGCTGGCCGCGCGCCTGGGCCGCCACGAAACCCCGGATTTTCTCGAGCGGCTCGACCTCGATCCGAACCGAAAACTTTCCGTGTGGCGCGTGCGGTCCGACAAATAAAAATTTTCGACCGGTGCGGAACTTCCGCTCGCAATCGGCTATTATGATGCCGCCGGTTGGTGGACAACGAAAATGCGTGCCTTGTTGCTGGGAGTTTTTTTATCCACGGTTGCGCTGCCGTGTCTTGCCCAGACTATCCTGAAATCCGAACCCCTCGTGCTTGCACCCTATGAAATCGCCTTTGTGCAGGACGCTTCGTGTCCGGCCGGGAAGGTGCTCAAGGTCACCGGCGCGATAAGGGGCCTGCACCGCAAGAAGGCCTGTGTGGCGCTTGCCGCCGAGCAGGCCTCGCTGGCAGTGGCGACGCCGTAGCCCCGGAAGCTCATTCCTCATCCCGAAATCTCGAGAATTCCCGGGTTTGTGCTGGCGGGCCCGGAAGGACGGCACCCGGAATCGCCCTGTCACGAATGTAGCTGGAATTCCAGTTCGGCCTCGCGCTCGGCGTCGGCCTGGTTCTTGGCGGGATCCTCATGCGGGTCCGGCCGGCAGGGCTTGATCTCGTAGTCGTTGTCCAGCACCGGCCGCGGCGCCGGTTTGTCGTCTTCCGTCGCCACGTCGACCACGAGACCGCTTATTCGGGCATATTTCCACACGTCGGCCTCTGTCGGATAGGCCTTGCTCAACTTGGCGTCATTGCTGAACAGCGCGTATGGCATTGGGATTCCTCCCGTAAACCACCTTAACGCGCCTGATCGGATGGGGTTTCAGCGCGGCAGGGCAGCGGTGTTTCACACACGAGTGAAATCTCAAGCCGGGGCTTTTTCGGGCTGAGTTTCCTGAGTCGTAAACGAGTCCTGAATCGCCCGAAAAATATCGTGCGAGACTCCGGAACCAGAATCGCCCGATGTTTTTGGCGTCATGAGAACGACCCTCAAAACCTCCGGCGAGCGAATTCACATCGCGCTGTCAGTGGCGCTGCTGGCGGCGTGCGCGGCTAATCTGATGCTGGTGTGGGGGTGGTTTTGAGTTGGCAACGGACGAGGAGCGGCAGGTTCAGCCTGCCGGGCACGGCTCGACAAGGCCTACCCCATTGCAGCCGATGATGCCGACGACCGGCAGCAAACCAAAAAGAGCATCCGCTAAAAAACGATCGATGAGGATGGAAGCGGTTCGGGTCGCGAAAGCCAGAATTATGCGGCGCGATTCGCTTCGCAAGCAACGGCGAGCCCAGAGGGACGTTCGTCTCACGTCCGAGACGCTTCCGAAGGAGGGGCGTTGACTTGCGTCCGGGCGAGCAGGCTTGGAACGCGGCGCATGGTGCCGGTTGAGAGGATTGAACTCCCGACCTTCGGTTTACAAAACCGCTGCTCTACCGCTGAGCTAAACCGGCTAGCTAAGTAATTACAATTACTTACCAAATCCGCCCGTTGACGTCTGCCCCAAGGGGTACACAATGGGGTACACGCGAGGCGGGGCGCTTGGCAGGCCCTGTACCATGCGCCGCACCTTGGGGCCAGTAGGGGCCAAATAACGCCCATCGCGTGAGGTCCGAAAAGTGCCAGAAGCCGAAGTGGCACGCCTTATTCGATCACCTCGTCGGCGAGTCCAAGCAGCGTGGGAGGAATACTTAATCCAATCGTTCGGGCCGTCTTGAGGTTGACCCTCAGTCGGAATCTGGTTGGCAATTCGACCGGCAGATCAGACGGCTTTCTGCCCCTCAGGATCTTG
>WNFI01154625.1_pt2 | contig 17264 bp, 12 predicted proteins | sample 5400471 | NCBI WGS metagenome assembly WNFI01 (sample SAMN13153348, study PRJNA577476) | soil metagenome | isolation source: 100 cm saprolite on Douglas fir-dominated hillslope | place: USA:California | collected 2013-09-17 | reverse complement strand
GCCAACCTGCTGGACGGGATTGCAGGCACCGTGTTCACGTTGGGCGACAACGCGTACGAGAATGGCTCCGCGACCGATTTCGCGAACTGCTACAACCCCTCGTGGGGACGGCATAAGGCCCGCACCCGGCCGACGGCCGGGAACCACGATTACAGCACGTCGGGCGCCCCTGGGTACTACAACTACTTCGGCGCGGCAGCGGGTGACCCGACGAAGGGCTATTACAGCTACGACCTGGGCGAGTGGCACGTCATCGTGCTCAATAACTATGTGCCGATGAACGCCGGCTCGGCTCAGGAGCAGTGGTTGCGTGCGGACCTCTCGACGAGCACGACGCGATGTCGCCCGCACCGACCAGGGTCGCCGTGCTGCCGGTGACGGTGATGGCCGAGGTGCCGCTTTGCCCCTCACTCGTCGCGGTGATCGTGGCCGAGCCCGCCGCCACCGCCGTGACCAGGCCGCTGGTGCTCACCGTCGCCGCGGAGCTGTTGGAGCTGGTCCACGTGACCGTCCGCCCGGTGAGAATGTTGCCGCTCGCGTCCCGCAACGTCGCGGTGAGCTGGGCCGTCTGCCCCACGGACAGGCTCGCCGTAGCCGGACTCACGGTAACGGAGGCCACGGGCGCGTTGGTGACGGTAACGGCTGCGGTCTGCGTGACCGCGGTCCCGTTGATCGTGGCCGAGACGGTCTTCGTCGCGGCTGCGGTCGAGCTCAACGTCCCTGTCGCCACGCCGGTGGCGTTGGTCGGGCCGCTCGGTTGGGTGAGGGTGTTCCCCGTCCCCGTAGCCGCGAGCACCACGGTCGCTCCGGTGATCGGGTTGCCGTTGGCGTCCTTGGCGGTCACCGTGATCGTCGACGTTCCGCTCCCGGCCACGATCGATGTCGGGGCAGCGGTCACCGTGGACTGTGCGGCGGACACGGGACCGGGCGCGACCGTCACCGCGGCCGTCTGCGTGATCGCGGTCCCGTTGATCGTTGCCGAGACGGTCTTCGGCCCCGCCGCGGTCGAGCTCAAGGTCCCCGTGGCCACGCCGGTTCCGTCGGTTGGGCCGCTCGGCTGGGTGAGCGTGTTGCCGCTCCCCGTGGCGGTGAGCACCACGGCCGCTCCGCTGAACAGATTGCCGTTGGCGTCCTTCGCGGTCACCGTGATCGTCGCCGCCCCGCTCCCGGCCGTGATCGACGCCGGCGCAGCGGTCACGGTGGACTGCGCCGCGGACACGGGACCGGGCGTGACCGTCACCGTGGCGGTCTGCGTGATCGCCGTGCCGTTGGCGGTCGCTGAGATGGTCTTGGCCCCGGCCCCGGTCGAGCTGAGCGTCCCCGTTGCCACGCCCGTCGCGTCGGTCTGGCCGCTCGGTTGCGTAAGTGTGTTGCCGTTCCCCGTGGCCGCGAGCACCACGGTTGCCCCACTGATTGGCGTGCCGCTGGCGTCCTTGACCGTGACGGTGATCGTCGCGCTACCGGTCCCCGCGGTGAGCGAGGCTGGTGCCGCCGTCAGCGTCGACTGCGATGCGGATACCGGGGGAGGGGTCACCGTGACGGCCGCGGTCTGCGTGACCGCGGTCCCGTTGATCGTCGCCGAGACGATCTTCTGCTCCGCCACGGTGGAGCTGAGGGCTCCCGTCGTCACGCCGGTCCCGTCGGTCGTCCCGCTGGGCTGGGTGAGCGTGTTGCCGCTCCCCGTGGCCGCGAGCACCACGGTCGCTCCGCTGATCAGATTGCCGTTGGCGTCCTTGGCGGTCACCGTGATGGTCGAGGAGCCGCTCCCGGCCACGATCGACGCCGGCGCGGCGGCCACGGTGGACTGCGCCGCGGACACGGGGCCGGGCGTGACGGTGACGGTGGCGGTCTGCGTGATCGCCGTGCCGTTGGCGGTCGCTGAGATAGTCTTCGCGCCCGCCCCGGTCGAGCTGAGCGTCCCGGTCGCGGCGCCGCTCGGGTCGGTCGGGCCGCTCGGCTGGGTGAGGGTGTTCCCGCTCGCCGTGGCGGCGAGCACCACCGTCGCCCCCGGAATCGGAGCGCCACCGGCGTCCTTCACCGTGACGGTGATGGTCGCGCTGCCGCTCCCGGCCGTGATCGACGCCGGCGCCGCCGCCGCCGTCGACTGCGAGGCAGACACTGGGGCTGAAGACACGCTGACGGTAGCGGTCTGCGTGACCGCGATCCCGCCGATCGTTGCCGAGACGGTCTTTGGCTCCACCACCGTCGAGCTGAGCGCCCCAGTCGCCACCCCGGTCGCGTCGGTCGGGCCGCTGGGCTGGGTGAGCGTGTTGCCGCTCCCCGTGGCCGCGAGCACCACCGTCGCTCCGCTGATCGAGTTGCCGTTGGCGTCCTTCGCGGCCACGGTGATCGTCGACGTTCCGCTCCCGGCTACGATCGATGCCGGCGCCGCGGTCACCGTGGACTGGGTCGCGGACACGGGACCGGGCGTGACCGTCACCGTGGCCGTCTGGGTGATCGCCGTTCCGCCGGCGGTCGCCGAGACGGTCTTGGGACCTGCCCCGGTCGACGTCAGCGTTCCCGTCGCCACGCCGGTCGCGTCGGTCGGTCCGCTCGGCTGGGTGAGCGTATTGCCGCTCCCGGTGGTCGCGAGCACCACCGTCGCTCCGCTGATCGGGTTACCGCTGGCGTCCTTGGCGGTCACTGTGATTGGCCGACACGACCTTGGCACCCGCCCCGGTCGAGCTGAGGGTTCCTGTCGTCACGCCGGTCGCGTCGGGCGGACCGGTCGGCTGCGTGAGCGTGTTCCCGCCCCCGGTGGCCGCGAGCACTACCGTTGCTCCGCTGATCGGGTTGCCGTTGGCATCCTTGGCGGTCACCGTGATCGTCGCGGTCCCGCTTCCCGCCACGATCGACGGCGGTGCGGCGGTCACCGTGGATTGCGCCGCGGACAGGGGGCCGGGTGTGACGGTCACCGCGGCCGTCTGCGTGATCGCGGTTCCGCTGGCCGTCGCCGAGATAGTCTTCGCGCCTGCCGCGGTCGAGGTGAGGGTCCCCGTCGCGACGCCGTTGGCGTCGGTCGGGCCGCTGGGCTGCGTGAGCGTGTTCCCGCTCCCCGTGGCGGCGAGCACCACCGTCGCCCCCGGGATCGGAGTGCCGTTGGTGTCTTTCGCCGTCACGGTGATGGTGGCGGTGCCGCTCCCGGCCGTGATCGACGGCGGCGCCGCCGCCACGGTGGACTGCGCCGCCGACACGGCACCGGGTGTGACCGTGAGGCTCGAGCTGCCGGTCTTCCCTTCGCTCGTCGCGGTGATGGTGGCCGAGCCGGCCACCACGCCCGTCACCAGGCCGCTGCTCGAGACCGTGGCCGCGGACGTGTTGGAGCTGGTCCATGTGACCGTGCGCCCCGTAAGGATGTTGCCGTTGGCGTCCTTGAGCGTCGCGGTGAGCTGTACCGTCTGGCCCGCAGCGACCGACGCTGGGGTTGGCGTGACGTCCACGGTGGCAACGGGTGGCCCACCGGAAGCGGGGTCGTGACAAGAGCCGCTGCCGGAGTCGGCGAACACGCTGCCCCCTGACCGGATGAATTGCCAGGTGTAGGCGTCGGTACTCAGGACGAACTTGATGACCCCGTAGACGGTGGGGTTCCGCACCTCGCTGTTGGGCTGCACGGCGGTGACCGCGCTGGTGCCCATCCCGCCCGTCCCCACGATGAACTCGCGGATGCCGAACGATGGATCGAGCACGCCGGCCGGCGTTTGCGGCGCGAAGCGCTCGTACACGTCGTAGTGGCCGTTGAGCACAAGCTCCGCCCCCGCCGCGTAGAGGTCGTCCCAGAACGGCTTGACGGCGTCGCGCACCGCGGTGCCCGTCGAGCTGAAGCGCGGGAAGTGCCAGTAGGCGAGCGTGCAGCGCTTGGTGCTCGCGGCCAGATCGGCCTTGAGCCACAGCTCCTGGGGCGAGCCGGCGACCGTGGAGATGCCGCTGTTCAAGACCACGATGTGCCAGGCGCCGAGGTCGTAGCTGTAGTAGCCCTGGCCGCGCGTGCCGGCGGCGCTGCCCCAGTAGTCGAAGTAGGTGGTGGCGCCCGGGCTCCAGTATTCCAGGTGGTCGTTGGCGGGATGCGTCCGCGCCTTGTGACGGCCCCAGGACGGGTCGTAGCAGTCGATGAAATCCGGGACCTGGGTGCTCGAGCCGAGCACGTTATCACCCAGGGTGAAGACGGTGCCGGCGATGGTATCGAGGATGGCCGCGGTACCCTCGTCGTCCGTGCGATCGCAGCGCGCGATGTCCCCCGCGCCCACGAACACCTGGTCCGACGCGGTCAACGCGGCGGTCACACCATCGCCGCCTGGAGGGCCGAGCGGGCCGGGGCGCGTGGAAAGGCCGACGGGCGTGTCTGTGGAGCAGGTCGACAGGAGCACTATGGCAGCCAGCGCGAGGAACGCCGTGACGTGAGTGGGCCTGGGGAAGTCGAGCGAGCGCATGTCTACACCTCGCCCCGAGGGCTGACAGGGCTGCCCCCACGGCGCGAGAGGAGTGCGCGGGCCTCGGCCATTTCGGGCGGATCGGGAAACGTCCGCCGTCCGAGGACGGAGGCCGCGATCACCATGAGTGTGCGTCCCACGATGGTCGCGTCATACCACAGGGACGCCCGCCGCAGGTACACGCGGTCGAGCGCCAGCACGAGGGGCAGCAGCCGCTCGGCGTACGCGCGTTCCGAATCGGCGCTGCCGACGAGGGGCTCGCCGTGGGTGGAGTCGTACAAGCTGCCCGGACTCGCGAGGCCCGGGCGGACGCGGAGCGTTTCTCCGTGCTCTGGCGCGTAGTAGCTGCGCACGATGTCCGGGTGCTGCGGGCGCGGGCCCACGAGCGACATCTCGCCGCGCAGCACGTTCACGAGCTGTGGCAGCTCGTCGATCTTGAGCCGGCGCAGCGGGCGGCCGAAGGCGAACACGCGTGGGTCGTGTTGGGCGGTAATGACGCTCCGGGACGCGCGGTGGTTCAGGTGCATGGTGCGCAGCTTGTACATCGTAAACGGGCGTCCGTCCCGCCCCAGCAGCCGCGCGCGATACAGGATCGGGCCGGGACTCGACAGACGGATCCCCACCGCGGCCACGAGCAGGAACGGAGCGGCGGCCACGAGCCCGAGCGCCGCGAGGACGACGTCAAACAGGCGTTTGGCCATCGCGCAGGCTCCGTCGTACCGTCATGAACACCTCGGCCGCGTCCATGCAGCAATGATTGCCCCAGGCCCGCGCGCGATGCCGCAGCGCGTCGAGCGAGCGGGGATGGGGATAGGGGCGGACCTCACTCTCATAGCACGCCATGGCGCACAGCTTCTGCTCGAGCGTTTCGGAGATGTCGATCCACGTGTCGGGAACGAAGGTCCGCGGGTAACCCCACTCGGTGCTGGAGGCCGTGTCGAAGGCGTACACGGCCTGGATGTAAGGCTCGATCGGCCGTGTGGCGACGAGGGCCGCGCGGAACAGCAGCTCGTGGTCGCGGTTGGCGTCGCCACCGAACTGACAGTAGACGACGGCGGGGCGCACGTCGCGCACGACGCCCTCGAGCGGCGTGATGAGATCCACCAGCGACAGCGTGTCGAGCCGCTGGTCCGCGAAGCCGAGCTGGCGGGTCGGCTGCAAGCCCAGCACTTCGGCGGCGCGCTGGATGTGCTGGGCCTGTCCGACGCCCCCGGGCCCGTAGCGGAGCGACTCTCCCTCGCACGCGATCACGGCCGTCACCTCATCACCGGCGCGGGCGTGCAGCGCCGTTGTGCCGCCGCAGCCGAGCACCTCGTCGTCGGGGTGAGCGGCAATGACCAGTACGCGCTGACTCATTCTCCTGAACCTCAGCGGCGGTACCGGCGCACGATGTCCAGCACGGCTTCGATCACGTGGGCCGCGTCGGTGTCGCTGAGCCCGGCGCTCAGCGGGAGGCTGAGCATGCGCCGATAATTGGTGAAGGCCACGGGGAAGCTCTCGGGCCGATAGCCGTACCTGTCCCGGTAGTACGGGTGCACGTGGATCGGAATGAAGTGCACCGACGTGCCGATATTGCGCTGCTTCAGCTCGTCGATGAAGACGTTGCGATCGATGCGGAGCGCCTCCTCCCGCAGCCGCAGGACGTAGAGATGCCATGCATGCTCGACGTCCGCGCGCTCGGTGGGCACTTCCAGCGCGTCCTGGTCCGCGAAGGCCGCGGTGTACATGCGGACCACCGCGCGACGCCGCTCCTGGAAGTGGGCGAGCTTGCGCAGCTGCCACAACCCGAGGGCCGCCTGGATGTCCGTCATGTTGTACTTGAAGCCGGGCACGACGACCTCGTAGAACCAGCTCCCGGCGCGATCGTAGCGGCTCCAGGCATCGCGGCTCATGCCGTGCAGACTCACGGTCCGCGCGCGCTCGAGGAACCCCGCATCGCCGGTGAGCATGCCGCCCTCGGCCGTCGTGAGGTTCTTGGTGGCGTAGAAGCTGAAGGCGACGGGGTTCGACCCCGATCCGATGGCGCGACCCTTGTACTTCGCGGGCAGGGCGTGAGCCGCGTCCTCGATCACCGCCGCCCCGGCCGCACGCGCCACTTCGCCGATGACGTCGAGCGCCGCGGGGTGGCCGGCGTAGTGCACCGGCAGGATCGCACGCGTCCGCGGCGTGCGCGCCGCCGCCACGAGCCCGGGATCGAGGTTCAGCGTGTCCGGCTCCACGTCCACCAGGACGGGTCGGGCGCCCACGTGCTCGATCACGTTGACAGAGGCTGCGAAGGTCATGGGCGTCGTGATCACTTCGTCGCCCGGTCCGATCCCGAGCGTCACGAGGGCGGTGTGGAGCCCCGCCGTGCACGAGTTGAGACCCAGCGCGCCGGGCGCGCCGAGATAGGCCGCAAACTCCTGCTCGAACCGCTTGGCTTTCGGTCCCGTCGTGATCCAACTCGACCGCAGCGTGTCGACGACCTCCTGGATCTCCTCCTCCCCGATCAGGGGTGCGGCAAACGGGATGAAGTCCTGCTGCGGAGTGGTGGTGCGCGTAGCAGCCGCCGGGGGGGGCAGGGGCGCCGTCGGCGGCTCGGAAACCGACGTGGCTGGCTCGGGTCGTGTGGTCATGCCGTCCCAGGGGGTGAGTTCGCGGCGCGAGCTTTGCACTTCTTGTGCGCAAAGCCGTGCGACGTGACGGCTTGTGGCCGAAGGGCTTACGGGTCCGGCCGACTTGAGACCCCGGGGCAGATGACGCGGCGGACTTACAACTGCGCTGGCGTTGTGCGACGGTCGCCCGTGGCATAGTGGGAGGGGTTGGAATGGCAAGCACGGCGCTCCGCTGCGACCACCATTTTGTGGCAGGTTCCTTACAGAGGGCAGTGCGCGCCGTGACGCGGACCGAAGTCGGTCACCGTATCTCCCTGTCGCGCGACACGTTGCGCCGTATGGCTGCCGCGGCCCCACGGTACCGACTTTGCTTCGCCTCAGGGGACTGGAACTAGGGAGCGTAACGGGACATGACGAGCGACGACCACTTGCCTGCGCGGTTCGACGACGAGACTTCCCCACCACTGTTGACTTCTGGAACGCGGCAGGCCGTGGCGCGGGCCGCGCCCGGCGAGCCGGACAGCCTGGACGAGTGGGGACGCTATCTGCGCGCCGTTCGCCGCCATAAGTGGCTGGTCTTGGGCGCCACCTTGCTGGGCGCCGCGGCTGGCGTCGCGCTGGCCGTGCTGGCGGTGCAGCCCACCTACGTCGCCCGGGCCACCGTGTGGGTCCAGGTGCCGGCCGCGCGCTATGGCCGCGAGACCTTCCGGATCAAGCAACGGGTGCACCCGGGCAAGTATCGGCTGGTCGTGGACGATTCCGGAAAGAGCGCCACGCTGTCCCGCGCGCGCAATGTGGTGGAGCACGTCGCCGTGGGCGACTCGGTCGGCGCGGCCCTCGGATTCGCGTGGGTGCCTCCGGCGGCCGCCCTCTGGCCCCGGCGCAACGCCGAGTTCACCGTGCTGGGACCGGGCGATGCCGCCAAGGACCTCGGCCGGGACCTGAAGATGTCCGCGGACATCGACGGGAACTTCGTGCGGCTCGAGCTGCATGGGCCCGAGCCGTCGGCAGTGACCGGGACCGTGAACGCGATCGCCGAGCGCTTCGTGGCGACGGCCGCGGATTTGAAGCGCAACAACCTCGTCCAGCTGACCGAGATCCTCAGCGCACAGCTGGAGCGGGCGCGGGCGAACCTGCGGGACGCCGAGACCGCGCTCAAGACGTTTCGCGTGAAGGCCGTCACCCAGTACGCCGACGGTGCGGCGCCGGTCACGCCCAACCTCCTGTATCCCCGCGACCCCGCATTCGCCGGCCTGCTCGACCTGAAGGTGAACCGCGAGGGCATGCTGCGCGACCGGGAAGCGATCGGCCGGATTCTGGCCGCGTCGGGAGACTCCACCCTGGCGATCGACGCCCTGGGAATGATCGGCTCGGTGCAGAAGTCGACGGAGCTGAGCCAGGCGTTGCGCGACCTCACCGCGCGGCAGGCGGAGCTGCGGGCTCTGCGCGTGCACTACACCGACGCCGCTCCTGAGGTGCGTCGGCTCGCCGCGGAGGTGGCGGCGCTGGAGCGGAAGACGATTCCGATGATGGCGGCGGCGCTCACCGAGGAAATGGGCGTGCGCGCGGCGGAGCTGCAGCATCGCGTCGACTCGGCCACGGGCGACCTGCGGCGCGTCCCGCCGCTCGCCGTGGAAGAGGTGCGACTGCAGCGCGACGTCACCCTGGCGGAGCAGATCGTCGCCAACCTGCAGCAGCGCTACGAGGAAGCCCACCTCGCGGAGGTGAGCAGCCTGCCCGACGTGCGGCTGGTCGATCCGGCGATGGAGCCGCAGGCGCCGGCGGGGAATTGGGGGGCGCTGGTCATCATGCTCGCCCTCATTGCCGGCGGCGGCCTGGGGGTCGCGGGCGCGGTCGTGCTCGACCACACCGACCGGCACGTGCATTATCCCGAGGATGTCACCGGCACGATGGGACTGAACATCCTGGGCGTCGTGCCCCACCTCGCCCGCAACGGGCACGCTAAACGCCACCCCGAGGGCGTGCTCCAGGTGCTCGAAGCGGTGCGCGGCATCCGGCTCAACGTGCTGCACGCCCATGGCGTCGGCCCCGCGATCGTGACGGTGACGAGCCCGGGCCGCGCCGACGGCAAGTCCTTCTTGTCCTCGAACCTGGCGGTCGCGTTTGCCGACGCGGGGTACCGTACCCTGCTGATCGACGGGGACGTGCGGTGCGGCCGGCTGCACCGCGTGCTCAAGCTGCCCCGCAAGCCGGGCCTCACCGATGTCCTCGCCGGGCAGGCGACGATCGAGCAGGTCGTCCAGGCCACGACCTATCGCACCCTGAGCTTCATCGCGAGCGGCACCCGCACCCACGGCGCCCCCGCGCTCGTCAGCTCGGCGGCGTTGCCGCGCATGCTGGCGGGACTGCGGCCGCATCACGACGCGATCATTGTGGACAGCTCGCCGCTCGCCGCGGGGGCCGACGCGTTCGCGCTGGGCACCGCCAGCGGGAGCATGGTGCTGGTGCTGCGGACGGGGGTCAGCGACCGCGACCTGGCGCAGACGAAGCTCGAGGTGTTGGACCACCTCCCGATCCGCCTGCTGGGCGCCGTCGTGAACGACGTGCGACCGGGCGGCGCGTACGGCTATTACTCGTATTACCTGGAAGGCTATGAAGCGAAAGACGAGCCCGCCGGAGCAGCCGGAGAAGTGCTGCGGGGGCCGGAGTAACTCTTCATTGAGGATCGCCATGTCCCGACCGCTCCCGCTCGTTCCGCTCGTCCTCGCCCTGGGCCTGCTCGCGCCATCCGGCTTTGCCTCAGGTGTCGCGCAGACCGCGTCGAGCGGCGCGTTCGCCCACCGCCTCACGCAGAGCCGGGCCGACCTGGAGGAGCTGCAGCGGCGCCTCATCGGGATGGCAGAGACGCGCCGCTACGACAAGGGAGTGTCTCCCGAGTTCGTGCGTGCCGAGACCACGTACATTCGGCGGCGGCTCGAGGAAGGGGACTTCCACGCGGGCGACCGGATCCTCGTCGCCGTCGAAATGGCGCACACGGCCGCACCGGAGCCGGCGGGCGCGACCGGCAAGACGAGCGAGCAGCAGCTCTCAGACACGTTCACGGTGGGATCGGCGCAGGACGTGACGTTGCCGGTGGTCGGCGTGGTGTCGCTGCGCGGCGTGTTGCGGGCGGAGCTCGAGCCGCGACTCACCGCGGAGATCGCGCGCTACATCCGTGATCCCGTGGTGCGCGCCCGCGCGCTGGTGGGGCTCACGGTCTCAGGGGAGCTGGCCCGTCCCGGCTACCGCCGGTCGCACGGTCGATGACCTCGAGCTGCGTCCCGGCGACGTGATCAACGTGCCGCGCTCGGGCTCGCTCGCGGGAGTGTACGGGCCCGCCCAGCTCGTCGCCGTGTTGCTGGGCATTCCTGTTACCATCTATACCCTGACGAGGATTATTAAGTGACGGGTCGGCTGTGCGCGCTGCTGGTCGCCGCCCTGGTGGCGACTGCGTGCGAGCAGCGGACGGTCAGACCGCGGCGGACGGTCACACCGGGGCGGGCGGTGGCGCGGAGCGCGCCTGCCCGCCGCGTGCCCGGTGGACTGCCGTCGTTTGGACACGTCTTCATCATCGTCGAAGAGAACGCCGACTATGCCGACGTCATCGGCGACACGACGATGCCGTATCTCAACGACCTGGCGCGGCAGTATGGATTGGCGACGCGCTTTTACGGCAACGCCCACCCCTCGATCGGCAACTACTTCATGCTCGCGGTGGGCGACACCGTCACCAACGACGACGGCTTCTCGGACATGGTCGAGGCCGACAACGTGCTGCGCGCGCTGGGCGCGGCGGGCAAGACGTGGAAGTCGTACGCGGAAGACCTTCCGCAGGTCGGCTACGTCGGCCCCGGGAGAAGGCGCTATGCCCGCAAGCACAACGTCTTCGCGCTCCTGACCGACGTGGTGCACGATTCCGCACAGGCGCGGAACCTGGTGCCGTTCCCCCAGCTCGCCACCGACCTGGCGGCGAATACGCTGCCGGACTACGGCTTCATCGTGCCCAACCTGTGCAACGACGCGCACGACTGCCCGCTGCGGATCGCCGATGAGTGGCTCAAACGGAACATCGACCCGCTGGTGCGGAGTCCGGCGTTCCAGCGGGATGGCTTGTTGATCATCGTGTTCGACGAGTCACGCGCGGACAATCTGCACGGCGGCGGCCTGATCCCCTGCGTCATCGTGAGCCCGAAGGCGAAGCCGGGCTATCAGTCCAAGACCCTGTATCAGCACCAGAGCCTGCTGCGCCTGTCGCTCGAAGCGCTTGGCGTGCAGGCGTTCCCGAATGGTGCGGCGCGTGCGCCGGACATGGACGAGTTCTTCGCGTTGCCGCGCGACCTCCATCGCAAGCGCCGTACGCCTGCGGTAGCCCGCGCTCAGGTGAGATCGGCGGGCGGGACCTCTAGGTCGAACCAGAACTGGGTGCCCCAGCCGGGGCGCGTCTCGAGATACAGCTCGGAGCCCATGGCCCGCACCAGGCGGCGCGTGAGCGCCAGCCCCAGGCCCGTGCCCGAGAAGAGGTAGCGGCCGGCCTTGGCACTGCGCCGGAACGGATGGAACAGGCTCGCCAGGGCCTCGGGGTTGATGCCCGGCCCGGTATCGCGCACGGAAAACCCGACCCGCGTCGGCGCCTGCTCGACCGCCCCGATGGTCACCGATCCCCGCTCCGTGAACTTGAGGGCATTGGTGGTGAGGTTCAGGAGCACGCGCCGCAGGGCGAGGGCATGGCCGAGCCGCACGTCGGTGGCGGGAAGCGTGACGCTGACCGTGAGGCCCTTCTCGGCCGCGATAGGCCGGACGATGTCGCACACCGACTCGAGCAGCTCGGTGACCGACAGCGGCGCCAGCCGGTCGTCCGCCAGCTGGTCGCCTCCGCGGGCCAGCTCGATCGTATCGCTCGTGAGCGAGCTCAGGCCTAACGCGGCACTGTAAATCAGCCCGAGCTGGCGGTGCTGCCGCTCGTTCACGGGGCCGCTGCGCTGCTCCATCAGCGTCTCCGCGAGGAACAAGATCGACGTGAGCGGGGAGCGCAGGTCGTGCACGATCTGCACGAGGAAGTCCAGTCCGTTGCTGCCCCCCAGCTGCGCGCCGAACTGCTCCGAGACGTCGTGGTCCAGCGCGTCACGGACGGCCTCGAGTGCCTGGAGATGGCGCAACAGCCGGAGCGGTGACGTGGACGACGCCTCGGACCAGGACCGCAGCAGTTCGGAGTGCACCAGGGTCAGGAGGCGCTGCGTCACGAGCCGGGGGGGACGCGGCTCGAGGCCCAGCAGATAGCTCGGGAGCCGCCGGTCGACCGCGAGGCCGATGGCGGCGAGTGCGCGGGGGATGCCGTCCGGATCTTCGTCGTCGGCGCGGTCGCTCACCCAGCGCTCTTCCACCCGTCGGATCGCCGCCGTGAGGATCGGGCACGTGACGCCCGCGAGCGGCCGCGGCACCGGCGTCGGGCGCGGCCGAACGGCCGGCGACGTCAGCAGATCGAGATGGCTGGTTGGGGTAGTGCGCGCCACCGTCACTCCGAGCTGCCGGTCAGGAGATTCCGCTGGAGGCCGTGCCGCTCCATGAGCCGGTAGAACGTCGTGCGATCCACCTGCGCCAGCCGGGCGGCTTTGGAGAGGTTGCCGCCGGCCCGCATCACGACCCGGGTCAGGTAGCGCCGGTCGAAACGAGCCAGCAGGCGGTCGCGGGCGGCGTAGTAACTCGAGTTGTCGCCGTCCGGCTCCTCGGCGGCCAGCGTCTCCGGATCGGTCGCCCCCGACTCGATGAAGGGAATGTCCTCGGGGCGCACTTCGGCACCGGCCTCGAGCAGCACGACCGCGTGCTCGATGACGTTCTGGAGCTCCCGCACGTTTCCGGGCCAGGCGTGCGCGCCGAGCGCCCACAGTGCTCCCTTGCTGAGCCTCGGCACCGGGGTCGTCGGGTCGCGGTGGCGACCCCAGTAGTGCCCGAGGAAGCGCGCGGCCAGGAGGGGAATGTCTTCGGGGCGCTCGCGCAGGCTGGGCACGTGGATCGGCACGACACGCAGCCGATAGTACAGATCCTCGCGTAGCCGGGCGGACTGGACCGCGCCATTGGCCATCTCGAGCAGCCCGGGCTTGTCGCGCACGGCGCCCGTGAAGGCGCCCTTGCAGTGACCGAACATCTCGGATTCGAGCAACGGTTCGGGCAGCGCGGCGCAGTTCACGGCGACGAGCGACCGACTGCAGCGTCGGCTGTTGTCGTGGATGAACTGGGCGAAGAGTTCTTTCCCCGCGCCGCTCTCGCCGGTGAGGAAGACTGACGCGTCGGTGACGGCGACGCGACGGGCGAGCTCGATCGCCTTGCGGAACAGGGGCGCGTCGCCCAGCACGGCGATCTTGTCGCCATCGGCGGGCTGTTGGGCGCGCTGCTCCTCGAGGGCGCGGGACTCTCGCGCCACCAGCACGGCGTGCGCGGCCCGCCCAGTCAGGATTTGTAACTGCGTTCCGGAGAACGGCTTCGGCAGGTAGTCCCAAGCCCCCGCCTGGAGCGCCTCCAGGCTCGAAGCCACCGAGGGGTTTCCCGTCATGATGATGACGATCGTGCCCGGGTTGGTGGTGAGGGCCAGGCGTAGCAATTCGCTACCTGGCACCTCTCCCATGAACCAATCGACGAGCGCGATGTCGAACGGGCGGCGCTTCAGCGTGTCGCGGGCTTCGTTGCCGCGCCCGCACAGGGCGACGTTGTACCCCTCCGCCTGGAGCACGCTGTGGCAGCTTTCCCGCAACGTGCGCTCGTCGTCGACGACTACAATCCGGATGCTCGATCGGGTGGCGGAATCAACGGGGGGCAGCGACAGCGTGCGTCGGGCCAACTGGGGATCGAGCGTGCGGATCATGTGCTCTCGGTCGTGAGTCGCGGGCGCAACACGTGCGGTCGCACGTCGGGACTGCGGTGCTTCTACTGCATTTTATGCGCCGATTTACACCATAGAGGCACGCTTGTCAAGGGACGATCAACAATGCTGCAGCCACGCCACAATCGACGGTCACATCCGCCGTAATCCGTTTTCGAACCTTCGGATTCGTCCGGCCGCGGGATCGCGTGCCGCCGCCGCCAGGGCGGCGCTCGCGTGCGCGAGCAGCGTGGCGGGATCGAATTTCGGCAGCGCGGCGTCGGGGACGGCGTCGTAACCCGCCAGGAACTCCGCGCGCGCGCCGGTTCGGTGTCGAGGCCGGCCGGTGAGCGCGCCACCGAGTCGCTCCGCGAGCCGGAGCGCCGCGTCCGCGCCCGTCTCGGGCGCGATCACCGCGAACTCCCGCGGTCCGATCCGGCCCACCGCGTCCGACGTGCGGGCCGCCTCCCGCAGCACCCGCGTGACCCGTTCCGCGGACCGCGCGACGTCCTCATCCACGGCGAACGCCACACACGCGAGCGGCTTGGCGCGGCGCCGGGCCTCGGCGCCCAGCTCACGCACGCGCCGGGCGAGGCCGCGCGCGTTGTACAGCTGGGTCGCCGGGTCCACGAGACCCTCCGCCCACGCGTGGTCGGCGTCGGCTTTGGCGCGGAGCTGGACGGCCAGCCGCAGCAGCAACTCTTCGGCATCGAGCCGCTGGCCCCACAGCTCGGCCGCCCCGACCCGCAGGGCGGCGAGCACTTGGCGCCGCGTGGCGGGCGTCGGCTGCGTGAGGATGATCGGGGTACTGGCCGTGACCCGCGCCTCGGCGCGGAGCAGGCGGCACAGGCTCAGGCCGCCGCCGCCCGGCAGGTCGATGGCGAGGATGACGGCGTCGGGCTCCGTCCGCTCGACCTGTTGCAACAGGCCCGGCGCCGTATACACCTTCACGACGCTGTAGCCGCCCGGCACGAGTACCGTCTCGAGCGCCCGGGAGAACCACTCCTGGGCATCGGCGAGCAGGACTAGCTGGGAACGGGCCGCGGCTCGAGCGCTTGGCATCGGAAGAAACCTAGTCACGGATGACCGGCGTCGCTGCCGCCGGCAGGCGAGCCAAGGGCACGCACGCTCGCGGTGGCGCAGGCGTGCAATCGGCGTGCGCCGAGGAGGGCCCGAGCCAACTCATTTGGCGAGAACGGCTTCCTTTGCAAGCGGCCGCCGCCGGCCGGTGCGGAGTCGAGGGAGAATGCTCACAAGCTGTAACTCGACTGCGGCGTCCGGCCGGCTCGGGCCCGGCGCGCGAAGCGGCGCGTGGCGGCCCCGAACTTGTATCCCGCGTATCCACGACCGATGCTGTGCCCACACTGCAAGACCCCGGTTCCGACGGCAGGGCGGCCGCCGCGCGAAGCCGCGCTGTGCCCCCAGTGCGGCGTCCTGCTCGCTCCCGCCGGGCTGGCGCGGCGGCTCCTCGCGAAGATCACCGAGCTCGCCCGCTTCGGGCTGGCGGATCGCGCCGACCCGATCCTCAAGCCGTCCGATCCGTCCGGGGGGAACCCCTAGCATGTGCGGCATCGTCGGCTACGTCGGCGCGCGCGAGGCTACCCCCATCCTGCTCGAAGGATTGCGCCGGCTCGAGTACCGCGGTTACGACTCGGCGGGCGTAGCGGTGATGAACGGGGGAGACACCGGCCTCACGGTGCGCAGGCTCGCGGGACGGGTCGAGGGCCTGAGCCAGGCGCTCGAGCGCGAACCGGTGCACGGCTCGGCCGGCATCGCCCACACCCGCTGGGCCACGCACGGCGCCCCGACGACGCGCAACGCCCATCCGCACGTCGACTGCTCCCGCCGCATCGCCCTCGTCCACAACGGCATCATCGAGAATTCGGACGCGCTGCGGGCCGCGCTCCAGGCGAGCGGCCACGACTTCCGCACCGAGACCGATACGGAAACGCTGGCGCACCTGATCGAAGACGGCCCCGGGGAAACGCTTGAAGCGCAGGTGATCGCGGCGCTCTCCCACGTGGTCGGCACGTACGGCATCGCCGTGGTCTCGGCCGACGATCCTGGGAAGGTGGTAGTGGCGCGGCACGGCTCGCCCGTCCTGTTAGGGATCGGAGACGGCGAGATGTTCGTCGCCTCCGATGCGTCGGCGATCCTCGAGCACACCCGTTCCGTGGTGTATCTCGACGACGGCGACATCGCGGTGCTCACCAGGGCCGGCTATCACGTCATCGACACCGAAGCCCACGTCCAGCTGCGCCCGGTGAAGGACATCGCGTGGGATCTCCAGGCCATCGAGCTGGGCGGCTATCCACACTTCATGCTCAAGGAGATCTGCGAGCAGGCCGAGACGGTGCGCAGCACCCTGCGGGGCCGGCTGCTGTTCGAGCAGGGCGGGGCTCGGCTCAACGGCTTGAACCTGAGCCCCGAGCAGTGCGCCGCGATCCAGCGGATGGTCATCGTGGCGTGCGGCACGTCGTGGCACGCCGGGCTCGTCGGGCGCCATCTGATTCAGACGCTCGCCGGGATTCCGGTCCAGGTGGAGTACGCGTCGGAGTACCGCTACAGCCGTCCGCTCGGCGAGCCCGGCACGATAGCCGTCGCGATCTCGCAGTCGGGCGAGACGGCCGACACCCTCGAGGCCATGCGCACCGCCCGCGCCACGGGCGCCACTCGGGTACTCGGGATCGTGAACGTGGTCGGCTCGACCATCGCGCGGGAGGCGCAGGGCGGGATCTACCTGCACGCCGGCCCCGAAATCGGCGTGGCCTCGACGAAGGCGTTCACGTCGCAGATCGTCGCGTTCGCGCTGCTCGGGTTGTACCTCGGCCGCCACCGCGGGCTGGCGCCCGAGGCGGGGCGGGAACTCGTGTGCCGGCTGAGCCAGCTGCCGGGCCTCGTCGCCCGCACGCTCGAGCTCGAGCCCCAGGTGCGGCGGGTCGCCCGGGAGTTCGCCCACGCGCGCAATTTCCTGTATCTGGGACGCGGTGCGAGCTTCCCCGTGGCGCTCGAGGGCGCGCTCAAGCTCAAGGAGATCAGCTACATTCACGCGGAAGGCTATCCCGCGGCCGAGATGAAGCACGGGCCGATCGCGCTCATCGACGCCGACATGCCGGTGGTGTTCGTCGCGCCCAAGGACGAGGTGTATCAGAAGGTCGTCTCGAACATGCAGGAAGTGAAGGCGCGGGGCGGGCGCATCGTGGCCGTCACGACTGAAGGGAACGGCGAGCTGCGTGGCCTGGTCGAACACCAGCTCCAAGTTCCCGCCACCGCCCCGCTGCTGTCACCGATCCTCACGGCGATCCCCCTGCAGCTGCTCGCCTACCATATCGCCGTGCTGCGTGGGTGTGACGTGGACCGCCCGCGCAATCTCGCGAAGAGCGTTACGGT